>SDBT01009126.1_pt1 | contig 16122 bp, 9 predicted proteins | sample 2277101 | NCBI WGS metagenome assembly SDBT01 (sample SAMN10404973, study PRJNA504765) | marine sediment metagenome | isolation source: marine sediment core GS10_PC15, 103 cmbsf | place: Arctic Ocean: Southern Knipovich Ridge | collected 2010 | reverse complement strand
TTGCTCATTGGGGCTAATGGCCAGACACTCGTTGTTGAGACCAGTGCTGGTCAAGCTGATCTGAGAAGACCTGTTTGCATAATTCCCGGAGAGAATTTTAATTGATCCGTCACTGCTGACAGTCAGGATACTGCCTGTTCTACCTAACCATTCAATGGCTTTAACCGAGCTTCTCAGATTGGGATAGATATTGTAGGCCGGGGATATAAGTTTTTTCAGGGCTGTATACAGACCGTTATAAATATCCACATCGTAATACTTGCCATTAAACTGCGAATTAATTTGATAGGCCTGATAGGCCAGAAGCCCCTGGAGATCAGTATTCCTTGAAACCTCCATACTCTGCCTGGCCACGTCCTTTGCAATGGATAGCACCCTTTGCTGATATTCCAATCCAGCTGTTTCATTGGTTGTAGCCTCAGTTGTGACCGTTTCCTGCTGACTGGCTGTTACCGTTCTTTCTGGCTGAGATGAAGTAGTACTTTCCTGTCTAATGGGTTGTTGTCTTTCTTCAGGGATGTACACAGGTGTCTCCTCTATGAGGACAGGATTCGACTCTTCCAGGGGTTCCTCAACTGGATCAAGTGTGATCTCTTCCTGAATACTGGGAGTGGTCGTTCGCGCTTCCGGAACATATACGTAATCCTCTGCCAAAAGCTCTGGCTCCTCCGAACCTTCAGGTCTGTTCCTGGTACCGAAAAAGACAACTGCTAATACAACTACCAGAACACCCATGAAAATTGCAATGGAACGGTTCAGGATCAGTCTCCTCCGTTGCAGTATTACTTTGCGCTCCTCATCCCATAGATAATCTTCTTCGCTGGTTGTCAAGAAAACCATGGCCCGTTCAAAAGCAGGATTATATTGAACGCCCCAGGCAGGCGTAGGGTTCTGAGAATCCCTCCAGTTCAATGCGATTTGAAGATCGGGCGGCTTCCATAACTCCGTTCTGCCCTGCTGGTAAAGTGCAGAAGCCTCAGAGAGCCTTAGGTACATTTGAATTGAGTCAGCCTCTTCATCCACCCACTCTTCCAGCCTGTCCCAGATCGCAATCAGAGATTCATGGGATAGTTCTATTAAGCTTTCCGAGGACAGCGAAACAGCTGTGTGGGGAGAAATGAAAGCACGACCGGGTTTTCTGAACACTTCCACTACATCAGCAACATCATCTACATTGCATTGGGCAATCCTGGCAATGTTTCCCAGTGAAGCCTGACGCCTGAATCCATCATGTTGCTCACTCTTATAAGTAATGGTTTTGAACAGCCTTTCACAAATAGACTTTTGATTTTGGTCGAGCTCCTCATATGCTTCCTCCAAATGGTCACTAAGTGCATTCCTGATGGTTCCGATGGCCTGGTAGTCACTAATGGCAATGGGCTGATCCAAATTGCCCTGCTGGGTCCAATAATCCCAGGTACGCCTCAGGGCATGTTGTAACATTGGAAGCTGGGGATCTATTTCCTCCAAATCATCCAGCAAATACTCTTCAAATCCAGATTCAACCCTTGCACCTGCCAATTGTATCGGACCCATGATGGATGTTGACAATGCTTCACGGGTCATCTGAGGAAGCAGGTACTTACTTTTGTTCATCTGCTCTGTGAGGGCCCGATAGGTTGAGCATGAGTCGATATAATCCGAACGGATCGAAAGCATGACATAGATTCCTGGCCTCTCCTCTGTAACAGCTTTAACAAGGAGGTCTACAAAACGAACAGTTTCAGGACTCCTTCCATTCTTTTTCTTTTTCTTTACAGATGGACTATTCCTGAACAATTCTTCAAACTGATCAACTACCAGGTAGTAGTTGTGGCTACCCAAGCCTTTTACGTTTATCAGGTCTCCAAGACTCTGTGAACCAGAAAGGAAGGATTGAACATCCGATTCAGTAATCTTTTTAGGAAAAACTTTCTGAAATCCGCGAATCAGATTCTCAACTGGTTTCTGACCAGGCCGTATGGTTACTGGAACCCATTCCTGCTTTACGTCTGTTAATAACTCAGGAATGATCCCCGATTGTATCAGAGAGGTTTTACCGCTACCCGAAGGGCCCACAAGTGCCACAAACCTGTTCAAAAGAAGAGATTCAAGCACATCTGAGACTACTCCATCCCTGCCGAAGAAAAATTTATCTTCGTTAGCAGTAAATGGCCTGATGCCCGGGAAAGGATTTCTCTGAAGCACCCCGGTCTTAATCATTGAGGGTTCGCCCATATTTCAATTCATTATCTCTATACTACTTCTTAAACCAAATTATTTGCCTTTTGGTTTAAGAATGCACAAAAAACGTGCAATAAACTTCTATCATCAAACAGTAGTTCAATGAATTTCTCCCTTTCAATCAAGTACACCTCACACGTTCCGATAGTACCAAGATAACGAATTTGCTCCAAAATTTCAGGTTGGTATGCCGCAATAATCGCAATTCCCGATGAAAGAGGAGAAAATTCTTCTGCTGCAGCTGACCTCGCCAGGACCACATAATCCCCCTCAGCAAGCAATTCATCTGAGTATGGCTGTAGTTCTGAAACCAGCTTAAACAGGGCGTTTATCCCCACGTTCAATAACAATTTCCAAGCGGTCAGCTTCATGGTAGTATCCATATACCACCCGGCTACATCCTCATGATCAGGAAAACTGTTGTCTGCAAAATCCAGACGTTCCGTAACCAAATGGAATCGCTCAGGATTATTTTTACGCAATAATTGCGCTGCGGTTTCACGAATTTTGGGATTTGGATGAAATCCCTGTGCAATTATCTGTTGTTCGTCAAAAAATCGATCCACATTCCCCATTCTTTCCAAAACACAGATCCTGATGAAATCTCCCATTTGGGTTCCATCCCGATTAAGGATCCTTTTTAATAACACATCCACGGGGAAAATATCTATGGGATATAGCTCTTTCAATTTATCAAGTTTCTCTCTTACCGCAACATCCTGAAAATAAGAGATAAGTACAATCTTCAAAGGTTCGCTTAATAACAGATCCAGCAGCTCGATGGCCATTCCTCTATCATCCGATTGCTTGTCAAGGAGACTCAGCCGGATGCGACGAACCGATCGCCTGTCGAAGATCAGCGCCATCAACATCAGGATCACTTCATTAACCTCCCATAATTCATAGTCAATTGCTCTGGCAAGGCTCCCTCCAGGATCATCGGTCCTTACGGAAATTCTGGCAGCCAAATTCCAGGTTCCGGTGTGTACCATTCTAAGGATGGCATTCTGAATGAGTGCCACCTGTATTTCTGAGGCCTGGAATTGATTCTCATACAATCCTCTAACCACGGAATGGAAGACCTCTCTGTGGTGATAATCCAGCTTGTCAAGTAATAATTGTACAGCTCGATGGCCTCCAATTGAGGAGATCACAGAAACAATACGCTTTTGTAATTTGACATCAGCATCCGGCTTATAAAATGCCGTTTCCAACTCGTCAAGCACACGCTCCCCTTGTTTGACCAGGGCTGACCAGGCTGTGGAGTACAATTTGGGATGATCAAGAAAATCAATCAGTTTAACACCATGGCCACCTGTATCGATCAAACCGGCTGTGGAGATGGCCACGCTTTGTATGTTTGGATCTTTGTTCCTCAAAAGTGAGATCACTTCAGGAAGAAATGACCGGTCATGCTCCTCAGCTACATGGTAAAGGGCTGCAAACATCTCATTACCTACTCCCGAATGAAACGCTTCTTCAACGGCATTGTCAGGTTCAATCTTTTCTTCGTTAAACCGATCAAGCCGCTCTCTGATAAAGGCTTCCTGTAATCCGAGCTTTGTCCTTAATTTACGTTTACCCAATCGCCTTATCCTATCCTTTACATCTGGCTCTTTTTCTCTGACTAATAGCTGACTGATGGTCAGTTCTGGCAATCCGGGAGAAGACTCCAAAAGGTGATCCCAGATGAGTGCGCGTACCCTCGATTGAGGATGGCTCACCAGGGAGATCAATTGATCCCTGGAGGTAAAATGGAAATAATATGAGTTAAACTCCAACAATTCCATTGGAAAGGCTGTTTGCTCCATATCGACCTTCACCATATCTTTCAGGCTCAGATCAACTGTATCCTTGATGCGGTCAGATTCTAAGGTAATCTTCAGCATTCTGTGGTAGCTCCTGTAGAGTGCCAATCCGATAAAAAACCAGATCACCAGGAAAACAAACAATACATAGGTCACGTGGTAAATCTCTACAAAACTAATCGTCACATAGCTGACCAAAAATAAGCCTGCAACAAAAACCCCGATTTGACTGAGGACACCTTCGATACCTGACTGAACATTGTGGCGGTCTCTGGGATCGAGAGATTGATAAATTAGATTCATGGAGGGAACTTCCATGGACTCCTTCATGCTGACACCAATGAATTTTGAAAACACAACCAGCAAGAAGAAGTAGGTGAATAAATGTGCTTCACCCGCAAAGCCGTAGCTCTCCCCGGCGATGGCAGAGGCTATGGTCAGAATTAAAAGAAAAACTGGTGCCAATAACAGGGTTATCTTGATCCCAAACTTGCTCTTGATCCAGCCAAACAGGAACCTTTTCATCATCCATGCCAGCAACATCATGATACCGGAAAAGGTTCCCAGAAAGGAGACTAGTTCGATTCCGCCGGGAAAACGGTTTCCTGTTACCCACAGAAACTCATAATGAAGCAAAACTGCAACTGCAACACCCATGACCACAAACGCAGCCATCAGAGCGGTGAACCTGTGAGAAAAGAGACCCAGAGGGCCGGTACTTTTCACCCGCTTCTTGAAATGATGGTGATGTTTCCCGATCACTGTTAACACATATAGTTGAGCCCCTGTTGCTATGATCAGACTCACCATGCCCAGGTAGAGAATATTCTGGATCCGGAAACCCAACCTTATCAACAAGGGCGTGACCAGGAATGCCAGAACCATCCCTCCAATCAGCATAAATTCGATAAGCCCTGTCAATTGTTTCCCTTTGCTCGGCGAGAGAAATTCCCGAACAGTTATCCAAAAGCCTAACAGTGTAATCAGAACAAGGGGGGTGGCCAAGACGAAGACGATAAAGTCAAGATGTTCCTTCTGAAGCATCCGAAACCCAACCAACAATGACGCGGTAATCACCATCACTGTTACCAGGTTCAAAATTCCGAAGGATTTTACACCCAACTGCTTGCTGAAATAACTATATATGGTGGCAATCAGGATGCCAGCCGCACCGGAAAGCATCATAGCAAGCGGTACCCGATCTGCGCCGAAAGTTTCCAGAAATACAGCATTAGCCTCCAGTTCCAGGGCCCCCACAAAAATCCCGGTACAAACGGCCTGCAGCAGAAGCATCCCGATCATTGGTCGGTCACCCTGCTCAATCTGCAGCAATTTCCCAATTCCCGTTTTCATCACTATATATACAACCTACAATTAAGTGATTAATTAAATATCTTTTGAAAATTTTAATGAACAGCCACATGCGATTGAACATTCCGCTGGCTGGATTGTAGAATAATCTATATTTTTATACGAATAACCAGCTACTGGATGTTTGGGACTGAAATTGAAGAAAATAGCAAGATCGCACGCCGACGGGAAGTTGTATTTGTCATCCTATCCGGACTTTTCCTGGGAACCCTGGCCGTCCTGAATATTCTGGGAATTTCCCGCCAGATAGATCTTTCATTCAATCTTGGATCTGTAAGGATACCTTTCGTGGTTTTTGTGGGTGTTCTGCCATACCCCATTACCTTTCTCTGCACAGATTTTATCAGTGAACTATATGGGAAAAAACGTGCCAATATCGTTGTTTGGGTTGGGCTGGCCCTGAACATCTGGGTATTATTTATACTATGGTTAGGGGGAGCACTTCCACCTCACACTGAGTTGGGTCCAGATGGATTACCGGATATTTTGCACCCCGACAGAACCTATTTCCAGATCCGGAAATGGACCAGCATGGCCACATTGGCTTCCATGATCGCATACCTAACCGCTCAACTGGTGGATGTGCAAATCTTTCACTATATCAAAAAATTAACCAAAGGGAAGGCCTTGTGGCTAAGGAACAATGGATCGACCCTCACAAGCCAGATGGTGGATTCCGTTGCAGTGATTTTGGTCACTTACTTTTTAACCGATGCCATTTCCATCACACCAGGGGAAACTGTCACCCATGGACTCGTTATTCTCATACTCTCAAACTATGTATTTAAAATGATTGCAGCCCTGGTGGATACACTCCCTTTTTATATAGGAACGCGCTGGCTCTCCAGGTACCTGCAGATCGATCCCAATAAAGGATACAACATTTAGCAAACACGTAGAAAAAAGAAATTAAAGAAGCCTGTTTTGAAAATCCTAATCTCAAACGTCGATTCCTATTCTGATGAGTTTCTTGGTAGAAAAACCAGGAATCTCGCTTTGCTAACCACCTTAAGAAACCGGCTGGATTCAGTGACAAAAGGTGGCTCCCAGAAAGCAAGGGAAAAGCAGATTGAAAGAGGAAAATTACTGGTCAGAGATCGCATCAACCTTTTGGTGGATCCAAACACCCCCTTCCTTGAGCTGAGTCCCCTGGCTGCGACTGATCAGTATGACAACCAATTCCCCTCTGCCGGGTTGGTCACCGGGATTGGGTTAATCCATGAAAAGGAAGTGGTTATCATTGCCAATGATGCTACCGTAAAGGGAGGCACCTATATTAAGGAGACCATCAAAAAGCATTTACGCGCTCAGGAGATCGCCCTTCAAAATCACCTGGCATTGGTGTATTTGGTGGATTCAGGGGGGGTATTTTTACCTAATCAGGCTGAGGTGTTTCCTGACAGGGATGATTTCGGAAGGATATTTTATAATCAGGCTCAGCTCTCGGCGAAAGAGATCCCTCAGGTATCAGTGGTTATGGGATCCTGTACAGCTGGAGGAGCCTATGTTCCTGCCATGAGCGATGAAACCATTATTGTAAAGAATCAGGGCACCATCTTTCTGGGTGGTCCCCCACTGGTGAAAGCAGCCACCGGAGAGGTAGTCTCTGCAGAGGAACTGGGTGGAAGCCATGTACATACACAAATTTCGGGAGTAGCCGATCACCTGGCCGAAAATGATCAGGATGCCTTGCAGATTTGCAGGGATATTTTCGAGACTATCCAGCCTCCTCCCAGGCAACAACTTGATGTGAAGCCGGTGAAGGATCCTTTGTACGATATTGAAGAAATCTATGGACTGATCCCCGAATCGAATAGAGAACAGGTGGATGTTCGGGAAATAATTGCACGCCTGGTTGATGGAAGCGAGTTTTCGGAGTTTAAAAAGGAGTATGGGACTACCCTGGTAACTGGTTTTGCAAGGATAATGGGATTTCCGGTGGGTATCATTGGGAACAATGGCATATTATTTTCTGAATCTTCTCTGAAAGGAACTCACTTTGTAGATCTATGCGACCACAGGGGTTTGCCAATTCTATTCCTGCAAAATATTTCCGGTTTTATGATTGGGCTGGAGTATGAACATGGAGGCATCGCAAAAGATGGGGCAAAGATGGTTCAGGCAGTGGCAAACACCAGGGTGCCCAGGTTCACAATCATTTTCGGAGGTTCCTTTGGAGCTGGGAATTATGCCATGTCGGGCCGAGCCTATGATCCCCGGTTACTTTTCATGTGGCCCAATTCAAAGATCTCCGTCATGGGAGGTGAGCAGGCAGCTGATGTGCTTTCCAGCATCAAGAAAGAACAAATGCAAGTCAGTGGGAAAGAGTTGACAAACGATGAAATTGAAAACATCAAAAAACCAATTCTGGAGAAATATGAGCGGGAAGGATCTGCATACTACAGTACCTCCAGGCTCTGGGACGATGGTATTATTGACCCGGCTGATACCCGCCGTATTCTTGCCCTCTCTATCTCAATGTCCCTAAATAAAAAATTTGAATCAACCCGTTCAGGTGTATACAGAATGTAAAATGCAGCAGGAAAGCACCATCATATCAACAATAACAGGTTCAGTAGCAACCATTACACTGAACAGACCGGGGTTCCATAATGCCATGGATATTACCTTGATCCGGGAATTGACCGATTCCATTAAAAAGATTGAAGCCCGGGATGAGATCAGGATCATTTTGCTTAATGCTAAGGGGTTGAATTTTTGTGCCGGAGCTGACCTTAACTGGATGAGGGAGGGCATGAACCAGACTCCGGTGCAGCTTAAATCAGAGAGTCTGGAACTGTCAAACCTGTTCAATACCATTTGGGCTTCTGAACTAATTGTAATTTCAGCTGTGCAAGGAAAGGTGATAGGGGGCGCCAACGGTCTAGTAGCCGCTTCGGACATCGTTGTAGCAGAAGAGACGGCCAGCTTTGCAATATCTGAGGTGAAATTGGGACTGGTACCGGCCACCATAGCACCCTATGTGGTGCATAAAATAGGTTATAGCCGAAGTACTGAAATCATGCTTTCGGGCCGGACTTTTGATGCGAAGGAGGCCAGGTTGGCAGGTCTTGTCCATTATCTCTGTGAAGCCGGAACCCTTAAGGCAACCACTGAGGAGATTATCGCCAATCTGCTCACCAATGGCCCTGATGCCATGAAGGGAATTAAAAAATTGCTCCATTGGTTGGAATCTGGTACAATCACCAATCAAATTCAGGAGCATACGGCGGACTTGATTGCCAGGTACAGGACCTCCCCTGAAGGACAGGAAGGGATGAGTGCTTTTCTTGAAAAACGGAAACCCGGTTGGCATGAAACAGCATAACTTTCATAAAATCCTTGTGGCCAACAGGGGAGAAATTGCCCTTCGGGTGATCCGTGCCATCCGGGAACTTGACAAAATTGCAGTAGTAGTGCATTCAGATTTTGACAAGGACCTTCCCTTTGTGACGGAAGCGGATGAAGCCTATTCCCTTGGCTCGGGTGATTTAAGTCAAACATACCTGGATATTCAAAAGATCCTTGATATTGCTACAGAAGCCAGGGCAGAAGCCATCCATCCTGGCTATGGATTTCTGGCGGAAAATGCCGAATTTTCAAAAGCTTGCCGTAACAGGAAGGTCCACTTCATTGGACCTGTTCCGGAGGTGATCTCTTTGATGGGTCATAAATCAAACGCAAGAAAGAAAGCCATTGAATTGGGAATTCCAGTTTTGGAAGGAGTTGTTGAGAATCTGGATGCCCTTGTTCGCAATAAAAAAATGCTTCCTTATCCGGTACTCATCAAACCTTCCGCAGGCGGCGGTGGGAAAGGGATGAGGATTGTCCAATCGGCAGAAACCTTTGAATCGGAAGCCAGGGAAGCAGCCAGAGAAGCCGGAAATTATTTCGGATCGGAAGATTTATACGTAGAAAAATTCCTTGAAAACCCAAGACACATTGAAGTACAGGTTATCGCCGATCATCATGGAAACATGGTTCATCTTTACGAAAGGGAGTGCTCATTACAGCGACGATTCCAGAAGATTATCGAAGAAGCCCCTTCCGGATCAATTTCGAAAAAAGCCAGGGATCAAATCACCTCTGCAGCCTTAAAACTGATTGATGGGATTGGATACACCAATGCTGGGACTGTGGAGTTTTTAGTGGATCCCAATCAACATTTCTATTTCCTCGAAATGAACACCCGTATCCAGGTGGAACACCCTGTTACAGAAATGATCACAGGAATTGACCTTGTCAAAGAACAGATTCGCATCACCGAAGGTCATCCCCTCTCCTTCAACCAAAAGGATATCTCCATCAATGGTCACTCCATGGAGGCCAGAATTTATGCTGAGAATCCGGAGAACGAATTCATGCCTTCCACTGGCCGTATAGATATTTTCCAGGTACCAGAGCAGAATGGAGTCCGGATCGACAGCGGATTCAAAACAGGAAACCTGGTAGAACCATACTATGATCCCATGCTTGCAAAGGTTATCGTCAAAGGCAAAAGTCGTGATGATGCACGCAATAAATTGATTGGAGTGCTTAAAGAGGTGCGTATTAAAGGATTAAGAACCAACCGTGATTTTCTTATCGAATTATTGCGATCGGTTCCCTTCAAAGAAAATACCATCCATACCCGGTATATTGACCAGGAATTGGATGCCATAATTGCGGTTGAACAGGAAAACAGAAGCAACCTGGAAATTGGGGAATTACTGTCATTTGCTACTCTGATCGCACTTCAGACAAATCTTTCCTCTACATACCACGTGGCATCCACATGGCATACCATTGGCCATTGGCGGATCCTTCCTGAAATCATTCTCCTGTGGGATCACAAAGAGTACCGGATCAGGTATGAATTGCTTAAAGGGCGTAAACGGATGAGGCTTCACCTGGGCGAAAAGGATTATGAGGTCGCTCTTGAGCGAAGGGATGGCGATAACTATTGGATTCGAATTAACCAGCAGATCCTGAAGGTCTGGGGCTCAACCGACCGCTCTGAGATCCTGTTGGACCTTGATGGACATCTGTTTAGAATTAGGCGAACAGACATCCTTGACAGGAGATTTATCCGTTCAGCCAGAAAGAATGAGAAGGAAAATAATGGCAACATTACAGCTCCGCTTAACGGTCGCATTGTACAGATTAATGTGAAGGAGGGGGACAGGGTCTCGGAGGGAGATCTATTAATGGTCGTCGAATCAATGAAGATGGAAAACAAGATCCTTGCAGCTAACCAGGCAACTGTAGAAAGTATCCAGGTTTCCATAGGAGACCAGGTACAGACCAATCAATTATTACTTACATTAGCCAAAATATGACAGATCCTATATTAAATGAGCAACATCAGCTATTGAGAGAAGAGGTAAGGGCCTTTGCAGAAAAAGAGATAAAACCCCTTGCCCATGAGCTGGATGAGAAATCAATATTCTCATCAGAGTTGACCGGAAAGATGTTTGACATAGGACTTCTTCGCATCAACCTCCCCCAGGAGTATGGTGGAATGGGACTGGATACCATTTCCTATATCATTGCTGTAGAAGAGCTAGCCAGGGTGGATGGGTCTCAGGCTGCCACAGTGGCCGCTCACAATTCATTGGGTATTGCACCCATATATACTTATGGCACGGAGGAGCAAAAGCAACGTTTTCTGCCCAAACTTACTTCCGGTAAGAAATTGTGGGCATTCGGACTCACAGAGCTCAATGCGGGATCCGATTCAAACAATACGGAGACCATCGCTACTCTCGACAATGGAAACTGGATTATCAATGGGGAGAAAATTTATATTACCAATGTCTCCTCTGACATGTCGGGAGGAATTACAATTCAAGTTGTGACCGGTGACCATGGCCAGGGACGAAAAGAGCTCTCCGTAATTCTGGTGGACCGGGATACACCTGGATATCATGCAGAGGCCATTCGAGCAAAAATGATGTGGAGGGGAGCCGATACAGGGAAAGTACAACTCAGGGATGTGAAGGTGCCCGAAGAGAACCTGCTTGGTGAGCAGGGAAAAGGATCAAAGATCATGTTAGCAACCCTCGACGGGGGAAGGCTCTCCATTGCAGCCATGGGTCTTGGTCTGGCACAGGGAGCGTTTGAAATGGCCATGGAATATGCATCCAAACGTATTCAATTTGGCAAACCTATCCGCAGTTTCCAGGTCAATTCCTTTAAGTTGGCCGATATGGCCACTAAAATAGAATTGGCCCGGAATCTACTCTACAAAGCCTGTTGGCTTAAGGATCATAAACACCCATTCGGGAAAGAGGCAGCCATGGTGAAGTTATACACTTCAGAAATTGCCCGTGAAATTGCCAATGAATCACTGCAGATCCATGGTGCCCATGGCCTGATGAAGGGGAATCCCATTGAGCGCTTTTACCGGGATCAACGCATCCTGGAAATGGGTGAAGGAACCTCTGAAATCCTTCGCCTGGTCATTTCAAGACACCTGGGAAACGGGTAAACTACTTCCACATGGAAAACCTGGAAAACAGAAAAAAAGACCACATCGAACTGGCTTTCAAGTCCCAGACCTCTCTTCAGGAAATGGACCACAGGTTCCACTATGAACCTATGTTGCAAGGACATCCCGAAAATGGCCTTCAGCCTTTTACCATTCTGGGTAAAGAGCACAAGGTTCCAATGTGGGTGAGCAGCATGACAGGAGGAACGAAATTGGCTGGTACCATTAACCGGAACCTGGCAATGGTCTGCAACGAGTTTGGGATGGGGATGGGACTGGGTTCCTGCAGGATCATCATGGAGGACGACACCTACTTTGAGGATTTTAACATGAGGGGGACCATTGGAGACCACCTGCCCCTTTGGGCAAACCTTGGGATAGCTCAGGTAGAAGAACTGGTAGGGAAAAGTCAGGTTTCAAAGGCATCGGATCTGGTTAAAAAATTACAGGCTGACGGATTAATTATCCATGTAAATCCAATGCAGGAGTGGTTTCAACCAGAAGGAGATATTCTCTCCGCACCTCCCCTTGATACCATAAAACGTTTGCTTGACCAGGTCTCCTTTCCGGTGATCGTAAAGGAGGTTGGACAGGGTATGGGACCTGAAAGCCTGCGGGAGCTACTCCAATTACCCCTTCAAGCCATTGAGTTTGCGGCTTTTGGAGGTACAAACTTCGCCAGGGTGGAATTGCTTCGTGAAGAAAGAGCCAATCAGGCCCTCTATGAACCACTATCGATGATTGGCGAGGATGTATATTCAATGCTTGAAACTGTCAATAACATTGTTGCTGCCGAGAAACCGGTATGCAAAGAGCTGATCCTGTCCGGAGGAGTAAAAAACTTTCTGGATGGATATTACCTGATCAAAAAATCTGTACTTCCAGCAGTCTATGGAATGGCCTCTACCTTCCTGAAATATGCCCAGGAAGACTATACACAACTGCATGATTTTGTGCATGCCCAGGTCAAGGGATTGGAAATGGCCCAGGCTTACTTATCCATCAAAAAATAGCATGTCATCACATGTCATCAACGGATTTTCCAAACTGTCGCGGATCGAAAAACTGAATTGGCTGCAGAAGCAGTCCAGCCTGTCTCAAAAGACCATAGACCTTTTGAACAAGCATCTTCATCCGGATAAACTCCTCCAGGGAATCTACAAAGATATCAGCGAAAATAACATCTCTAACTTTTACCTGCCCCTGGGCCTTGCGCCCAATTTTCTGATCAACAATAGCTTGTTCACAATCCCAATGGTCATTGAAGAGAGCTCCGTGGTAGCAGCAGCTTCACATGCCGCAAAGTTCTGGGCCCTGCATGGAGGGTTCCATACAGAGGTGACAGGAACACAAAAAACCGGACAGATCCATTTCACCTGGTCTGGAACAATGGAAGCTTTACAAAACGTATTTAGCCAGGAAAAAGAGGAACTGCTTAAATCTGTAAAAAAAAATACCCAACGAATGGAACAACGTGGAGGTGGAGTAACGGGGATTGAGATCAAAGCGACCGGACCCAACCTCCCAAATCATTTTCAGCTCTTTGTCACATTCCAAACTGCCGAAGCAATGGGGGCGAATTTTATCAATTCAATCCTGGAGACCCTGGCCGGACAACTCTCCACCAGGCTGCACAGAACCGGAGAACCCGGCGAATTGGAGGTCATCATGTCCATACTTTCGAATTACACCCCTGAATGCCGGGTTACCTGTTATGTGGAAGCAGAGACGTCTGTCTTCGAAGGATTGGACCCTTCCATGAGCGGAGATAAATTTGCACGAAAATTCGTGAAAGCTGTTCAGGTTGCACTCTATGATCCATACAGGGCTGTGACCCATAACAAAGGAATTTTCAATGGGATGGATGCTGTGATCTTAGCCACAGGAAATGATTTCAGGGCCGTGGAGGCCTGCGGACATGCATATGCCTCCAGGAATGGAAAGTACTGCAGTCTGTCCACCGTTGACCTCTCAGAAAGTACGTTCAGGTTCACACTCGATGTACCACTGGCAGTTGGAACCATCGGGGGACTCACAGGTATACATCCCCTGGCTGGTGCCTCTCTGGAGATCCTGGGTAATCCTTCTGCTGAACAACTGATGCAAGTGATAGCCGCAGCCGGACTTGCCAACAATTTCAGTGCAGTGCGGTCACTCATTACAACCGGAATTCAACAGGGTCACATGAAAATGCATTTGGGTAATATTCTCAAGCAGTTGAAAGCTTCAGAGGAGGAGACAGCTAGTGCCAACTCTTTTTTTATGGACCAGACGATCTCCCATGCAGATGTTGCAGCCTTTCTCGCATCCGTTAGAGAGCCAAAATAATCCACAATGAATTCACTGTATGCACATGGCAAACTTTTAATCAGCGCCGAATACATGGTGTTGCATGGCTCCCGTGCGCTCGCAATCCCTCTTCGGAAGGGCCAGTCACTTCAGCGGATCAGGTCGGAGAACTCCAGGGTTTTTTCCTGGAAAGCTACCTACCAGAATCAAACCTGGTTCAATGCCCGTCTGGATCCTTCCAGCTTAAAAATCCTGGATAGCAGCGACCCTGTGAAAGCCCAATGGTTACAAGATTTAATCCTGGCCTGTATAGAACTAATGCCCTCTTTTCAGGAAGAATTGCTTAAATGGGATGTGGAAACACAATTGGATTTTTCACCACAATGGGGATTTGGCAGTAGTTCTACAGTGACAGCCCTGATGGCCGAATGGGCAGAGGTCAATCCGCTGGATCTGCACTTTATGATATCGGAGGGGTCGGGCTATGATGTGGCCTGCGCCAATGCAGATGGTCCCATCGTTTATAGAATTCGGGACAATGCGCCCCATTATCAGCACGTAGATTTCCATCCTCCCTTTTCAGAACATATTTACTTTGCCTGGCAGGGATCAAAGCAAGTCACCGCACAACATTTGAAAGATGTTGCTGAAAGCTTTCAACCTAACTATGAAGAGATCCATTCGTTCAGTTGCCTCACCCAAGCGATGATTGAAGCACAGGACCTACCCACATTTCAGGGATTGATGGAGGAACATGAGCTGAAACTTTCAAATCTATTGAAGATCGAAAGAATTTCCATATCCCGTTTCGAGGGAATTCCAGGGAGTGTTAAGTCACTGGGAGCATGGGGTGGAGATTTTGTAATGATCGCCTCAACTGCCCATGAGAATCATCTGTTTAACTATCTTTATGAAAAGGGTATCAAGGTAATCTACCGGTATCAGGACATCATCTTTAATGGAAGAGAAATACAGGAATAACGTGGGATACGTTGGATGGTCATGTCCTTCTAACATTGCCCTTATCAAATACTGGGGGAAGCGGTCCGTACAGCTTCCTTTGAATCCCTCCCTGAGTATGACTCTGAAGAAGGCCAGAACAATGACCCGCCTGGAGTTCGATTATCATCCGAATAATCACAACCCTTCGGTTCATTTTCGCTTTGAAGGCAACGATGCACCGGCATTTGAGGATCGCATCATAAAATTTATCAAAAGCATTGATTCCCACATCCCTGCACTTGCTCATACTACCCTTCGCATTGAATCCGAAAATACGTTTCCCCATTCCTCGGGTATTGCTTCAAGTGCCTCCTCCATGGGTGCCCTGGCCATGTGCCTGGTTCAAATGGAAGAAAAAATAAAGGGTCCCCTTGCGCCTGGAAAACTGTTAGAAAAAGCATCCATCATTGCACGTCTGGGATCAGGGAGTGCTTCAAGGTCCATTTACCCCAACTTTGTGGTTTGGGGGGCTACCGATGATTGGGTCGGATCCAGTGATGAATATGCCCTCCCGGTTACTGATTATCACGAAGACTACAATCAATTGCGTGATACGATCTTAATTGTTGAATCGGGACAGAAAAAAGTTTCCAGCAGCGTTGGCCACTCTTTAATGGATACAAATCCTTTTTCAAAATCCAGGATCATCCAGGCCCGTCAAAACCTATCTACATTGAAAACTGTGCTTACTGAAGGTGATTGGGATGGGTTCATAGCACTTATTGAACTGGAAGCACTTACATTGCATGCCATGATGATGACCGGTCAACCCGGATACGTGCTTATGCTGCCAGGAACACTCTCCATCATTGAGAAAGTTCGTGAATTCAGAAATGATACGGGATGCAGGATTGGGTTTACCCTGGATGCCGGTGCCAATGTACATCTCCTTTATGCCAGTGGAGATGCTGACAAAGTAAATGGGTTTATAAATGCGGAATTGGTCACATTCTGTCCGGA
>SDBT01009125.1_pt1 | contig 16122 bp, 23 predicted proteins | sample 2277101 | NCBI WGS metagenome assembly SDBT01 (sample SAMN10404973, study PRJNA504765) | marine sediment metagenome | isolation source: marine sediment core GS10_PC15, 103 cmbsf | place: Arctic Ocean: Southern Knipovich Ridge | collected 2010 | reverse complement strand
TTTGACGAACCATTGGACATATGAAGAATTCCGGGATTCGTAGAACCGCAGCCCAGACACTCTATCTGATTGACTGAGTGGCTATAAGAAGCACTACAACCTTGAAACATCCACTTAATCATATTCGCCTACCGTCATTAGCCCGCTGTGGTCAATCCAGTCGTCACGCCGGTCTCCGTCCTGTTTGTAATCGATGAAGAGCTCCCCTCGCTGGTGCTCTAGTGACACCTTCCACACACCAATACCAACCGCCAACAGTAACGGCTCCATCTCCTCTTGGTTCAGCGTCAATTCCTGCAACCCCGTCTGCACCGCATCCGCAAACTCCAGCTCCTCCGATACCTTCAGCGCCTTTCTACCGTAAGTCTCCACCAACGCCGTTACAATGCTCTGCATCGGCACATGATAGGTGCCCGCCTCATCATACGTTACCTTATTTCCGCCTATCCTCACCGCCGATATAAACGCCTCAGTGTCTATCTCGTGAATCACCGCCGGGTCGATGTACTCGGTCTCAAGTATCAGTTCCTTGTCTTCGAGCCCCCAGAATTCCACGTCATCAAGCCCAGTCTTCGCCCTGGTGATGATGGACTCAAACGTCTCGCCCTGCACATGCCGAAGCCCCATTACATCAACAAGGGGCTTCTGTATCTTTATGTTGTAGCGCTCTGAGGGCCGCTCAGGCAACGCAGAGACCTCAAACGGTCTAGCAGCCACCAGGGCTATCGCTGAGAGTACAGAGGGGTCCCTGAACACGCACACAGAGTACACCGAGAAGTACTGATTGATCGCCTCCGACACATGTTTGACCATCATAGCGCCACCGCCGCCACCGAGCCCGTAACGACCGATTGTTTCATATACGGTATCCCCTCTGCCTTCGCTTGAGCAGCCGTATCCAGCGCCAGCACGCCACGCTCTCGAAATGTCCGGTATATCAACGCATCTATCGTATGATCATTCCCGTCCGCCACCAGCGGGAGTACAGTCCCTTCTTTGTCCTGCTTCCAGCTCCACGTAGCAAGTTCCTTTGTCAAGTGTTCCGATCCCCCTATCGCGTGAATGTCGTACCCTCGCAAGAACAACGCCGCTTCCCTCTTGTAGTCCTGGCCCTTCTCACTCGCCTGCACTATCCACCCTAGCTCCTTCAGTTCCTGGATGCTCTTAGGCTCGGCACAATCAGCAATGATGGAGTCAATAGCCTTGCGCATACCCACTGCCTCCATCGCTTGAGAAAGCTGAGGGTTAGTCATGCCAGTACCGTAAAGCACCTCCTCAACCCACAATTCCCGCCTGCGCTTCCACACCTTCACCACGGCCGCCGGATCTTCAGCGAACCCCCAGTCAAGGCCGTATCCAAGCAATTGCACCTCCGGCGGCACGTTATCTACCACGTCCCAGGTAGGCTTCTCATTCCTCACGAGTATCGCACCCTTGAGGTGTATCCAATTGCCCTTGGCCCACATCTCATATAGATCAGGATAGTCTTGTTTGTAGCCCTCGAGCACGTCGATATTCTTCTGAGGGCAGAAACTATTGTTTTTGTACCAGCTCTTGAACACGGTTATCTCGCCCATTGTGCGTATAGTCCCCAGCTCATGCTCAATACTCAAGAATCGCTTTTGTAGCCAGTGTTCATATCCCGTTATGATGGGAATAGGGTTGAATGTAAACCACATCTGAGGAGGTGGGTCACACGGTACTGATAAGCCGGCATCGAGTACGTTAAAATCCATTTCGGTAAACTCGGTAGCCTCCTCGAGCCAGTAATCAGTGACCATCTCGATACTCTTGAGCTTTTCAGGGTCATCGGCACCCACAAAAATAAACTCACTCCCAGTGGGTAGGGTAATATGGCGCTCGCTCTTGTTTATCTTGCATCTCTCGAGCCCTAACGACTCCTGCAACGCGCCTTGTATCCTATCCCAGACAGAATTCCGGATAGTTGTTGCAAACTTGCGCAGCACCACAATCCGGCGCTTGTACTCGCACGCTTTACGCACGAGGAGTTGACTAGTAGACCATGATTTACTCGACCGCCTGCCACCATAGAGCGCGATATATCGGCACGTGAGCCCGTATAATGGCACATAGGCCCTGTTTACCCTCATATGTAGGCTCATACGACCTCAAACAGGATCTTGATAGGCTCTTCGTGCCCAGCCGCCCGCCGGAGCTCTTCAGCGCGTAGCATCATGTCAGCAAACACCTCAATCTGTCGTGTTTGTTCACGCAATGCCATAAGCGCCGTGCGTCTATCTTTTGACGCCATAGCCTCATTGTAAAGCTTCAACGTATTCTTTTTGATACGTGTTAACTCATCTATGAGCCTATCGCCCACGCTCATTTCCTCGACTGCCCGCGTGGCCGCTATCTGCCTGCCTGCCTTGCCCGTACGATACCGATAGAAGGCAGCTTTCGAAATACTTGGATATAGTTTCGTAAACTCTCTGAACCGCATGCCCGTGAGCATGTCCCTTTCCATTGCCTCGCGTTGTGGGTGAGTGACAATTGAACCTGGTCGCCCGTTAGGGAGTGCCATTGTACCTACTCCATAAAAAAAGGCGAACACGTGACTGGGAGGGTACACGTATTCGCCGGCTGGTCGCCTTTCGGCGCCGTTAGATCGATCTGCTCAGATTATCGGCATGAACTGGCCGAATGTCAAGCGACGGTGAAATTATTTTCCAGGGTGATAATATAAGAGGAAATAAAAAAGTTTCATTTACTTTGTGTTTACCCCTTGACTATTGCCGTCGTGGCGACCATGCTCTGATTATCAACGGTCAAGGAGTATGAAACAATGACTGCGATGCGGATGAACTTAACGGCAAATATAATCAGGGTTACAAAGAACTCAGAATACCAATTAGTTAAAATATCACGCAGGACAGGTAGAGTCTTAGAAATCATATACCGAGACGACTCATGGGACGCAGTAGAGAATTACCAGCTAGGCTACGAAGCCACCCCGGAAGAATTCAAAGAGCTGATGTCAAAATATGAATAGCCGAAAGGCAAGGAGAACGAAAAAATGTTTGCACGAAAACGAAGCGACGGGAACTACGACATCCTGAACGGCGACGGGTCGATTGTTACGCGGCTGGACGTTGCAGTTTTCCCGGTAGGGTCGGATCGCGGGGCAGGATATGAGCACGTGTACGGTATCATTTTGGCTGCCAAAGATGTGGCCATAGCTGGAATCGAGATCGAATATCCCACGGGCAAGGGGGAAAACAGTGATTTATAAACGAGCGACCAAACATCTGCGAGATGCAGGCATAGAGCATCTTGTCATAGTCAAATATTTGTGGGGACCGTCGGTTGAGGATGTGCGCGCACAAAGACAACGCTCACAGTGCTTTGACACGCCGGCAGAAGCTGTTCGGGCTGTACTGGACGGGTTTCGGCCATCGGTCGACGAATGGAAATAGTCCACCGGGCAAGGAGATGGTAAAATCACACAGTCGAGGATGGCCCATTGCCTGGAATGGCCAGCAGTGGATTTATGAGGATACGCTGAAACCGATTGATGAAAAACGTGGATGTGTAAAATGCGGAAGGAAGCCAACGGTCCAAGGTTGCGATGCTTGTATTGGGAAATTACCAGGCGTCACTTCTGCGTGTTGTGGACATGGCGTAGAAAAACCGTTTTATCGATCGAATAGCCCACGGGCAAGGAGAACGAACGATGACACATATCTCTAACATGCCGATAATCTGGGACGTTAACGCAACCGAGTCTGTAAAGAGGCCGTGGACGGAGCGCCTATTTTCTCGCCCATGGCGACCGTTCCAGGGCACGAAACGAAAACCCGCAATATATCTGGGCCGGGGGATGTTGATAATTCACCCCGCGTTGAAAGAAATCATATGCAAGGAGAACAAACGATGGTGAGTACACTCTTAATTCGATATCTTATGAAGCTGGCAGTGGCAAGGCATGGGCCAAAAATTGACCTTGCCGGCGATGCCAAGACGTGGCGCGATTGTGTTACTGTCTGCAACGTCACGCACACTATTGTTTTGTGGTACAACACACCGGATAACAATACGCATATAATTGTGTTCAGAAAGCAGCACAAAGAGGACGTGTGAAAACATCAGCCGAAGTAGCGACGTTTCTCAACATCGATATCCGCACTGTTCAGAAATGGTGTAAAAAGCTAGGAATTAGGACGGTCGGGCGGGACTATTTGTTGTCTGCTGCCCAGGTAAAGAGGATAGGGGAGCACTGCTATCCGGGGCCTGGGCAGCCGCGCAAGGGTTAGAGTAGGACGGTTTGACGTGTCCGATCATAGATTCGCTTTTCAGCTATCGTGATGTACTCAGCGCTCAATTCAAACCCTATGTAGTCCCGGCCGTAGTCAGCGGCAACTACCGCGGTTGTGCCGGCGCCCATGAACGGATCCAAAATGACACCACCCGGGCGGCAACCGGCCAGCACGCATGGTGTAATCAATTTCTCGGGATACACTGCGAAATGGCTTGTTTCTTGGGTTTCTATTTTGTATAATTGACAGCAACATGAATAATCAAAAGAAAAAGATTTGCCAACAGTGTCAACAATCATTTTACCCAAAAGATGAACGTCCGAACCGTCCTGCAAAATACTGTTCTCGTGAATGCGTGCACAAAGCACGAACCACACGAGTTGTATTAGTTTGTCGTCAATGTCATCTGCGATTTGAGCGAAAGAAATATATGGCCTTATGGTCTCAGGAGAGAGGCCCCTTTTGCTCGTTTCGTTGCTATGGTCTTTGGCAATCTGAGCACATCGCTGGGCAAGATAATCCCAACTACTCCGCACACTCTCCGAAACGCGGCTCGGCGCAGTGGGTGAGAAACCGAGCAATAGTTCTCGAACGAGACAAATATCAATGCGGCAAATGTCAATCAACACATCAGTTGCACGTTCATCATAAGCATGAATGGCAAGAGGACCAGAAAGACCCCCATGCGCTGGACAATTTGGAAATACTATGTGCTTCATGCCATCACAAAGCTCACCCTGTGCCACACGGTAAAGACGGTCGGTTCGTGTCCATTGCGTGAATGGCTGTGTCGCAACGGTCCAGACCGTGCGCTTATTTCGGCCAAGGTCGCATTGTTCTTCTTTGGTCATATGGTCCCACCGGTCATTGAAACCGGCATGCCGGCGACCGTGACCGCGTTGCTTGTCGCGCTTCCTCCATCCTGGAGCACGGCCCATTCTCTGCGACGCGCTGGACCTGCTTTCTTCTGGGTGGTTTTTTGCGTTTCTTGTAAATCCTTGCCCATACGGGCTTGCAATGCTTTCCGGGCTGTTTGGCCCATTCGGATATTTTGATGGCTCCTTGATCGCCTCCGCATCATACCAGTACTTCGCCGATTTGCTCATCAGAAAAATGTACTCGTGCGCCTTTGTCGGCCGATCGGTCACGCTCTCCGGCATCGGGTTCGGCTTTGCCCAAATGATATCAGAGCGGAGGTACCAGCCATCAGCCTGGAGCGCGAAGGCGATGCGCCAGGGCATGCCGACGAGATCCTTGGGTTTGAGTTGACTATCCCGGTACGCAATGGTAGAATCTCCGTATGGATAGACACTATGATTTATGCCCGCAATGCGGGGGACGGAAGAAAAAACAGGCCGAGCTTTGCCGTCGTTGTAAGCCGAGTTATGAGCGCACTCTCGCGCATCGCGAGAAGATGAGCGAAGCACTGAAAGGCAAGCCCCACAATTGGCGCAGTGCCAGCACTCGCCCGGAGGTGGCGGCCAAGATTGCTCGATCATGGACGCCCGAAATGAAAGAAGCTGCCCGTTTAAGGGGTCTTCAATTTGCATCGGATCGAGCGTGGCGTGATTTGATTGCTCGATCTGTAAGCGGATCGCTGAATCCAAACTTTCAAGGCAAGAATCATCCCTCCGGTTATGCCCCTGGGTGGGGTCGTCTACATAAGCAGTTGATACGAGAAAGAGACGGGAATCGATGCACCGAATGTCATTCGCAAAAGCATCTTGACATCCATCACAAAGATGGATTGAAAGATAATCATCACCCTGATAATTTGGTAACTCTTTGTCGTTCTTGTCACAAGGCAGCGCACGCCACCCTGGACGTATAGGGCCGAAAGAGCCGCCACCGCCAAAATAAGAATCGCCAAGATTAAGAAACAGCGTGCCGTCATCCTTCAGCACACGCCGCACCTCGCGGAATGTTGTAACAATATGCGCGACAAACATCTCGATAGTCGGCTCCAGCCCCAAAGATCCCGACCACGCGTCGACGGCGATCGCCGGCATCCCGGGCATTGGAGAATACTCCACCGATGGCCATCGCACATCTGGAAGGCCGTAATCTCGCAAACCCCAATAGGGCGGCGAGGTTGTGCAGCAATCGATGGAGCAGTCGTCCAGTTGTAAGAGCCCTTCGATGCAGTCCATGTTGTAAACTCGGTTTAGCTCAAGCATTCAATACTTCTTCTGCACCGTTGCCTCGGCCACGACCTTGTCTACGTGGCCCTGCACGTACTTGATAGTGATGATGCCGAACTGCCCAACGGCCTGCTCGGCCTTGTGTAGCCGCTCGAGGAGTCGGCGTTTCTCCGGATCCTCGAGCCATAGGATCGTCGCCGGATTCAACACGAATGGCAGTTGTTGTTTCAGGTTCATAACTTCCTCACTGCGCTATCCACTTCTCCGATGGTGTGTTTCTGGTGATACTGTGAACAGCGAACGTTGTGGCACATCGCCCAATTTTTACGGGCGTTGATCTGCATCTCGGTGGACTTGCACCAAGGGCACATCTGGGTGAAATGGCCGCTTTCGTTGTCTCGATAGCCGGTTAGTTCCTCGTGGTCCCTAAGATTCTTGTAGTCCATCTTGCGGCTCCTTCACCTGTTCATCCACTGCCCTGTCAAACATCTCAGCATACGTCTTGGGTATGGAATCAAGAGCGTCTTCCACGTCCATGGCGTGCTGGCTCGGATAAATCTCTAACAACTCCCACGTGCCCTCCGGGGAACAATATTCATTCCCTTTTACCACCCTCCTCATATCTTCACCCTGTCCATCTTCCGTTCAGCTATCAGCTTGGCGATCTTCGCCGCAGTCTGTTTCTGGGGAACGTTCCGCACCCCGCCGACGGCAAACTCATCAAGGTCGATCCGGGGATAAAACTCCAGGTTGCCGGGTGTGCTGTCGGCCACCACCTCTACGAGCTGCAGGCCGGGAATAGCGAACTGACCCATGTACTCCTTCGAGGCATAGCTGGCAAGCGCGTATTTTTCGCCAATCTTCACATAGTCCACGCTGTATCCGACATTCCCTATCTTTGCTTTGATTTCCTCTGGGGGGGTTCCTGCGGGACGTGATGTCCCGTCCCAATTGAATTTGACGTGATACGGAATTCCTCTCCAGTTGCAGAGATCGTACCCTACAAAATAAATGGGGTTGTAACCCTTCATATGGGCAAGGAGTGCGTTCTGAAATGTGGTACTAGGCGCATAGGGCGCCGCCACTCTCACGGGGTTGCGGAGGAGGGGGTTGCCTGATCCGTAATACATGACCGACAAATATAGGGGGATGTCTTGAGGTTCATAGAGCCCGGGTAGATTCATCGTAATGTTGCAAAACTCTGCCCAGTCTTTGTCTTTGATCTTGTCCATTCGCTTTAGGTCTTCGATCGCCATGCCGAGCTGTTGGCCGCGCACAATGGCTCGCGTGTCTACGGGTCCGATGTTGGGGTTGAAGTTGGTGAAATATATCTCCCCGTGTTCGGCCGGCTTCCAGCGTAACGATTCGAGCGGTATGCCCGGATGGTGCAGGAAAGTGGTGTCGATGTCGGGACACCACCGGTGGAGGTTGGAATGCCGGATCACCCAGTCTCTATGTTCGCCATGTAGGGTGTGGCCGAGGCCGCAAGTGCACACGCCGTCGTTGTCAAAAAAGGTGAGCGCTTTGTCGGGCGGTTTGCAGACGGGGCACGGCCGGGGCCATGGATCGTGCTGTGTCACATAGTCGGGCGTTATTCCCTGGTGGTGCAGGGTCCACACCTGCGAGGCAGTACAAAAGATCGGCATTCTCTCCCAGTTCATAACCGCGGAGTTTTTGCACTCTTTCTGCCTGCACTTGAGCACGGCGGTATGATCCGTTGCCTTCCTGCCGTATCGCTTCACTGCCTGTTTCTCGGTGTACCGGTTACCGCACACAGGGCAACGCCACGTACCGTGAGCCTCCCTCGTTTTGTTGAGCAAGGGTATTGCGTAATCCAGAGAGGGGCCTGACCCGATCGAGATAGCCGGTCCCTTGGAAGGCCCATTATTCACCTGCAGGGTCATGTTTCGTTGCTGCAACCGCTCGAAGAGTAGCGGATAGTTCCACACCATGTGCAGGTTGAACATCGGATTTACCTGTGTGCGCAAACTTTGCAAGAACGGCAGTGTCTCTCCGAAAAACACCTCGCTTTCTGTTTTTTGAATCGGTCCTTCCGGTCGTACTTTAGCTGTTTCCATCATTTCTGCTCCTTTGTTGTTCCGTAGCACATCCAGTCGAGCATCTTTTTCTGCACCTCGGTTATAACCTCCTGAACGAATGCCGGCTCGTTGACAAAATCCTCTGCTGCTCTCGCGGCCTTCCGGTCTTTCGGGGATAGCTTATAGTACCCCTCAGTTCCCTTTATCTTAAACGGCTTACTAGTTACAAGCCTGTCGAGTTCCCGTTTACTCGCTTCCTCCAGGCCCGCCATACACTCTGCTGCGGTCATCTGCTCTTTCATTTCTTATACTCCTTGTAAACATCTAACATATCTCTCCCCTTCAGTATGTAATGCTCGGCAATCACCTCGGCCAGATCCCATTCTTCCTGCGTATCCACGTCCTGCATCTGCCAATGATGCACCTTGTAATAGAAATCCCGAGGATGGTCGCCTTTATGATAAGATTCACGTGCGCGTTTTTCCAGAAATTCTTGGTTATTGGTTGCGCCGCCCCACAACGGCTCCACATAGCCAAGACCAAAACATGCGAACCCAAACAGTATCTCCCCGCTATTCTCACAAAAACAATCTTCCGGCAGGTCCCTTGATATGTTGTCAACAACTTTCCTGGATGGGCAGAATGTGCGAATCTCTGCCTTCATCGCAATTCCTTGCGCTCCATACCTCTTGTTAAGGTCTCTCCACATCGTTATGGCATTGTCGATATCCCAGGGAAGAAGAGTAGGGGTAGTACACAGCCGTGTTATCACCATGTCATCAAGCGCCAGGTCCCCATTGGCCACCATCCGTCTCACCCATTCATACACCGGGACGGTGCCAATAGTATGTACCTCATCCACGTAGTTACGCATCATCACCTTCGCACCGTAGAATTCCGCTATCCTCGCTATTTCATCGGTGTCGGTGCTGACCCAGACCTCATCTACGTGCTTCGCCATCACTCCTTGGACAATGCTCCACGCTACCAGAGAATGATGTCCGGCGAATGCTCTCTTGTTCTTCCCCGGTAGTCTGCTGCTGTACCCCTTCGCAGGGATTATCATGACTGTCTTCATTCTTGCTCCTTTGCTAATACGTCAATCATTTCGTCATTGCCCCCATCTTCAAGTCTCGAATGAATTTCTTGTTCGCTATGATAAAAATTATCAGTGACGGTATCATGATGATCACGCCGCCGGCCAGCCTCAGCGATATCGGGTCCATGTCGTAGGCCCCATACCACAGATCCGGCATCCGTGATTGTATCGTCAGCCCGACCAGGAGGGTCTTGAGTTCGATCGGCTGCAGCACAATCATGTGCCACATAAAATTACCAAAGGCCGACAGTGACGAAAACAGTATCACCACGCCGGCGGCAGGCAAACACAGCGGAAACATTATCGTGGCCAGTATCCGCAATTCTCCCGCCCCGTCTATTCGTGCCGAGTCAATGAGAGTCGTCGGGATAGAACGGACGTAGTTGCGGTAAAAGAAGATCGAGAAGGGAGAGAATGCCACGGGAAGTACGGCCGCCCAGAGTGTGTTGTTCAGCCCTATTGCTCGAGTTACCAGAAACTTACCGATTATCACCGCGTTGGCCGGAATCATTAACGCTGCCATGAACAGCCAGAAGAGAAACTTATCGCCCCTGAACGTGTAGACGCCGAACGCATATCCCGCAGTAGATACCAGGAACACGGCGAGGGTACACGTCAGGGCCATGACAATGCCCGTGTTGAGTACCCATCGCATGGTGTTCTCATTACTGAGCATTAGCTTGTAGTTTATTAGGGTGAGGTCGCTCGGAAAGACCTTGGGCGGGATTCGGTAAAATCCCTCGATCTCCTGGAAACTTCCCTGGATCATCCACAGTGCCGGCCAGACGACGATGAATGTTATCAGAAGGATAAGCACGTACTTCATAGCTTGGGGGCCCCTGCTTCTCGTTTGGCTTTCAACTCCCGTAGGCATTCATCAACGTACCCCGCCCCCATTCCCATGTCACAAGCCATCTTATAAGCAATACCCAAATTATAATCGCAATACAACATCGTTGGCGTGGAACCTGTGAAAGCTGCCTGATTATCAAGTACCTGATTCAATGCTTCCTCAAACGGATTCCTGATGCTCATTCCTCCTTCCTCGTCTTCCTCGTCTTTTTGGAATTGGGATCATAGAAATATACGGTCTTGCATTTCCCGCAAACAATTCTGAAATATGGCGGGTTCTCTATCATTGGAGCCATGACTGCGCAACACTCAAACGTATCGAGAAATTCTTCATCACAAAACGGGCAAACGGTGACAAGGGGAGGCGTCTTCGTTTCTCTCTCCTCATCCTCACACTGCTCTAGTATCGCCATTAGACGCTTTAGCTCCTGGTAACCATAATATCCATCAAGCACAGCCCCATCAAACTTAATGCGAGTATAATTATAGTTACTCAAGCCTTGGTCGGCCAACACTTTCTTATTGGCTTCTTCTAATGTCATTTCTCTCTCCTCATCATCCTCATCTGAAATATCGCAAACCCCAAAATCAGCACCATCAGAATCATCGAGTAAGACGCCCCCCGACCGTATTTGTTGAAGATGAAACTTGTCGTGTACATCCGGAACATCAGATTCCCTGCATAATCGTATGGCGCCAAAAAATTGATCGTGTAATATAACTGGAACGTCGCTATTGTTTTGAGCAACGCCACGAGTACAATTGTCTCCCAGATATTGGGAAGCAGTAGCCGCAACTTCACCATCCGCCAGTTGCACCCGTCTATCATCGCGGCATCGATCATGCTTTTGGGGAGACCTTTCAGCGCCGCAGTAAAGAAAATAAGCCCGGTCCCCAGGCCCATCATCACCTCTATTGCGGCGATCGGGAACACACTTAACCACCGACTAGTAAACCATCCTACCCGCTCCCCTACCAGCATGTAGACTATTTGATTCGCCAGCCCCATGTCAGAGGAGAACACCCACGACCATGTGGCGGAGAGCACAATCGCGCCTATCAACCCGGGCAGGTAGCACGTGACCTTTGTGAAGTTCTGAAACTTCTCTCCCGTGTTATAAATCATTAACGACATAGCCACCGCCACAATCAATTGCAGCGGCACAATGAGCCCGATGTAAATGAAGGTGTTGTAGAATGAGACGAGCATTTCTTCTGACTTAAAAAACTCGATGTAATTCTGGAGCCCGACCCATCGAACCTTGACAAAGTTGCTTTTGAAAAGCGATAGCCTTGCAGCAAAGCCCAGGGGTATGAGGTGAAATATCACATACATCGAAAATGCCGGAGCAATCAAAACGTAGGGGATCAGGCGCCTTTTCATATCTCTAAAATCACCCCGTCTTGTCGTAGCTTGTCTCGTAGTAAAAAGCGCGAAAGACAACGCGGGTTTATGTCCTTTTCACACAGGGCAGCAGCCGTACCCGCCGCCTGTCCTGTCATCATGCACGGGGGAATTACCCGGATCGAATGAATCACAGAATCGTTGGCGTCTATACACCTGCCGGCCATGAGCAACCCGTCAATCTTTTCCGGCACCAGCGCCCCGAATGGGACGTGCAAGAATTCTCCGTTTGGAAGTTTCATACCAGTCAAACCGATTGTCTCACTATAGGCAACCGTGTCCACTCCTAGCAGTCTCATTCCCCTCACCCGCCGGCTATCCCTGACTCCGAGTTGCGGGGCAATAGCGAGAAGGGCCAGATTTGCGTATCCCTCCATGTGATTTCGGTAATAGGTAATGCCCGCCAGAATCCGCTGGCGGTTCTCTATCTCGGCAAAGGTGAGGTCCTCGACATCAATGCCGCTCAAACTGCCCTCTAGTCCTTCTGTCTCCGTGTCCCCACGGTTCGATAGCCCTCGGTCGTTGACCCAATGCACGTTGCGGTGTGGTGTGTCACCTAGCGCCATGTGGCAGCCATATATGTCAGTGCCCTGAGGTGTTAGCCCTCCAGCCTCACCGACCTTGAAGTTCGTCCCGATGCGCATGTTGTGGAGCTCAAACTTTGCGCCGGCGAACGCCGCCACATCTCCATCGCCCGTAGCGTCAACACAGATAGTTGACATGATCGCCTGCCGGCCCGACTTGCTCTCCGTAATCACACCGCATACCCGGTCGTCCTGCATGACGACATCAACTACCCAGGAATGCAACCGGAGGACAACGCCGCTATCAATGCATATCTTGTCCGCGGCAATCTTCAAGAGCTCAGAATCTACATGGTGTCCCGCCATGCCTCCCAGCGACCTAGCTCGAGCAATAATCTCTTGAGGTATTCCACCGATGCACCGCACGCCTTCAGCATAGAAATCACCCACATACAGCACTAGTCCACCCGTGGCCATGCCGCCTAGGTAGCCGTAGCGCTCTATGAGGATGGTCTTTGCCCCGTGCCGTGCAGCAGCTACCGCGGCGGCGATCCCCGCTGGTCCCCCGCCGGCGACCAGCACATCACACGTATCAACCACGGGTGTCTCGTTCGACTCGTAAATCATTTTCATGTTATGTCCTAACCCGTCTCCGTGCTGCGATAAGAGCATCCCGGACCATTACCATTCGAGCCCCCACCTCTTCTAATTGTGTCTCGCATGGACTTAAACCGGGTTCCTTAGGGGGTATGCCGTTACTATCTGATTTCTCAGCTGGCGCTGGTCCAAAGATATATTCTACCTGGTCAATAAACTTGGCCGCGGCCTCTTCTACCGCATTCATTTCGTCTTTCAGTCCTCCAATCATTTTTGCCAAAGGACTTTCTTGTACTGGCTCATTTCCTGTATCCATAATTTTCTCCTAAAAAGCGGGGCCTAGGCCTACCCGGGCCCCGCAAGATTTCACCTTGTACTCGTTCTACTTATTCTGCGTATTCCGCAAGGATGGCGTTAATTGCATCCTCGTACTTTTGGGCTGCCTCTTCTGGTGTTATCCGCCCGTTGTAAAGCTCTCGAAGTATCGGCGGTAGCGCAGCACGAGTCTCCATATACCACTCAAAGGTGTAGCCCGGATCCATGAATCCGGAAATATCAACCGCATCAAATATGCGCCCTGTTTCGGGGTCGGGAGCCGACCGTGCAACGTCTATCCGGGTTGGTATGTCGCCCTTCGTCGCTGCAATTTCTTGGTAGCCCATTGCGTGCTCTATGAGTGCGCTAATTATCGCGGCTTTCACAGGATCGTCGGTGGCGGTGCCATAGGCCCCTGTACCAATTCCCGGTATCGGTGGAGGACCAGTAATTCCGGGCGCGGTGGGGAATGGCAGAACCACGTAGTTGAAAGGCTCCTCAATTTCCCCTGCCTTTATGGCCGCTGCCTGGTGTGGGGGTATCCAGTTAGGTCGATACCCCGTCACCGCTATGCTTGTGTCTCGGAAACCCGGGAGAAGTTCACTTACCCCTCTGGTCGCGGAGTCGGGCGGTGAGTAGCCCCTGTCAACCAGAAGTTTCAGAAAGCGGAATGCTTCTACGCCGCCCGGGGTGTCATTCACTGCCGACCGAGTATAGTCGTTGTCGGCAAATAGCTGTACCCCAAAGCTCGAGAAATAATTCAGATAGAAATAGTCGGCGGTGTTGTTCTTAGCAAACAAGAACGTAGGCCAGATACCGCTACCGTCAGCACTGTTCCCGGCATAATCGGGTAGTTGCTTAATTGCTTCGAGCATATCCACCAGATCATTCATCTTCCAGTCTTCGTCCGGAACCGGGAATCCTGCGCGTTCCAGGATATCTGTGTTTATCGCCATACCCTGAACGGGAAGTGTGTGCGGCAATCCCATTAGTTTACCGTCCCGCCTGAATGTGGCCAGTATCGCGGGGTCCCAAACACTCTCATCGATATCGAGAGCCAGGCCAGTTTCGGCTGTCATAAACTGTCCGAACGAGCCTACAAATCCTATGTACATGTCTGGCCAGTCACCCGCGGCTACCAGGAAGTTCATCGTCCTGGAATCACCAAGCGCCTCATCCAGATCGATATACCGGAAGGTAATGGGTGGTGGGTCCCAATGCGCCTTGGTTACAACGTTCCCCTGATCGTCAAGAACGTTCTTAACCCAAACGCTGGGATAGTTTTCTTTGGCAAACGGTTCGAGCAAATATGCCCGGCTCCGTCCACCGGCTACGGTAATCACGCGATTCCATTCTTCTTCTTCTGCGTTGCCTTCCGCAATGGCGGCAAAGCACAGTGAGAATAGAATCATCAGAAATAGAAATACTCGTTTCATTTTGTCTCCTTGTAATTTCGTCCTTCGCGCATCCCTGCTTCTAAGCGCCCCTAGACCATCAATTTACCTCTCATCTAGGGGCTATGTATTGTTCTATGCCGTGTCACCTCCTTCTCTATGCCCATCGCCAACCGCTAACGGTGTTACTTTAGTCTCTGCGGAGGTCAATGGGCGTATCTGCAATGATTGCATGTCTACGCGGAACCACTGAGATTTTCCATTCTTTGGGATAACATTGATTTCAAAGGTATCGTCTCGCATGCAGATTCCCAGCTGGTTCCCATCCGGCTGCTCCATCCCAACACCACTAAAAGCTTCAGTTATCCATAGTCCATCTTGTCGAGCTTCAAGTTTCATGTCTTCTCCTCTGTGTCTGCGATAATGGCGAGAATCTCTTGCAATCCCTGCTTGTACTCACCTGGCGTCCATCCCCAATCCATTATACGCTCCCTCACCGCCTTTATCGTCTCTTTCAGCTTGTCTCGTTCGGCTTCAAACTGTCTGAACTCACCGTTTCGCTGCATGATATGTGTCCGCAGAGTGAGTGCGAGATCGGAAAGCTCTTTCTTTGCTTCGTCTCGCTCGTCTTCCAGGTACGCGATGGTGCCCTCGTATTGGGTTGTTTTGCGTTGGAGAGTGTCGGAGAGTGTGCCAAGTTTCTTTTCCGTTTCGATGACGACTGCTTCATGCCAGTCTGCGATTTTCTGTAGCCGCTCTATTTCTTTCTTGGCCCCGTGGCAGTCATGATCTGCTTCTTGCCATTGGTCTCTCCATCCAATACCTTCTTGCCGCTGATGTTCTATCTCTTCCCGTGCTGCGATTAGTTCAAGGGTTTGGGGGTGTGGGCGACAAAAATGCCAGTAGCTCGCCGTCGATGATTCCCCGGTCACGTAAGGTCCGTACACGCCTTCAGGGACAATCTTAGCAAGTATCCGGGGAAACCATTGGTTGCCAACATCCCTGACTTCGCAATACAGTCCGACATACGGGCTCATGTCGTCGTCTTGGCGCGACGGGTTGGGGGGGTCAGGTGAGTACCATTCGACTGTCTCGCATCCACATCCTTCTGCATCACTACGGCATAGTTGTGAAAGCTTTTTTCTGTCTTCAAGCCAGTCATTTGTCCAATGTCCATAATAAAGCGACGGAAACAATTCTAAATCCTTTAGATGAAGCCCACACGCTCTGCATATCCACTGACCTTGCTTTGCCATATCCCCACTCTCCTTTTCTTTCGTAGTCGCAGACAATGATCCGATCGGCGGTTGGTCCGGGGTAGTGTGTTCACGCAGAAACTTCTCGATGAAATGAAGTCGCTCTTGTATCGCAGGGATAGCCTCAGCTACCCAATCCATCCAACCTTCTATGTCGCCCCAGCCCTCTACCCGCTGGTGTAGATATTTCAGTTCTTCCCGTTTTTTACTCATCACGTAGACTCCT
>SDBT01009124.1_pt1 | contig 16122 bp, 18 predicted proteins | sample 2277101 | NCBI WGS metagenome assembly SDBT01 (sample SAMN10404973, study PRJNA504765) | marine sediment metagenome | isolation source: marine sediment core GS10_PC15, 103 cmbsf | place: Arctic Ocean: Southern Knipovich Ridge | collected 2010 | reverse complement strand
TTCGCGGACTCCATGCGTATGCTTTAGGGTATGGTCAAAGAAGGGTACAAGGGTAGTTTGGCAGCAATTGTGCTCAGGCGCGCCATGACCAATCTTATGTCACCGACTGAGGATATGTCAGATCTCATATTCGAGATTGGATTGCATATCTACGATGCAACCGGACAGATGAAATCATTTATCGAGATAATGGGTGAGATGAGCGATAGGCTGGTGGGGGCATCAGATGAGTACAAGAACATGGTGTTTGAGGTATTGTTCGGGCGTAGAGCCATAGCTGGGCAGATTGTGCTGTTCAACAAAGGCTCAGTGGCACTCAGGCAATATGCCCGTGAGATAGAGAATGCATCCGGAACTACAGCAAGAGTGGCTGGGAAGCAGATGAAGGCGTTTACGGAAGTATTGGGGCAACTCTGGAGGGAAATGCAGAGGTTGGCTATCACTACCGGAGAGTTGCTCGCACCCGCAATAGAAAGGGTCGCAAACAGGATACGAGAGAGACTGGAGGACTTCAGGGATTATGTAAAAGCGAATAAGGAAGCAATTACCGAGACTCTGAAGTGGACGGCGGCGCTTGGGGTGGTATCTATAGTGGGACCACCGTTAGTGCTCTTGCTATCCTCATTGGTTACACAATTCGGCGCGCTGGCCAAAGCCATGGTAAAGATAACTGTAGCAGGCTTCACGAATCCGTTCACACTCATGCTGATTTCACTCTATACATTTAGAGCTGTAGCTAAGCAAGAGGGCTTCTGGGATGATATATGGGGTGGGATTACGACAGCACTGGACAAAGTTATAGAGGGGGTCAAAGGGCGATTAAAGACACTTGGTTGGGTACTGTACAAAACACGCGTCTCCATATCATCGGGTAAGGGTATGTGGGGAGACTGGAGCAAAGCAAAAGAGTCGTTTGGTCGAAGATGGGAGGCTGACTATAAACACGTAATGAATGTATTTGCGCAAACAACAAAGGAGACGGCAGAGGAGGTAGTCAAGGGCGCTGCATCTATCGGAAAAGCAGTAGGGACGGCGCTCGCAGAAGATATACCCGCCGCCGTTAAAGTGCTCACCAGCGCGCTCACAGGAGTATCCCCGGCCTTAGACGCAATCCTCGATAGATTTGCGGCCAGTTTTGCTGTGATTAAGGAGATGAAAGACCTATTTATGGTTACGCCATCTAAATTGGGCGGTATAGGGTTGCCCGGATTTGGTGACAAACGGGGAGAGGTTCTGGGTTTGATTGAGAGACAAAGAGAGGCGATCAGGGAGATAAACAAGATACTTGGAGATCCGGTAGTGCTTACTCAGTTTCAGGCAAGATTCAAGAGAGCTATGACCAGCACGATATACCATACAGTTAAATGGCATGATGTTCTCACCGACACGTTTAATGAACTCCGGGATGATATGGCTGACACGATAGAGGACTTCATGAATGGTGGTGTGAAGCTCACAAATTTCATAGAACAGATGTTTCGCGATGTTTTGAGCGCATTCAATAGGATGACTGCGGAAGTATTGGCAAATAAGCTTTTCTATATGATATTTGGTGAAGGAATGCTCACACAGCCCGGATCAGTAACAGGCAAGGGGACAGCAGGGCAGGCTTATCCGTTCTTCTCAAGATATACTGCCCCAATAACACCGCTGGAACCACCCAAGATAACAGGTAAGTTCAAGAGAGCGCTCCCAAACCGGGAAGTAGAAATCAACATCACGAATACCGGGGAGCCTGTAGATGCCACAGTCACGGGGCGCCGTTTCGAAGGCGATAAGTACATTATCGATGTGGTTATGAAGGCAATGAACACCGACCCCAATGTTCGTGCCCAATTCGGAGTGTAGGATATGGCAGCATTCCCGACAATATATAGACGCGGTACGGAATTACACAATCCTATCGTGGGTGACTTCGATGACACCATGGCGCATGACCCAGCCATCAGGAGCCGGTCCGAGGGGGGTTATGTCACATCGAGAGCCCGTTTCACGCGGATACCGAGACGGTGGACTGTGAGGTATGACTGGGTGAGTAAGGTAAACAAGGACACGCTCAAGACGTTCGAGGACGCCCGTAGAGGGGGGTCTGACAGCTTTACATGGACAAACCCGGAGAATAGCACCTCCTACACTGTTCGATTCTTAGGACTCACCACATACGTGCCGCATCCTCATACCAATTTCCTGTTTTGGATGGCGGGCTTCGTACTGGAAGAGGTGTGATGAATACACTCGACGCATCTTACATCACAGAGCAGAATAAGATAGCGAGCAGCGGTGCATGGATTTGGCTATTAGAAATTGCCACTCCAGGTCTGACCACTCTAAGATATGCCAATAACAGCTCTAACATCACGTGGCCGGCAGGGAGCAACACATACTCCCGGGGCTCATTCGCTATGGATGATATAAGTGAATCGACAAGCGGAAAGTTCCCAGAGTATAGGCTCTCAATAGGAGATGTTACAACTGACAGTGCCCTACGAGAGCGTATTAAGGCCAACTCAGGGCTTACAGGGAGTACAATACGGCTCATGGTGGTGCATTCGGATCACCTCGATGTGACCACGCCCGCTATCGACGAGCTGACTGAGATATTGAGTTGTGAGTTGACTGCCGAAGCCATTGTATTCACTATCGGTATTCCGAGTTTGCTCGGACGGCGGTTTCCACGTGATAGATATGTACCGAGTTTTTGCAGGCACAAGTTCGCAGGAGGGCTATGCCAGTATGCGCAACCAGCCCATGAACGCCAAAGTTATGAGATATCGTTCGTGCCGGGTGTTAGTGGCGTGTCCGGCACACAGTATAACACGGTACAGTGTGCTAACGGGCGTCTTATATCAGACGTGTTCCGCTATTCTCTTCCTACAGGGTTCGGCAGTACTGTTGAGGATGTTTGGGGCTGGACATTAATGAAAGATACGGGCTTTACGATAAGCGGATCACAATCCAATGACGGGTTTTTCCTCGCCAACAATCATCACCGCATCACACAGCTCTATGCGCGGGTGTTTATGGAAGTAGATGGAGCAAGACCATTCGTAGCGGAATCAGCGGGCGACCTCATCACTCTTCGCTTAGGGTATAGTGAATGTGATCACACACTCGAAGCATGCGCACTAAGAGGGAACACCCAGAATTATGGTGGGAGTCCGGGCATAGCGGGTGGTGTGTATGGATAAAAGACTGCGTGGGCTCGTTGGGAAAAAGTTTGTCAATGGTGGCAGGAGCATCATCACAGGGCTGGATTGCTGGGGCTTGGTAATAGAGGTGTATAAGAGGTATGGGATAGCTGTACCGGATTTCACCATCGATGCATTTGCTTTTCAAGCTATCGATATGCTCACCGGGGAAGCTGCGGAGTTGCGGGTATGGGAAGAGGTGTATGCACCAGAGAACAAGGACGCGCCATTAGTGGTGCTCATGAGGATGCATCCAAAATATGTTTCGCATGCCGGTGTATACATCGGAGAGAACAGGATCATACACACAATGAAGATGACTGGAGTTATCACATCATTGGCTACAGCTTTGGAACGGGTCATAGCGGGGTATTACAGGTATGTTGAAGATAACTAACATACTCAATCCACTGACGGGCGAATCAGCTACGACCGAGCATGTCTGGGAGAGCGGTAGGGCGCTATCAGAGTACATAGGATATGACGGAGAGTGTATAATAGCGTGCGGTCGTGAGATCGTGTCGCAGGCATTGGATCAGATATTCCCAGCGAGAAACGAAGAGTACTTGATAATGGCCGTGCCCGAAGGTGTGGACAGGCAAACATGGCGGATATTAGGAACAATGGCAATGGCTGGGATAGCATTTATACCCGGATGGGGAGTACCCGCCGCATTCATAGGCGCAACACTTATCACCCTCTTCCTCCAAGACAAAGATAAAGGGCAAGCGCTATCCGATTCCTATGCATGGCAACATAGGAGCAACCCCACGGCAGCTCAGGGTGCGGCTATGCCTATCGTCTATGGTAAAGCACGGGTGAGACCTACATTGAAGAACCGCTATATCACTGTGAAAGGTGATAAACAGGCGTTGTATACTCTATATGGGCTGGCTACACATAAGGTGGATGAGACAACCTACCCCAGATGGAATGCGAGTGACCGTTGGGAGAGGGGGAGCATTGTCCGCACCCCACTGGAGGAGGATGCTGATGAGCCTGGCAAAACATATACCAATCCAAATAACCCCATAACAGGGGTTTCTTACCTAAACGAAAAATTCTGGGAAGTAGGACACGGCACAGCGTCGTTCGCTAACGACATATTGGTCAACGGGCGGGCGATAGAGGATTTCCATGATGATGTTGAGTGGGAAACAAGACCGGGATTGCCGGAGCAGACCGTGATAATCGGGTTTGATGTCACGTATAGTAATTTTGTACAAGACACGGTGCTTTATCTGGACTATCCGGAAATCAACAAGAAAACAGCCAATTTTCGCTTAGACAATGCAACCATGACTGTGCTTTGGGATGAACACCAACTTACTTATCACGGAGTTCTGTATACAATACGTAATGGCACGGTATCCCTCACACCCGCAATGATAGGTGAGCCTTTCTACTTCATTTACGATACCGCGGTCTCTACTACCGTGTATCAGACGTCCTTCGGCACTATTGTGTTGCCAGATACCGCTTATGTCATATTCTCCTTCACAGTAGGGGTATCCGACTGGTCTGACAAAGAATGGCCGTATATCACAAATCTTCCAAAGTCCGGAGATTGGTTCAGTCCAGTGATTACCATTGCAGCCACACACAATATCGAGGTTATGTTCGAGTTTCCTTATGGACTTTATAGTAGCCCGGCCGGGGAGAACATGGTAAGCTCGGATTGCAGACTATTTGCCCAGTATCGGGAAGTTGACGCAGACAGGTGGCTTAATTTTAGTGCAGGGTTCTCGGATCCAGATCATTTAGAGGATTATGCGGATAGTGATATCCAGGCCGTGCATGTCACACGCAAGAAACCGGAACTGGTCAATATCTCTCTAAAAGCCGTTGGGGATGAGGATGTAAAACTCACGGAGAGTAAGAGCTATGAGGTAAGGGTGACGGCCAGTTCCCCCTCTATTATAAAGATCATAAACATAGCAACCATTGTCTACGGTGAAGAGAACATCGATACTGAATCGAGCCCGGGATTCACTTATCCGGGCGAGCCATTATTGGGCATCAAGGCTCTGGCATCCGGGCAAATCAGCGGTGATCTTGATGTACAAGTGGATGTAGAGAGGAGTAAGGTGTGGGTGTATAACACACGGACCGGCGGCGGGTGGGTTAAAGGCAATGCCAATAACCACGCTTGGGCAGTGTACGATATACTTGCGCAGGGACACCCTGACCATCCGGCTTACCCAACAGCAAGCAATGATGATGCAGAAGCCATATACGGGTGTGGGATAGATAAAGATCGGCTCGATTACGAATCCTTCAGGACATGGGCGGAGAATGTTGGGGACCTGGACTATGAGCTCAACATCGTGTTTGATGCCTTCGTCACAGCGTGGGATGCTATATTGAAAATATGTCAGGAAGGGCGCGGCATGGTGTATCCGGTAGGGACAAAGATATATGCGTTTGCGGATATGGCCACCGATGTCTCACAGGTATTCACAATGGGCAACATCCACCTTGGGACATTCACACAGCGGTATATGGAAGAGAACCAGAAGATAAACGTTGTGGAGGTAAATTATTATGACCGTGACCGTGATTACCAGAAAACCACGATAGCGGCACGGACAGCGGATTGGGATAGTAGCACGAAGCTGAGTATTCCCGCGACCCTGACTCTCTATGGCACCACGACATTCGATCAGGCATGGTCTATTGCCCGCTTTATTCTCATGGGCAATGAGCTGTTGGACAACATCATCTCGTTTGGCGTGGATGTGGATGCGCTGGCGGCGCAAGCGGGCGACGTGGTGGAGGTGCAACACGATGTGCTGACAACCGGACAAGGTGGGCGCATCGTAGAGGTAGTGCATAATAGCTTACTGAACGGGAGTTTTGAGTCGGCACTTTTACCAAGTTGGATAGAATGGTCGCCGCCTAATGTGGTGTATGGCCGGTCCACCAACCAGGCTAAGTATGGCGTCAGGAGCCTGCATACCCGGTCTACTAATGACAATGGGGGCGGTCAGCAAACATTCACGGTAAACCCCAGTACGGAATATACGCTCTCGTGCTGGGTATATATGCTTAATGTGTTAATACCAACTGCCACCATCAGGGCAATGACATTGGTAACAGGCGCAGGCTCTCACAGTAAAGCACTTGCCAACACATCACTGCTTAATCAGTGGCAAAGAGTATCTGTAACGTTTACCACAGCGGCCGGCCAAACTACAGCCACAGTATGGCTGGGTGGGATTGGCGAGGCGTATTTCGATGGCGTTATGTTTAATGCGGGAGCGACCGCAGACGATTTTATACTGGGAACAAAGCTTACAATGGATAGAACGCTGTCAGATGTAGTAGGGGAGCAATACCGGCTTACTATCTATAACAACAATGGTAATATTGAGACCCAAACCGGTATCACCCATGGCAACATCTCAGGGAGCGTGATAACATTCGGTGAGGATTGGTCATGGGATACGATACCATCACAATACGAGCCTTACGCAATCGGTATCAGTGGCGTAGACGTGCGAAAATATCGTATTGCTGACATCAGCCGAACCAATGAGCTTATGCGGACACTCACACTGGTACAGTATGATGAAGGGCTTTACGCCAGCTATGTCCCGAGTGATCCTATATCCGTTATTGCGCCCGGAGAATTCTCTCTTGAGAAGATTGCGACATCGGATGGCACTGTGGAGACATTGGCGAACTTGCTCAACCTCGCCACTAATCTCCAATTGCAAGAAGTGCTATCCAAAAACCGTACTACAGGTGAGTATGAGTCCAGCATCGTTGCAACATGGGATACGGTGCTGGGTGATCCGCGCGGCTCATGGGAAGTATGGTTTAGGGATGTGGATGGAAGCGACGTGGATTGGCAAGGGGCATGGGCACAAGGCACATACCAATTAGGGCAAAAGGTGGAGCATGACGGCAAGACATATATTAGCTTAGAGGATGATAATGCATCACGACCAATCAACGTGTGAAGGAGGACACCATGAACAAACAAATAATGGATAAACTAATCTTATGGTTACGGAGGAAGCATCCCGGAACAGTCGTGAGCATGCGGGAGTTCTTCATGACCTACCTGGCTCAACTATTTGGCATAGTGCCGCTGAGTGCATCACTAAGTGCCAAAGTAACCCGGAAAGACGGCAGTATAGAGAACTTGGGCGTAATCTGCTCCCACGTAGTCACGGACGCATTTGTGGCGTTCCTTGTGGACTCGCTCCAAGCCACAGAGGCAAACTGGGTCAACTTCAAATACCATGATTCCGGCACCGGAGTGAATGTGGAGGCTGTAGGGAATACTGCTCTCCAGACCCCGACCGGGGAAGCCAGAGACATAGGAACACAGATCGAGGGTGCTACTGCCAATATTTATAAGACCGTTGCCACCGACACGTATGCGGGCACATTCGCCGTCACCGAGCATGGGCTGTTTAATGCTTCGGCGGCAGGTACGCTCATGGACAGGAGTGTGTTCACAGCCATCAATATAGAGTCGGGTGATAAAATAGAGTGGACATACCAACTATCTGTTACTTCAGGGGGTTAGGTGAGAAACTATAAAGAAAAAAGATGCCCAGTATGTGGTGGATTATTCAAAGTCGCCGCCAATAAAAAGAGCAGATTTTTTCCACAGTCAACGCAAACATTCTGTTCCATGAATTGTGCTCGGAGAGGTAGATACAGGAATGGGCACAAATGCAATGAAATCAACCCACTTGACGCTGCCTATATCGCCGGATTCTTTGACGGAGAGGGTAGCGTAATGCTCATTGGGCATGGAACATGGCGCAAATCTATTGGATTACGGGTTGTTATAGCTCAATCGGAGCGAAATAAATATATTCTTGACTGGATTACCGAAGTAACTGGAATTGGTAACTCGGTACTTAAAAAGGCACAAAATGAATTGCAGGATAATGGGCTTACTTGGGTATGCCACGCTGAAGCTGCTGAGGGATTTCTACATCAACTCCTGCCATTTCTTAAAATTAAGAAAGAACAGGCAGAACTTGGAATAGCATTCCAGTCCAAATTACGCAATCCAACGCATAAATCAAAGTTGAAATGGCAAAAAGAGGCGCAAATCACTATGAAAAGTATGAACAGAAGGGGTAATCCAAACTTCACATACCAGCTAACTTGCACTTCAGGGGGATAACAATGAGTCCCGCTAACAGGTGGAGCGATTCCACGCTCATAAAAGTCATCGCCATATTGGTTACTCTCATACTCTTCGGAGTCGGTGTTTTTGCTGGGCAACGAACTCTTTCGGGCAGAGTAACACAGGCAGAAGGGAGAGTTCATGCCCTTGAGAGCAGCACTATGTATATTGAGCAGGAGATTACCGAAATCAAGGTGGATATGAAAGAACAGGGGATAAAGCTCGATGAAGTAAAGGATATTGTTATCAGGATGGATGCCAAAATAGAATAGGAGGACGGAATGGCAGATAAAGCAGGAGGAATACTCGCACGGCTGGGTACACCGGCAGATACGGATGTAAGTACGGATATTGCGAATGTGAAAACGGTAGTGGATGCAATTACTGGAGGTGTCGGTGTAGTTGGCGGCGCCATGCTATCTGCTGAACGGTTTAGCCAAATTCCAGTTTTTGAGGATTGGACGGGAATTGTAGATAAGAATCAAATATCTGCACCTGGAATTGACGATTTAACTTTGATGCAATCACGCCATCCCTGGGCCGCCGCTTGGATAACAAAAGAGAGTGATGGTGCTTCTACAAGTACAATAAATACTGGTAATACAAATATTCCAAGTGTAGAATTGGCTATTACCCAAGTTGGAGGAAGTATTGTACTTGGGTGTTTAAGGCAATATCGCATAGGGTTTACAGGAAATGCAAATATGGGACCAAGTGATGAACGAATAATATTTGAGTCTATATTAAGTCCTGTAGTTGAAGATAATGATGCAGAGTATACAGCCTTTTTTGGCTTTGTTGAGGACACAGGTCCAGGAGATGTTCCGGGCAATCCGTGGAATCCTGGTCAGGCTGAGAGAAGATTTGGTTTTGCGATGCGTGAAGATTCAAATATTTATGGGGTTTCTGGTGATGGAACAGCCGGGGAAGTGACAGCCGACCATGATTTAGTAAATCTTACGACTGTTCGTTATCTTAAATGTATCTATGATGTTGGTACAAATATTAAATTTTACGTTGATGATACGCTTATTGGTACATTAACAACTCGGTTACCGGTTAGTACTGCAAAAGTATTTAGTTTCATATATTGGTTTACCAATGCTGGCCCCGCAGACGGAACATATACATTAAGAAATTATATGACAAGAATTCGTTGGCAAAATGGCGCAACGCCATAAGGAGGATTAGATGGCTACAGAAATTGATTTAAATGACGGGTATACGACGGCAAAGGCAGAAATGCATTCTCGTGGGGCTGATAGATTTAAGCTTCCATTGACAGATATTCAACGGGATGAAATTCTTGTGGCTCTGGCTATTAAGGCGGGGCTTGTGCAAAAACCACGCACTGAGGAAGAAGAACGAGCACGTGAGGAGGTATTATGATAATTCATATCCGAGCACCCAAAAATGTCGCATACGTGCTTGTGACTCCGGTCTATGACGGAGAATGGTCTGATGCATATGTTTCTGGTGCCGCAGGTCTCGATAGTGAAGATTCCGACAACAAAGGCAACTTCACGGATATGGATAATGAGCTGACAGAGATTCAAGCGACAGGCGTATATAGCTTAGATATCACGCAAGCAGAGATGAATGTGGACTTGAAGGCAATCAAAATGACCTCCTCAACGACCGGTGCAAACATCCCGCTCTTCGTCATCCATACCTTCACGCCCACAGAGGATATTACGCTGGCAGAAGTGGCTCAAGGCCAGCCATCCGCAACACCGTCCCTGCGCAACGCTCTTATGCTCCTCTACATGGCGTTACGCAATGATTTAGTGGAAAGCTCGTCACTGATGGAAATCACGAATGATGCGGGCACTGTCATAGCCAAAGCAACCATGTCTGATGCTGCCGGTGATTTCACAAAGGCTAAACTTGTGAGCGGCCCTTAATGGCAATAGATACCGAAAATAAGCGGCGGAGTGCAATAAGGTGGCATCCTAATCTTAACGTATTCCCTGTGCCTGACGGGGATATCTCTATATTTGACAGACGCCATGCAGCAGGACGGTATCGGGGATTACCTGTTCCTGTCGGCTTGGGAGGTACCCTCAACCTCAACCGCTCCACGCTCATGGATGGGCTGGTGGGGTGGTGGCCGTTGTCAGAAGCCAACTATCAAGGGGGTGTGTTTGTAGACGAGAGTGTGGAAGGCAATGATGGTACACCGGCGAACGTTCCCAGTTTCGCCGGAGACAGTTTCCGTAATCCTGTTGGCGCGACGGTATTTGTAGCTGCAAATAATGATTATATTAATTGTGGTAACGCCGCAAGTTTACAATTCCCTGCCGGACTCTCCGTCTCGGCTTGGATTAGAACCTCCGAAGACGGTCGTATAGTTCAGAGATCACACGATGCGGTTGATGAAGGTATTTTGCTTTTTAGAGTTATTGCGGGAAAAGTGCAATTTTTAGTTTCAAACAATAGTTTGGGCAATATTTCTGCTGTTAATTCAACAGCCCGTGTTGATGATAACGCTTGGCATCATGTTGTCGGAACGACTGATAGAACAACAATGAAAGTGTATATTGATAGTGGAGCGGCCGAGACAGCAAACGATACTTCGAGCGATACTTTAGGGAGTTCTGGGGAGGATTTATCTATTGGTGTTGGCTTGCCAAATTCTAATTGGTTTGATGGTGATATAACCGATGTCCGCCTCTATAGTAGAGTAGTAACACCAGCAGAGATTAAACTCCGCGATACTCCCAGTCTGGCAATGGCACTCGAACTTGGACGCAGTTATGGGGGCAGCATGACCCCTACAGGGGCATTGGCGCGTGCCCTGACAGCTTACAGGAGTGTTGGAGGCACACTTACCCCCACCGGGCAGCTCATCACTGCGCTTATTTTTGTTATGTCGTTGGGTGGAGAACTCAATCTAAGCGGCGCACTCTCCGGAATCAACCCGGCATGGCTGCTTATAGATGATGTTCTCACGTGGCAAGGGGAATGGTCTGCGCTTACCTCCTATGACATAGACGACGTGGTGTTGTATAAGAGCGCTGATGGCAACGAATGGCATGTGTTTGTGAGCAAGATAGGGCATAACGTGGGGAATATTCCAACATCCACACCGTCGGCATGGCGCAGGCTCTATCAGGAGAAATGGCTATGAGAGCTTGGAAGGGGCAGCTATGAGCGATAATATAGTACAGGATAAGACGGCCACCCTCACCCATGATTTTATAACCGGGCATGAATATGAGGTGGTGGTAGTGGCGGTCGGCCCGGACGGTACTATGCAGGCGTTAGAGGGTGCGGCACGTAACACCATCACCATCCAGGGGAAACTGGCAATACCGGACACCCCGACTGCGCTAACCGCTGTGGGTTATATCGAGTCAATCACACTAACGTGGAGCAATCCACTCAATTATGACTTCAGCGTGATGGAGGTGTGGAGGTCGACATTCAGCAATGTGATCACGGCGGCAAAGATAGCTGAGGTCAGAGGGGTCACATATACGGACATACTGGGGGTGGCCAACGCTACCTACTATTACTGGATACGGGCGATAAACACCTCCGGAAAGCTGTCGGACTACTATCCGCGCGTTGTCGGGGTGAGCGCAGCCACACTTGGTGTATCAGCCACGAGCATCGATGATTTTGCTGTGACCGCGACCAAAATGTTCAACAAAACCATCATTCTAACCGCAGACGCATGGACAAACAATAGTCCCGGAGCTGGTTCTGTGGCGTGGAATGCCCATAATGTTATCTACAATGGCGCCTCCTACCCCATTTCTGCTGGCAACACGGCATCTGCATACATCTACTGGACAATAGGCGCTGCTGCATACACAGGGGCGGCCGCGCATCCAACATTGGGCACCACCGCCTTCATGGTGGCCATCAACACAGCCGGAATCCATACTCTTGTGTGGAATAGTTCTGCCAACATGGTGATTGGGACGGCGTTCATCGCTAATCTTGCTGTGACCAATGCCAAGATAGACCTGCTGGCCGTAGATACCGCACAGATAGCTCTACTGGCTGTGGACACTGCGCAAATCGCCCTATTAGCAGTGGAGACGGCACAAATTGCGGCATTGGCGGTCACAGATGCCAAAATCAATACCCTAACCGCGAATAAGCTCACAGCAGGCACTATCGATGCCTCAGTAATCACTGTGACAAATCTCAACGCAAGCAACATCACAACTGGAACACTGACCGGGCGCAGTGTTGTAATAGATCCCGGTGGCGGGCTTGGTTCTCTGAAAATATTCAGTGGGAACAGCGCACTCATAATTGCCGATGGTGTTGGAGCCACAGTGTTCGATGTTATAATAAATGGTGCCGGCGATATTGGTGATATTGTAATGGGCAATTATGCAGGCGATAATGGGTGTATGTGGGATAATGACGCAGGAACCTTTGATGTCCGGGGAACACTTAATGCAGATGACCTGGTTGCCGGTACGCTTAGTGTAGACAGGATAGCTGCAACATCCATCGCAGCCGCAAAACTTGCAACAGATGTTATCGATGCGGGTAAAATCATTGTTGGGCTCCTCACGGCGACCAATATTCAGACCGGTACGCTTACAGGGCGTACAGTACAGACAGCGGCGGCAGGCCAACGAATTATAGTGGACGGTACAAACAATCGTATCGATTTAGTGGAAGTTGCAGGGACCAATGTTGTTTTGAGAATTGATGATGATTTTCCAGGAGTTAGTACAAATCCTGGGATGTTAATTAGTAGTTCTACGGGTGCTTATTTACGCCTAAGCAACGATCCTGCCGTCGGAAGTGCCGCCCCTACTCAATACGCACTTCTTCTCGATTCGGGCATTAACGTAACGAATGCTATCAATACAGGAAATGTAGCCAATATATTCAGCGAGCGAAGTGGGAATTGGGCGAGTGGTCATGGCACTGGTATCGCTTCCAAATACAGCGGAACGGATACAGATTTCGCCTTATTTAGTGGGGCTGTAGGGGCTGATGTCTACTTTGATGTGCTTACCGATGGGGTTATGCATATCCTAAACACTGTTCAAATCACGGGTGCCAGCGGGGGCGGAGTCGCAGCGCATACAGGAGTAGCCTACCAACCATTAACGCTCTCAGGCACAAAGATAGACTTTAACCTGTCCGGTACTGATAGAGTACAGATAACACCAATTGGGGGTATTGCAATTAAGCTCACCAATAAGACTGGGAGCAATACGGTTCAGGGTCAACTCGTGAGAGCTGATTCTGCCAACGATGATGCATTCCAGCTTATAGTCGCAGATGGAGAAGAGTGTTTTGGTATCGTGTTAGAAGCCGGCGTTGCGGATGGCAGTGAAGCATGGATCGTGGTTAGTGGTATCGCAGATGTGGCGATGCAAGATAACACTGCGGCTACTCATGGGAATTGGTTACGGACATCGATCACGGAAGCTGGTTATGCCAATGCAACCAATGCAAGCCCCCCAGGTGGTGGGATTCCAGAACTGGATCGACACATGAAGGAGATAGGCAACTGTATAGAAACTGTAGCCGCAACCGGAGGTGGCACGCATATATTAGCGCGCTGTGTCTTGCACTGGAACTAAGGAGGAAAGTATGAGATATCTACTTTTAATATTGCTAACCACACTGCTCATTTCCTGCGGGGGACTGCCAACAGAGAATCCGGTGGTAAACACAGTAGAGGGCATGCTATCGGAGCATATTCGTGTTGAGATCGACTACTCTGGTTTTCCAGTTTGGGCATGGATGATAGAATTGCCAGTGGAGATGGCTGTAGTCATAGTCCGGGTGGAGGATATCTTGGGCACGTGGTTCGAACCTGTGCACAAAATTGAGGGCAATACCTTGTTCATATATGACCAAACCGGATTATCCGTACATTCACGCTATATTATAGAAGACGGAGCCACATCCTGACAATAAAATGCCCACCAGTTCGGGCATCACGTGGGATTCCTACTCTGGCAGGCATTGAAAGGAATAGAAATGAAAAAGATTGGTTAGAAGCCAATAAAAGCACATATTGGGCTTTTGTCAAGGGGAAAATTCAAAAGGAGTATGTCGAATGGCTAAATGGTTCAAGGAGAGCGAATTCGAATGCCGCTGTAAATGTGGGTTGAACAACTGGGGTACGGAGCATGGGCAGAGCTTCATCGAGCGCCTGGACAAAGCACGTGGGCTGGCCGGAGCGCCCTTCATTATCAACAGCGGATGCCGCTGTACGGTGCACAATAAGGCCATAGGAAGCTCCCCCACCAGCTCACACCTGAATATCGCCGCCGACATCCGTGCCACCACCTCGACCCTCAAATTTATCATAGTAAGGGCGCTTATGGATGCCGGATTCACACGCATATTCCTATATCACGACCGCAGTCATATACATGTCGACATGGATGAGAACAAATCACAGCCCGCACTACGGGCATACTAAGAAATAGGTAGATAGGCAGAGATAGAAAGGCAGACAGACATGATTATTAAAATGGAGTGGGAGAATGGTTATGTTCGGATGGTTGAATGTGATACATTGGAAATCACTCGAGGAGAAAAAAGGCTTAGTCTTGGAATGCTCGAACGAGATAAGGTCATTGAATCCCCTGTTTTTGAGAAGGAAGCGGTTGACATATTCGTTATGGAAAATGGAAAAACCATTGACCGTATACATTTCCAACCAGAGAAGTAAAAACTAATTTCTGCCTATCTATCTATTTATCACAAAACAGCCCGCACTATGGGCATACTGAAGGAGGAAGGCATGATAGCTACACTCATCGGCGCTCTGAAAGTAGGGGGCGCACTATTACTCACCCCGCAGGGTATAGGAGCCGGGCTTGCTGTACTGGTTCTGGGCTACATACTCAAGAAGATTGACAATGAGTGGGTGTATAAACCCATTTACGGGGTGTGCTATACGGCGGGGGTGGTCTGCACCGTCGGCTTGTCGAAATGGAAATGGACAAGGGGCATCTGGAACAAGACCATCGAGCCGTTCGTCATAGACCTGCTCGACAATGCACTGTCCGCAGTCAAAAACGGCCTACTCGACGGCCTACACAGCGATAACAAATAGGAGGAGTGGACTATGGGAGAGAAAACACCAAATAAGAAAACCGATCAGGACAGTATTTCCAGAGCTCAGATAGAGGAAAAGCAAGCCACTATTGTTATTGCCCGCGACCGAGCCCAGCTTGAACTCAACGGGCTCGCAAATCAACTATTCGTACTCGATCAACTTCTCAATCCCCCACCGGATGAGCCGGATAAGGCGTCGGAAAACGGCGTACCCATGGAGGATGGCAAAATCTAACAAAGGAGGCGCGCATGGGCTTAGGTAGGCTGTAATCGCCAGAAGCGTACACAAGTCTGTGATATTGGCGTGATGAGGACTTCCGGAGTAATCCACCCTCATTGCGCCATTTCCATGCCCACAGCGTGCTCCGTGTTGCAAAATGCCCCATTACTGCACGCGTCTCCCTCAGCTCTCAGCTCCCCGCTGTTCTACATCATACAATGAATTCTCCTATGTGTGCTCTCCCCAAGCTCTCTATGTGTGTATAAGTTTACACTGGTCTTTGTGCGAAAACTGGTCAGCAGGTAAGTGGAGTCCCATAGCCCTACATTATAAAAAAGCGATATTGACCCAGCGACCGAGAGGGGATAGGTGGCTATGATTACACTACTAAAGCATAAGTTTACATATTGTATCTTATGCGCAATAGGTAAGTGCAATGTAAACAGCTATCCCTCACCCTATTCCAGGTGCATATCATGACATATCTATACTATGGTCAAGAC
>SDBT01009123.1_pt1 | contig 16123 bp, 16 predicted proteins | sample 2277101 | NCBI WGS metagenome assembly SDBT01 (sample SAMN10404973, study PRJNA504765) | marine sediment metagenome | isolation source: marine sediment core GS10_PC15, 103 cmbsf | place: Arctic Ocean: Southern Knipovich Ridge | collected 2010 | reverse complement strand
ATTTCAATGGAAGAAGCCGGCATTAGAATAAAAGGCAGGCCTTTGCAGGGAACTGCCCTTGATCTGAATAATACTCCAGATGCTTTACCTGCATTGGCTGTTTTAGGATGCTTTGCAGATGGCGCTACAAGCCTGAAAAATGTTGAACATGCAAGGATAAAAGAAACAGACAGAATAACTATAATGAAACAAGAACTTAGCAGATTAGACGCTGATATTTCTGAAAGTGAAGACGGCCTGGTGATCCATAAAAGTGAATTAAAAGCCAATGATGTCAAAGGTCATCATGATCACAGGGTTGTTATGGCATTAAGTTTAGCAGGATTAATAGCAGATGGAAAAACAAAGATCACAACTGCCGAGGCAATTGAAGTAACATATCCTGACTACGTCAAATCAATGAAATCGTTAGGCGCGAAGATGGAGGTTAGTTAAAATGATGGGATATACATAAAGATCACAACTGCAGAGGCAATTAAAGTAACATATCCTGACTATGTCAAATCAATGAAATCGTTGGGTGCGAAGATGGAGGTTAGTTAAAATGCAGGGAAATACATTCGGTAGATTATTTAGAATTACAACGTGCGGTGAATCTTACGGCAAAGGTAAAGGTTCAGGGTTGGCAGTAATTGTTGATGCAGTTCCGCCTGGGATGAAGATCACCAAAGATGATATTCAAAAGGAGCTGGATAAGAGAAGGCCAGGTGTTGGAAAGCTTAACAGTCCAAGAAAAGAACTTGACCAGTGTGATATCTTTGCAGGTCTTGGTCAAGACGGCGTAACGACCGGCGCACCTTTAGGAATTATGATTTACAATGTGGATACACAGAAAGTTCATATTGATCAGTACAGGGAGTATAAGGATTTATTCAGGCCTGGGCATGCAGCTTTTCCCTTTTATTTGAAATATGGAGAAGCCCAGGATTGGTGTGGTGCAGGCAGAGCATCAGGACGAGAAACTGTCGGAAGAGTTGCCGGCGGAGCAGTTGCAAAGATGATACTAGCAAGAGAAGGAATAAATATTATTGCATATACAAAGCAATGTATGGATATTAGAGCCAGGGATATGACATATGAGCAAGCTTTGAAGAATTATAGAAAGAATGAAATCAATTGTCCTGACCTTGAGGCAGCAAAAAAAATGGAGGAAAGAGTTCTTGAGATAAAGAAAGAAGGAGATACTGCAGGAGGAATATTGGAGCTGGTGGTACATAATCTTCCAGGTGGGCTGGGAGAGCCGGTCTTTGATAAGATATCAGCAGTAATAAGCCACGCTATAATGAGTATTGGAGCGATTAAGGGAATTGAGTTTGGGGCAGGATTCAAATGCGGAAATATGAAAGGCTCTGAATTTAATGATCAGCCCTATCTGACAAAGGAAGGCAAAGTAAAATTTAAGACAAATAATAGCGGTGGAACACTGGGCGGCATTACAATAGGTGAAGATATTGTATTAAGGATTGCTGTTAAGCCTACACCAACAGTATCTGTAAAACAAACAACAGTAAACATGAAAACCATGAAAGAAGAGGAACTAGATCCCGTTACAAGGAGAGATCCAACTTTACTTGCAAGGATATATGTAGTTGCTGAAGCTATGGTAGCATGTGCTGTTTTAGACTCTCTTTATTTGGCCAAGGCTTATGATGGCCTGGCAGGATTGGATAAGAAATGGATGGAACTGAAACAGAACTAATCCAATGGGATCCTCTCTGCATATCTGCATAATTTTCCTCTGAATTGATTGTGTAAACTCCCTCCGATGTGCTGGAATGGGGATTTGGAAGTATGGATTTCATCCCTGAAACAGCATAAAGACGGAGGGAAGTATGGACTTCACAGACAAGGGAACGCTCCTTGGCGACATATACGGAGCAGAGATCTCCACCCAGACCATCAGCAACATGACAGACCGCGTTCTTCCCCTTCTTGAGGAATGGCGGAACAGGCCACTGGAACCAATATATGCCATCCTTAGTATTAGTTGGATTCATGGGAACAGGCAAGACCGCTGTTGGTACGAGGCTTGCCGAGATGCTTGATATGGAATTTGTCGATATTGATGACATCATTGAGGAAGACAGCAATATGAGCATTACTGATATTATCTCCAAAATGGGGGGAGAGCATTTTAGAGATCTGGAATCCAAAGCAGTGGAGAAGGTATGCAAACTTAGCCGACAGGTTATTGCCACAGGCGGCGGGGCAATGGTAAGAGAGCAGAATGTCCAGAACCTGAGAAACACCGGAATGCTGTTTTGTCTTGACGCTACACCGGAAGTGATTTTCCAGCGGACATCTGAGTATAGCCATAGACCTTTGCTACAGGTAGAAGATCCTATCGGTCGAATACGAGAGATGCTGCGAACGCGCGGACCACTTTACGCCAGAGCTGATCATAAAATTGATACGTCTCAATTCACGGTCGATCAAGTGGCTGACAGAATCGCGAACATTTTCAGGGGACGTTCATATACAGACACAACCAAATAAAGGATGAGAAATGCAACAAATTCGTGTGGAACTGGGCAAGGCCAGCTATCCCATTTACATTGATAATGGAAGCTTACCGCAACTGGGAGATATTCTGAAAAGACAGCTTCCGCTGCCCAAAGTGGCGCTTGTTACAAACAGCGCCATCAATGACCTGTATGGTGATATTGTGAGGAGTGGCCTGCAATCGGCAGAGATTGATGTAGTAACCGTCGAAGTGCCCGATGGAGAAGAATCTAAATCACTAAAATGGGCAGGCGAACTCTTTGACGCGTTTATGGAAGCTCGTATGACCAGACACTCAGGTGTGGTAGCATTGGGTGGCGGTGTTGTGGGAGACCTGGCTGGATTCGTGGCTGCCACATTCATGCGCGGTATCCCCTTTGTGCAGATACCCACATCTCTCATCGCTCAGGTGGATAGCAGCGTGGGCGGTAAAACGGCAGTGAATCACCCCAGCGGGAAGAACATGATAGGGGCTTTTCATCAGCCAAAGCTTGTTTTTATTGATGTGGAAGTTCTGAATACTCTTCCTGAACGTGAATTCAAATCCGGGCTTGCGGAGGTTATCAAGCATGGCTTGATAATGGACGGCGAGCTATTCGAGTATATAGAGAGCAACCAGTCGAGAATACTTGATCTTGATATGGCGAGCATCGAGCAAATTGTCTCCAGATCCTGCAAGGATAAAGCAACCATCGTTGAGCAGGACGAGAAGGAACTCAATGTGAGGGCGCTCCTCAATTACGGACATACTGTGGGTCATAGTATCGAGGCGGTGACTGATTATAACACCTTTCGGCATGGTGAGGCTGTTGCTATTGGCATGGCAGTTGAGGCCAGGATCGCTGTGAATATGAAGATACTGGATGAGGAAAGCGCAGCAAGGCAAAATCAACTCCTGGCTGATTGTGGCCTGCCGGTAACATTCCCCGATCTGGATGTTGACCAGGTTGTGGAGACTACTCATCGGGATAAGAAGGTTAAAGGAAGCGGTGAGTCCAGGTTCGTTCTTCTCAGGAGCATTGGCAAGGCAGCAGTTGTGGAGAATGTAACAGATGATCAGATACGGCAGGCGATTATGGAAGTGGGGACATAGGTCTATAGGTCTATAGGTCTATGAGCCTATGGGACTTGGAGTTTCCGCGTATAAGATCTCGGAAGGACAAATATGAAGATATTGATAATTCACGGACCGAACCTGAATTTGCTTGGTAAGCGTGAGCCTGGTGTTTACGGACATCAAACGCTGCCGCAGATAAACGCATACATTGAGAAACGGGCTGAGGAGATGAGCGTGGAACTGAAAATCCTCCAGTCCAATTCTGAGGGTGAGATAGTTTCCTTTATCGGAGAAAATGCGGATTGGGCTGATGGAATAGTGATCAATCCGGCGGCTTATACACATACCAGCGTTGCTATAAGAGACGCCATAACTTCTGTCCACCTACCCACTGCGGAGGTGCATATATCAAACGTATTTAAGCGCGAAGAATTCAGGCATTTCTCATATATTTCGCCCGTTGCTACCGGTCTTGTCTGTGGTTTCGGTCCTGAAGGCTACGTTATGGCACTTGAGGCCATTATCAAGGAGATAAATCGACTGGCAGAAAGCTAGAAGGTAACACATTCGTCGTTGTTAGTAATCACTCATAGATGAAAGGATGGAAGTATTCATGATTTCTGCGAATGACTTCCGACAGGGCAACGTGATCTTGTTGGAAGAGCAACTATACTCAATTGTAAGTTTCTCTCGTGTAAAGCCCGGTAAGGGAGGCGCTTATATAAGAACCAAGCTCAAAAGACTATCGGACGGAAATGTTCTGGATCGCACGTTCAGGGCGGAGGAGAAGGTAGAAGACGTAAGATTAGAGGGAAAGAGTATGCAGTTCCTGTATAGAGACGGGGACTTGCTGTATTTCATGGACAACGAAACTTATGAACAGCAGCCTCTAACCGTTCAACAACTGGGGGATGCCGTCAATTTCCTGGCCGAGGGCGCCAGCATCAAAGCAGAATTTTACGAAAATAAGCCTGTCGGCATCCAGTTGCCGCCTTCTGTGGAATTGGAGGTGGTAAAAACTGATCCGGGAGTTAGAGGCGACACAGCTACAGGTGGGTCAAAACGGGCTATACTTACAACAGGATATACCGTTCAGGTGCCTCTCTTCATAGAAACAGGGGATGTTATTCGCGTTGATACCAGGAACGGGGAATATTTGGAACGGGCATAGGGAATCGGCGATCGTGGATCAATACATACTTCACAACCGATCGCCGATATTACACCCGTCGGGGAGTAGATTATGTCGGATAAGAAAGGGTTGGACCTGGATGTCCTGAAAGACATCATCCAGATTCTGAAAGATGAAGACTTAAGCGAAATTTGCATTGAGCAGAATGACGTAAAGGTAAAAGTAAAGCGAAGTATTGATCAAACGATCACTGCGATACAGGGCGCTGCAATACTGACCTCCCAAACAGAAACGGAGTATTTTCCTGAAGCTGATAGCTCATTAGAGGAACTGGTTATTATCCCCGCTCCTATGGTCGGCACGTTCTACAGAGCAGCATCATCGGATGCCGAACCGTTTGTGGATATTGGCGATAAGATAAAGGCTGGTCAGGTGATTTGCGTAGTTGATGCAATGAAGCTCATGAACGAGATCACCACCGATATAGATGGCGAGGTTGTGGAAATTTTATTAGAAGATGGTCAGGCTGTGGAATATGATCAACCCATGTTCCGCATTAGACCAGAGTAGCGGATGGGGGCATTCCATTCTGCAGTAGTAAGCAACATACCATATATACAACTTGCTGCACTCTTGCGGTGAATTGTGCCAGGGGCGCTTTTGAAACTTGCCCTTACGGAGCGATTTAACATGCCATTTAACAAGATACTGGTTGCGAATCGTGGTGAGATAGCTGTCCGAATAATGCGGACTTGCAGGGAAATGGGAATTAGAACTGTGGCAGTTTATTCCAGTGCAGACAGGGATTCCATGCACGTTCAATACGCGGACGAGGCTATATGCATCGGGCCGGGCGCTAAAGCGGAAAGCTACTTGAGCCTGCCCAATATTATCAGCGCGGCGGATGTAACTAATGCTGACGCAATACACCCGGGCACAGGCTTTCTGGCCGAGATTCCACACTTCGCGGAGGCGTGCAGAGATCACAATATCACCTTCATCGGGCCCTCTCCAGAAAACATCGAAAAGATGGGCGACAAAGTCAAGGCACGCCAGATGATGTCCAGGGAACTCAAACTGATCCCCGGTGGTAAGGGAATCGTAAGGAACGAAAAAGAAGCTCTCAAGATTGCCTATAAGCTCGGTTATCCGGTCATCATCAAATCTGTTGCCGGTGGCGGGGGATTAGGGATCAGAGAAGCGCACAACGATGCAAGTCTGGTCAACTCATTCAGGATCGTTCAGGGAGAAGCGAAGTCAGCCTTTGGGCGTTCAGATGTATATGTAGAAAAACTTATGGAACGGGCACGGCATATAGAGTTCCAAATTCTGGCTGATAACTTTGGAAATGTGGTATATCTGGGCGAACGGGACTGCTCTCTGCAGCGCCGAAACCAAAAACTGATCGAGGAAGCGCCCGCCAGTGTTCTTGATCCGAAAACCAGGGAAGAGATAGGGAAGTCGGTAATTAAAGCCGTAAAGTCCATGAAATACTCAAACGCTGGCACTGTAGAGTTCTTGATGATGCCCGATGGGGAATTCTATTTCATGGAGATGAACACGAGGATACAGGTTGAGCACACCATTACCGAAGCTATAACCGGAATGGACCTGATAAAGGAGCAGATCCGCATTGCCGCCGGAGAGAAACTGGGGTACCGTCAGGGCGATATTAAGCTTTCAGGCCACGCCATCGAATGCAGGATTAACGCTGAAGACCCGGAGAATAATTTCATGCCATCCCCGGGGACGATCACTGAGTTCCACGCGCCAGGAGGACAGGGAGTTCGTGTGGACAGCCATATATACACTGGATACCAGATCCCGCCTTTTTATGACAGTTTGCTGGCAAAGCTGGTGACTCATGGCGCAACGCGAGATGAAGCTATATTGCGAATGAAACGCGCATTGAGTGAGTTCACTATCAGCGGCGTGAAGACTACAATACCATTCCATAAGAGAGTGATGGAGGATGAACGATTCCATCAGGGCGAAGTATACGTGGATTTTCTTAATTCATTTCATATGTCCGAGTAGGGGACGTTAAGAATTTCCCTGAGGATGTACAGTGGATGAAGACAAAAAGTATTACGAAAAGGCAATCGACTTGCTACAGTCCCGCCGGATGGCGACGCTGGGTGTTATGGCATCCGGACTGGCACATGAGATCAATCAGCCGCTTCAGATTATCCTCAGTGTCGCGCAAAACGCCATTCGGGAGATTCAACAAAACGCTATTGACAGCGAGGGAACTCTCAAAGACTTGGAGCAGATCGCTGCCAATACAAAGCGGATAGGCAAAATTATCAATCACCTGCTTGCGCGTGATCGCGAACCGAAGCTGGAAATGGTAAGTGTCAATACGGTGATTGATAATTCATTCATCATGTTCCATCAACAGTTGACGAAAGCGCGAGGCATCGAAATCATACAGAATCTCTCACCGGATCTGCCGCCTATAGAAGCGGACGCGATACAGCTTGAGCAGGTATTCATAAATCTAATCAACAACGCGCGCGATGCACTGGAAGGATATAAGAACAAGACTATCGAGGTCATAACCCAAAAGCAAGATGGACATATTCAAGTGAGATTTCGAGACAACGGAAAGGGAATTTCCCCAGAGGATCTGCTCAAGATGTTTGATGTCTTCTTCACCACAAAAGAGGAAGGTATGGGGTTGGGATTATACATAGCGCGAGACATTATCCAATCGTATGATGGCACTATCACTGCACAGAGCAAAATAGACGGAGGCACAACTTTTCTGATTGAACTTCCTGTCGCTGTGAAGGAGGACGCTGAATGATACGAGGAAGGGGTGTCCGATCCGTTCAGTGTGGATTTTGCAGCCGATTTACGCTACAATCGCGATGCGCTTGCACGTGTATTTGGTGATGTGTCAGCAACTCTAACAAATTAGCTATCATAAAACTCTATATTGAGAAGCAATGCTCTGATCTGGGGCATCGGAAATTGAGGTATGAAGTAGATGCAACTGAATTTCAGATACGCTGTTATTAGCTTATTTTTTATCGCGATGTTTTCCGCCATATTGCTGTTTTCTGCTGTATATGGTCAGGAAGTGGAGTTGGCTACTGCCGAAGAAGCATGGATCAGCGGGAATGTTATATGGGAGGGATTCGATCTCACCAAAGCTTCCGTGCAGGTGTATAGAGACGCAAAGCTCAAGGACTTGTATACCAGCGGTATTCTGCTCAAGCCGGAAGGGATGTATGCTCTGACGATAGAGGACCCTGGCACTTACTATATAGTAGCCTTTGTGGATAATAATTCCAACGGCCAGTTTGACGCCGGGGATGGTATGGGTATATACGGTGTTAAGAATTGGGCAGACCGGGATCAACAACCCAAACCCGTGAAAGTGGAGGAAGGAACGAAGCTGCCCGGCATAGATATTCAGATCATCGCTACAGTAGACGCTCAGGGGGGCATGAGACCTCTATCACCAGAGCCTGGCGTGGTCACCGGAATATCCGGCAAACTTATCTGGCAAAACGTCCCTTCTGAGGAAGAAGGGGGGAAGCAATTTGCCAACGCCATTATATTCGTCTACTCCGATCCGTCCTGGAACAACAGGATAATGCAGACAAATGCGAAGGGGACTGGCGAATATGAACTCAGTGTCCCGGCTGGCCGATATTACCTGCTGGCGGTCATTGATGAAAACAACAGTAATCTGTTGGATGTGGGCGATAAATTCGGGATATGGGGCATGACTAAATTTGGTATGTTCCCCAGAGCTGCTAAGGTCAATGAGGGAAGTGTTACCAGGGGCAGAAATATACTGATCATTGGTAGGATGGACATTACTGGCAAGCCGCTGCCGCTGGATACGGGAAAACAGGATGAAACCGAAGGGCAGGATGGGGAAGCGGCATCAATGGAAGCCAGGATAGTCCTTTCGGGAAATGTAATCTGGCCAGGGCATGAACTGAAATATACTATGGTACAGGCATACAGCGATCCCAGTATGACCGCAGCGACTGCACAGGCGAAGACTGACAACAGGGGCAAATTTAAGTTGGCAGTTCCTGCCGGCGATTATTACGTGGTAGCCGCGGTTGATACAGACGGCGATGGGAAATACACAAAGGGAGATGGGATCGGTTCCTATGGTGTTGCTAACGCGGCTGAGCAGATGCCAAAAAAACTCACGGTGACTGAGGAACTGAAAAACAAAACGATCAGCCTTGTGGTAACTGCTGAGTTCGACGGTTCGGGACAGTTGAAACCCATTCTTTACGGTCTTGGACAAGCGCCTCTTAGTGAATTCACCGAGGTAGCGCCTGCCGAGGCATCAGCGACATCGCTAGCAGGCATATCCGGGAGGATCACGTGGGAAGGTCTTGAGATTTCCAAGGCTACGCTGATCTTCTCGAAGGAACCGAGGTTCACCAGTGGCATCAAGACACCGCTGCAACTCGATGACGATGGCTTATATAACTGCTCTGCGCCACCGGGCGATTACTATATAATGGCAATTGTAGACCGTAACGACAATGATCTCGTGGATGCCGGGGATGGCAGAGGACGCTATGGAGAAGGATATTGGGGTACACCACAGAGAGTCACGGTTCTTGAAGGACGGGTGGCTCCCTTCATCAATATTAACGTGACTGAAGCGCTCAATCAGGATGGCCGGATCATCCCCATCAAAGCACCCGGAAGCATCCGTTTCCGGTACGGAGAACCGGGCAGCATTTATAAGGGTGATTCCATAGATCGCACTACTCAGGAATGGTGGTACTGGAGCAGAGGGCTTGCTTTCACCTTCGAGGAAACTGACGCTGGCTGGAACCTGATAGATACGTATGAATTCACTCCCACGGCCCCAGAGACTGAACAATCCGGTACAGAAAAGAATCCTGATGGGATGCTTTATTACACGTTTGATAAAAGCATCTGGGCGGTGGATGCTGATGGCACAAACCGAAGGTGGATAGCTCAGGGCACTCGCCCCACAGCCACTCTTGATGGCAGCAACCTGCTTTTTATTGATACAAGAGGGAACATCTACCGCGTTGGTATGGGAGATGATCTGTCAGATGAACTTGTGTTGAGCAGAAGGGAGGCTGGACTTGAAGCTGCCATGTCCCACAATGGCAAGGCTGTTGCTTTCACGCAAGATAGCGACGGGGGCCATAGACAGATGATCCTGAAGAGTCTGGATACAGGAGAGGGAAGCGCGCTCCCTGTCGGCGTCAAAGACCTCTATGATCCAGCATGGTCACATGATGACGAGTTGGTCGCGTATTCGGCCTCTCTGCCTTCAGATAACCCGCTGGAGCGCAACAGAGATATATTTTACTACGATCTCCTTAACGGACGGACGGAGCAGGTATCAACAAGCCCGCTGGATGAATATGCTCCGGCCTGGTCGACGATAGATAGACGTTCGCTGGTCTACTGCCGCGCAGAAGGTGAACACGCCCAATTATGGATAGTAAAATTTGATGCCGATGGCAAGCCCACTGAACGGCAGATTACCAAATACGGCGGACAAAATCCTGCCTGGTCACCAAAGGGCGACAAGATCATCTACGAAAATAACGCCCAAATCTGGACAGTAAATCCTGACGGATCAGAAGAATCACCTCTGGTTATAGATGATGAGCCGATCTTCGGCCTCGATCCCTTCTGGGTGCAGTAAAAATGGAATATACTGTTATCATCCATATTGCTGAGGAAGGTGGTTATTGGGCAGAAGTACCTGCTTTGCCGGGATGTTTTTCTCAGGGAGAAACTTTTGAGGAAACAATGAAAAACATCAAGGAAGCTATCGATCTGCATGTTGAGGTACTTCAGGAAGAGGGGCAAGAGATACCTGCGGATGAGAGTTTTATCATTAGCAGGATACCAGTCACTATATCATGAGTGTCGTATCCGAGCGCTAAAGTTACTCTGGTGTGATAGGAAGGTACGCTATGAACATAGTATATTTCGATTTGGAGACGCAGAAGTTATTTCAGGACGTAGGCGGCAGAGGCAACATCCACCTGCTAAAACTGGCTGTTGGTGTGACTTACAGCACCGACAAAGAGGATTACGCTGTCTATCTTGAGGAGGACGCGGACGCCCTCATAGAGGAGTTGACATCCGCAGACGTGGTGATAGGATTCAACATCAAATCCTTCGATTACGTAGTTCTCTCACCCTACGCCAAGGAAGGCGTCAGCATGTGGAAAATTGAGTCGGTGGACATGATGGAGCACATATACAACGCTCTGGGTTTCAGAGTAAGCCTGGACTCTCTGGCGTCAGCCACTCTGAAAGAAACGAAGTCAGCGGATGGACTGCAATCGGTGAAATGGTTCAGAGAGGGCAAAATTGATCAGGTAATCGACTACTGCAAGAAAGATGTGGACGTAACGAAGAGGCTATACGAATACGGCGCGCAAAACGACTGTGTTTACTTCAACGACCGACGTCGCGGCAGGAGAAGAGTGCAGGTGAACTGGAAGGTTTAAAGGAGCAGTTGGTAAAGCAAGGAGAGTGCAGATGAAATCCATAGTCTTCTCTAAACACGCTCAAGAACAGATGCTTAGAAGGGGCGTCAGCAGAGCAGAAGTGGAAGCGGCTATATGCGGAGGCGAGGCGGTGCCGGCCAAAAAGGGAAGGTTAGGTTTTCGGAAGAACTTCTCCTTTGAATCGGAATGGAAGGACAAATATTATGAGATAAAGCAGGTCATGCCAATTGTAGCCGAGGAAGAGGAACGCTTTGTTGTCATTACAGTCTATGTATTCTACTTTGGAGGTAAATAATGAAAATCAAATATGATCCGGAAGTTGACGCCGCATACATATCATTCAAAGATGCCTGTGTCCAGGTGACAACCATGCGAATTACAGAGGATATAGCCATTGACTTTGGGCCTCATGAGGAGATAATAGGCATCGAGATTCTGGACGCGTCCGAGCACTTGGGCCTGAAAAAGGAATCACCAAAGATAGAATTGGAAAACCTCATTCCGGCTTAGTGACTGTAAGAGAGAGAGCTTAATATATGGAAAATACAGTAGGGGATACTGGCTATTGACCCGATACATGGTATAGAAGTACGGCTGGATACCCCCTCTAGCCATGCCAGATGCAATCAGTATCAGTGACCCCGGATGATCTCTTTGACTTTCATAAGGCGGGAGAGGTTGGATCTTTCTATCTCATCCAGCCGCATTGTTATATATTTGATGGTATCCTCCAGATTGGGGATCAGGATATATTCCAGAGCATTCACGCGCCGGCGGGTTACTTCGATCTCGTTGGCCAGCAGTTCTACCGATCTCTCTATCTCAGCCAGCCTCAGCATTTCCGGGAGAAGCTCGGAATATGCACCCAGCGCAGAGTCCAGTTCAGCCGAAGTGTTCAGCAGGCCATAAGAATGCACCTTGCCATGCGATTGCACATCGAACTGCGGTAAGCGCAGATTCATGACCGGCAGAGTGGACACATTGAGTGTCAGTCTTTGGTTCGGGAACATTATGGCTTCTTCCATACTTTCCCTATCCATCACTGAACGAGACATGAGGAAGCCTCTATGGGCAATGGCAAGCCGTTCTTCTATTTCCTTTCTCAGGTCGCCGATACGCTCTAAGAACTCCAGAAACTGCCGCATCAGCTCATCTTGTTTCCTCTTCAGGAGATCATATCCCCTTCGGGCCAATCTGAGCCGCTTTTTCAGGCGCAGAAGTTCCATGCGTGTGGCGCTAACTTCCAGTCTCAACTTGCAGCTTCCTCCTCAGCTTTCTGGTCGAGAAATCTGGGCAGGAATTCTTCCAGATATTCTGTCCTGATACGCTTGAGTTCTGTCGCGGGAACAGCGGCTAGCAGTTTCCAGCCCAGATCCAGCGTTTCTTCTATAGTTCTGTTCTCATACTCGCCTTGCTGGATATATTCCCGCTCAAAGGCCTGGGCGAATCTGTAGAACAATCTATCCATATCACTCAGCGCCGCTTCTCCGAGAATAACCTCCAGTTCACGCGCCTCCAATCCTCTGGTATAGGCGTCGTAAAGCTGATTAAATGTATCTGCGTGATCTTTTCTGGTCTTGCCTTCTCCTATTCCCTTGTCCTTCAATCGTGATAGAGATTGCGGGGCGTCCACGGGTGGATAAATGCCCCTTCTGTGCATGGATCTGCTCAGAACGATCTGCCCTTCTGTTATGTATCCAGTGAGGTCAGGGATAGGATGCGTCTTGTCGTCCTCTGGCATGGTCAGTATAGGTATCTGAGTTATAGAGCCGGGCTTGCCCTTTATACGACCGGCACGCTCATAGATACTTGCCAGGTCAGTATACATATATCCGGGATAGCCTCTCCTGCCCGGAATCTCTTTTCTGGCAGCCGATACCTCTCGCAAGGCTTCGCAGTAGTTGGTCATATCGGTCAATATTGCCAACACGTGCATTCCCTTCTCGAATGCCAGATATTCTGCCACTGTCAGAGCCATTCTCGGAGTGGAAAGACGCTCGATTGCAGGGTCACTCGCCAGATTTATGAATAAAACAGCCCTATCAATAGCGCCTGTCTCGCGAAAGTCAGAAATGAAGTATTCAGATTCCTCAAATGTTATGCCCATAGCGGCGAAAACCACCGCGAAGCTCTCTTCAGTTCCCAGCACGCGTGCCTGCCGGGCGATCTGGACAGCCATTTTGGAATGGGGCAGTCCTGCGCCTGAGAAGATGGGCAGCTTTTGACCCCGAACCAGAGTGTTCAGACCGTCAATACAGGAGATACCCGTCTGGATAAACTCCGAAGGATAATCGCGCGCATAGGGATTGAGGGGATCACCATTGATGTCAAGTCGCTTTTCCGGGAGGATCTCAGGACCATCATCTATAGGTCTGCCCTGGCCATCGAATACTCGGCCCAGAATGTCCTCCGACACTGGAACTTCCACACCCTTGCCCAGGAATCGCACCTTACTACCTCGCGTACTCACGCCCCTGGCACCCTCAAACAACTGCACAAGCGCCCTGTCGTCGGAAACTTCCAATACTTTACCGTGTCGCACTTCGCCGTTGGGGAGTTCCACCTCCACCAATTCCTCGTATTTGACATCCTCCACTTTCTCCACGAGCATCAACGGCCCAGCTATTTCGGACACCGTAAGATATTCTTTAATCATCGAAACCACCTCTACCAAGTATCAAGCATCCAGTATCCAGCATCCAGCATCCAGTATCAAGCATCCAGTATCCAGTATCAAGTATCCAGTATCCAGTATCAAGTATCAAGCATCCAGTATCAAGCATCCAGTATCAAGCATCCAGTATCAAGCATCCAGTATCAAGCATCCAGTATCAAGCATCCAGTATCAAGCATCCAGTATCAAGCATCCAGTATCCAGTATCTAGATCTCAGTTTGAGAGATAATAGCCTCTTTGATCTGCTCAAAGCTATCCAGGTCTTTTTCAGGCGTATACTTTGCCCTTGCTATCTGTTCTTTGATATCCAGAGCAGTTATATCATCAATTGACGTTCCAGCTCTCAGGCATTCCGCGGAGCGTTCATGCAAGAGCATTATAAGTTCCAGCATCAGGTATTGCTTTTTGAAGGAGGTATAAGTGTCCACCTCATCAAAAGCGTTCTGGTGGAGAAAATCCTCTCGGAGAGACTTGGCTGTTTCCATTATCAGCCTATTCTCTGGTGAAATGGCGTCCACCCCTACCAAACGCACGATTTCGTTCAGGTCGTCCTCTTCCTGTAGGATTCCTCTGGCTTCTTCGCGCATTTCAATCCATTTCTCGCCGGCCTCCTCGCGATAGTAATCTGCCAGATCATCAGTATAGAGGGAATAGCTGTTAAGCCAGCTTATGGCCGGGAAGTGACGGCTGTAGGCCAGTTTATCTTCCAGACTCCAGAAGACTTTAACGACTCGCAAAGTTGCCTGAACCACAGGGTCAGACAGGTCACCACCTGATGGCGACACAGCTCCTATAATGCTCAGAGCGCCTTCCCTATCATCGCTGCCCAGGCAGATGGCTCGACCAGCTCTCTCGTAGAACTCAGCTATTCTGGTACCCAGATACGCCGGATAGCCTTCCTCGCCGGGCATTTCCTCCAATCTTCCTGAAATCTCTCGCATGGACTCAGCCCATCTGGAGGTGGAGTCCGCCATCACTGCCACGCTGTAGCCCATATCCCGGAAATATTCTGCTATGGTAACTCCCGTATACACAGAAGCCTCGCGCGCCGCAACCGGCATATTGGATGTGTTGGCAATCAGCACGGTTCTCCGCATCAGCGGATCGCCACTTTTGGGATCCAGGAGTTCCGGGAATTCCTGCAAGACGTTAGTCATCTCATTCCCGCGCTCGCCGCACCCGATGTAGACAACGATCTCAGCATCCGCCCATTTAGCTAATTGGTGCTGAATTACCGTTTTTCCTGATCCGAAGGGACCAGGAATACATGCGGTTCCACCCTTTCCAATGGGAAACAGCACATCGATCACCCGCTGACCGGTAAACAGTGGAATACGGGGCATAAGATTTCTCTTCACAGGTCTGGGTTCGCGAACAGGCCATCGCTGAACCATTGTCAAGTCCTGGACTCCGTCAGCGGTTTTTATTTTCGCCACAGTATCTTCTACGGTATATTCGCCCTCATTTATCTCGACGATCTCGCCTTCCATATACGGCGGGATCATAATGCTCTGTAAAACGAGTGTTGTTTCCTGTACCTCGCCTATCACGTCGCCGCCGACCACTTTATCTCCGACCTTTACTTTGGGAGCGAAATGCCATTTTTTCTCTTTGTTCAGGCGAGGCACTTCGATTCCTCTAGTGATAACGTCTCCGGCGATAGCCTGAATAGCGTCCAGCGGCCTCTGTATGCCATCGTAGAATGAGCCCATCAATCCAGGACCCAGTTCCACGCTGAGCGGCTCACCGGTGGATACTACGGGTTCTCCCACTCCCAGGCCGCCAGTGTTCTCGTAGACCTGTATAGAAGCTCTGCCTCTTCTCAGTTCGATAATCTCGCCTATGAGCCTCTGGTCACTTACCCTGACCACGTCAAACATTCTGGCATCTTCCATGCCCTCCGCTACTACCAGCGGGCCGGAAACCCTGACTATTCTTCCTTGATTCATCTCAAATGCGCTCCTGATGTAGGTCTATGAGTCTATGAGTTTACAATACCATTTCCGAATTCAAATCTGACATAAGCCAACGGAAAGTGATTTCGATGTCGCATATACAGAAAATGTTCTGTTGGCCGAACTGGCATAAATCTATGCCGGGTCTCAACTCGGAATTGGTATAAGCCTATAGACCTATAGACCTATAGACCGAATGGCGCTGACTTAAGGGGAAATGTTGTCAGAAATTCCTTCTTTTTCCTTCTTTTCCTCGTAGCCGGCGACCCGACATATTGCACCAAGTCCCAATTCAGGTGTAACATTATGTT
>SDBT01009122.1_pt1 | contig 16123 bp, 14 predicted proteins | sample 2277101 | NCBI WGS metagenome assembly SDBT01 (sample SAMN10404973, study PRJNA504765) | marine sediment metagenome | isolation source: marine sediment core GS10_PC15, 103 cmbsf | place: Arctic Ocean: Southern Knipovich Ridge | collected 2010 | reverse complement strand
GAAAAAGTAGTGGAACGTCAGCGTGGTGGCCAGCAGGAAGAAGCACACCTCCTCGATGATCATCGTCCAGAAAAAGTTGGTGAATATCTGCGACCAGAACTGCGGATACAGCCCGCTGAGAACAAACACCAAGCCGATGGCGTTGATCGTTCCGATGTTGTACATGCACACATGCCATAGCTGGATTCGCTTGGCCAGCAGGTCGTATCCGCGCTCCTTTCGCAAATAGCCGATGATCTGCAGCATCGTTACGATGAACGCAAAACCGATCGCCAGTGACGCCACGGCTGTGTGAAAAAGCGCGATCGAACCGATCACCCATTTGGCGCTTATGCCAGGTACTGTAATGTGGACTGATACCGCGGCCAGGATCATGGGTAATGCTCCTCAAGAAAGCGGATTATCCGCTGAGCCTCGTCATCCGTAATCGTCGGTGCGCCTGGGCGGGTTCGCTCGGCTTGCACTCGCTGAGGCCAATCCTTTGCCTCGTAACGCTCGAAGTCCTTCGGTGACGGCCCGCCGGCGTTGTGGCAGCTGGCGCACTTATCGTAGAGCAAGTACCTATCGGCCTCCATCTGCGTCACTTCGGGTTTGACTATCTCGCCGTAAACGGTGTCGGGGCTCTTGGACCGTTCGCGCACGAACCCGCCAAGCGTGAAGGCGAAGAACGCCGCCAATCCGGCAATAAACTTAAGCCATCGCCAATAGTTTCGCTCGGTATCCACCCTTCCGCGCATCAGCCAGAACAGTCCGATTAGCCCCCCCAGCACGGCGATGCACACCCCCCGCCAAAGAGCATCCTGACCGACGCCCAGCCAATCCAGCGGCGGATGGGCCAGGATGACGACGCTCAGGGCGGCTAGACCAACGGTTATCGCAACGGGAACTGCACTGCTCTTGTGTCGCACAAACAGGTACGCCCCGCCGATGACCACGAACAGCATTATCAGCGCCATTTTGACCGTGAAGTGAGGCGCAGCATGCCCGCCCATGATCGCCGAGAATGCAATCGGCGCGTTGGCCTGGATCACCCGCGCGTAGAACCATCCGATCAGCGGCATGAGAAAGAAACTCAGCAGGCCAAGGGTAAACATCCAATCGGCGGCCCAGCCGAGGTAGGCTTTGTTCTCCTTGTCGCTCTTGGTGCCCATATACCGAAGCGCGAAAACTCCACCGACAAGCAGCATCACATAGCTGATATTTCCGACGAACCTGTGGGCGAACAGGAACGGGAAACTCGGATTGAAAAACGCCGCCGCCGACCAGGCGACAGGTTCTTCAACGCCCGGCAAATCCACTCCGCCGGTTGTGAGCATGTAACCGCCAAGTGAGTCCCACACCGCCTGGACCAACAGCCCGAACATCGCGGCGATAGCGCCCATGATAATGTGCAACCGCTTGCGCTTCATCCAGGCGTCCCACGTGAGGTAATAGAAGAAGAACAGGAAGAATACCTCGCACAGGAAGAAAACAAACTGCAACATGAGCGGCCAGAAGAACAGGTTACTCCATCGCGACCAGAACTCGGGATAGGCCCCTATTATGAACACCGGAATGCCAGTACCCAGCGCCGCACCGGGCGAGAACAGGATCATCGCAAACCAGATAAAACCCTTGCTCATGCGATCGTAGCGCAGATCGTTCTTACGGTAGCCTATGTATTCGATGATCGGGGCGAGCACCATGAATGCGGTAATCATCGTGGCAATGGGGATGTGCGAGTAGGTGATCTCTTCCATCCACACCCAGCGCGGAAAAATCGGCGTGTCAATAACTGGAAGATCCATGCTCGCTCCCGTTGCCTGATCGCGGACGTGTCAGCAAACTTGCAAACTTGCAAACTTGCACAGCAAGTGTATTTGCGATGCCCTGCGCTTTCAAGCCCTCAAAAAGCACAAACGGTGGATTCCGTGTGACCATATAAGAACGCCGGCGATTATTTAGAGCGTTTCACGATTGAGATGCGACAGTTTCTGCGTTGGCGAGACAAGGTTGACAAGGAAGCAAATCGGCGTTCTGCTGGTACTCCATCCCTGGAATAATGTTGTGTCATGGCGCAGAGCCTTTCCATCCAAAACGGTTGATTACTGTTCAACGCCTGCCTCGCCGAAATCGACGTCTTTTTTCGACACGTCCTCGATCGGCGTGGAGATGTGCGGCGCATCGTTGGTGGCACGGATAATTCGCGGGGCTGCCCAGCGGCAGGCGTTGGCGACGACCCTTTGAATTTCCTTGTTGTAGAAGATCGGGTATGTCTCATGGCCGGGGCGGAAATAGAAAATGCGCCCGTGCCCGCGCTGCCAGCAGCAGCCGGATCGGAAGACCTCACCGCCTTCAAACCAGGACGCAAAGATCAGCTTGTCCGGAGTGGGGATATCGAACCGCTCCCCGTACATCTCCGCGTTGGGTAGCTCGATATAATCGCCAATGCCATCGGTGATAGGGTGGCTGGGTTCGAGGTTCCAGAGACGCTCTTTTTCGGCGATCTCTCGCCACTTCAGCGAGCAGTTCGTGCCCAGCATGCGCCTGAAGATTTTCGAGAAGTGTCCGCTGTGCAGCACGATCAGGCCCATGCCCGCCAGCACGCGTTGCTGGACGCGATCGACGATCTCGTCGCTGACCGCGTCGTGGGCTACGTGTCCCCACCACGTCAGCACGTCGGTGGTCTCCAGAACCTCTGCTGTCAGGCCGTGCTCGTCCTGCTCCAGCGTGGCAACCCTCGTGGCGAAGCCAGCATCGGTGAGGAACTTGGAAATCACCGCGTGCATGCCGTCCGGATACATTTTTTTGACGGCCTGGTTCTTCTGCTCGTGGACGTTCTCGTTCCAAACGGTTACGCGAATTTCAGCCATGTTGTTGCACTCCTGTTTCAATGACCAGCCGGCCCGGATCGTGTGGATCCGTCGCAGCTCAAAGACTCTGTATCTACACGTTACCTCTGAATTGCTTTCTGTCAATAAGTACCTGTTCCTCCCGTCCCTATCGAAAGCATCTTGGTGATTCGGTACCGAGTGACTATGCTGTCCATGAACTCGCAGCAGATAGCTGAAGCTTGCACATGAATACTCAACCACACAATGGACACCCGTTAACGCCAACACCGCCCAACCGGCGACGTCGAGGAACTCAAAGACAATGAAAATCAGACTTACTCAGTTCAGTATCAATCTCGATTATACCGCCGAGTCCCTGCACCAGGCTCTCTGCCTGAAACTTGGCGTTGTCGAATCGGAGATGCTTTCCTGCACCGTGGTCCGCCGGTCGATCGACGCCAGGAGCCGTCGCGGAGCGGTATGCTTTACGCTGACTATCGATGTGGAACTGACCGACACGTCGGACCCGACCGTTTCTCAGGCCTGGCAGAACATGGCGGGGGTCGACATCGTCCCCGATTCGATGGCGGCGGAGGTCGCACCGATCCGGACTGTCCCCGCCCGAGCGCCGCTACCCCATCGGCCGGTGGTGATCGGCGCAGGACCGGCAGGTTTGCTCGCTGCATGGCGACTGGCTGAAGCTGGATTTCAACCGATCCTGATCGAGCGCGGCGCGGCGGCCGAGGATCGACACACCGCCGTGGCGAAGTTCTGGTCGCACGGAGTACTCGACGGCGAGGACAATGTCCTGCTCGGCGAAGGCGGGGCCGGTCTGTACTCTGACGGCAAACTGACAACCCAGAGCAAACTCCGCCGACCCATGCGCACGGTCCTGGAACTTCTGGTGCAATGCGGAGCCGATGAGTCCATCCTCATAGACGCCGAGCCGCATGTGGGCAGCGATCGCCTGGGGCAAATCGTGCCACACCTGCGCGAGTTGATTCTTGCCAAGGGCGGCCAGGTGCTCTTTCATCACCGGCTGGAAGACCTGGAACTCGATAGCGGTCAACTGACAGCCGTGATCGTCAACGGGCAGCGCATCGCGACGCGACACTGCCTGCTGGCAACCGGGCATAGCGCCCGCGACGTCTACCAGATGCTTCACCGCACCGGCGTGGCGATGACGCCCAAGCCTTTGGCGATCGGCGTCCGCATCGAGGTGCCTCAGCAACAGATCGACCAGTCTCAATTTGGCCCTTCTGCGGGGCATCAGCGTCTCGGGGCGGCCAGCTTCCGCCTGACGCGCAGACCGCAAGGCCAGGCCCGGGCCTGCTACTCCTTCTGCATGTGCCCAGGCGGTCTGGTCATCGCGTGTGCGTCCCAGCCGGGAATGCTGACGACAAACGGCATGAGCTTGTCGGATCGTACCGCGGGGTATGGCAATGCTGCCTTCCTCGTACCGATCACGCCGAGCGACTTTGGCGGTACTATCGACGATCCGATGGCGGGCATCGCCTGGCAAGAGCGGATCGAGGCCAAGACGTTCCAGGCCGGCGGAGCGGACTTCTCGCTGCCTGCCTGCACGTTGAGTGACTTCCTGGCACGCAAAACGCCCAACTCGCTTCGGCAGGAGCGGTCAGTCACGCGTGCAACCGCGGCAGACCTGCACGCTGTGCTGCCCGATTACGTCAGCCAGACCCTCATCAAGGCGATCCCGCCCATGATGCGCCAAATGCGACGGGTAGATGTTGGAAAGTGTATGGTCTACGGTGCCGAGACACGCAGTTCCAGCCCCCTGCGCATTACGCGCGACGAGACGTTCCAATCGCCTTCGGCGAAAGGGCTGTATCCTGTCGGTGAAGGAGCAGGCTACGCCGGTGGAATTGTTACCAGCGCCATCGACGGGCTTCGGGCAGCCGAGTCTCTGCTGACGGAACTCGGTGGATAAGGACGAGCCCCCAGAAAGGCGAAACACGCATAGGCTCGGCTATGGGCGAAGCGGAAACCAGCAGAAACACTACAGACTAATGTAACGCCGCTTAGGCGGCGACCATTCCCATGATCTGCTCGGACATTGCATTTAGCGGGACGATTTTCTCGGCGGCTCCAAGGTTTATCGCCTCTTTGGGCATTCCGAAGATGACGCAGCTTGCTTCGTCCTGGGCGATGGTCCTGGCGCCAGCCTTTCGCATTGCCAGCAAGCCCGCTGCGCCGTCTGCGCCCATGCCGGTAAGAATAACGCCTATCGAATTAACACCGCACTGCTTGGCGACGGAGTGGAACAAAACATCGACGCTGGGGCACTGATAATGCACCGGTGGTCCGTTTTTAATGATAATGGAACACTTTGCGCCGCGTCGGGTCAGGAGCATGTGGCTGTCCCCCGGCGCGATCAGTGCCACGCCCGGAACCACCAGATCATCGGTCTTGGCCTCGCGAATCTCCATGGCGCAGAGTTTATTCAGTCGCTTGGCGAAGCTCCTGGTGAAATGCTCTGGCATATGCTGGACAATGACCGTCCCGGGTGTATCCGGCGGAAGTCGCCGCAGCACATTTTCAATCGCCCGCGTGCCGCCCGTCGAAGCTCCAATGGCCAATACCTTGTGCGTGGCTCTCAGTTGCTCCCGGCCACCGGTGGAGACTACCGACAGCGCAGGGGGCGGATCGCTGCTTTTCACGACGCGGGCCGAAGCCGCCGCGCGAACCATCCGCGCCAGACCCTGCGAAATATTTTTCACCGAGCAAGGCGCAGCGGGCTTGGCGACGACCTCCACCGCCCCGAGCCGCAGGGCCTCAAGGGCAGTATCGCTGCTAGCCTGGGTCAGCGAGCTAACCACTATCACCGGCATGGGGGAATACTGCATCAGCTTGCGGAGAAAACTCAGCCCGTCCATGCGCGGCATCTCCAGATCGAGCGTCAACACGTCGGGCTTCAACTGGAGGATCTTGTCACGGGCATCGTAAGGGTCCGTAGCCGTACCTACGACTTTGATGTCGGCGGCTTTGGACAACTCGACCGCGAGAATCTGTCGCACAACGACCGAATCGTCTACTATCAACACACGGACCATATCAGTTTATTCTCTCCACCGTTCTCGATTGCTCAGGCAATCTGTTCGAGACCGTCACTAACGCACTGGGGAGCGAACAAGGCCATTTCAGCCCATCCACCTTCCAACTGCAATTGAGCAGTGGCTATCGAGGGCAGGTCGTCGACCGTCGCTGGAATCTCCGTGTCACAGAGAATGTCAGCGGTTTCCACATAGAACACCGCATCCTGCCCGGCAAGCTTCGGCAGCAGGTTTCCGCAGATGACGTTCAGCAGTTCCTTGAACGCGTCTCGCTGCTGGGCTGCGGGCGCTGTTTCATCGGAATCGAGACCGAGCATATTCGCACATATCTCAGGAAGCAATTCACTGGTAACACTCAACGCCACGGTTCCCTCGAACGGACCTTTGAACGATATCATCCCTATCGTCCTGGCCTCGCCGGGAGAATCATCCTGCGACTCGGGCTCTGGTTCGAATGCCAGCAAGATAAATGCCAGCGACTCGAAGACATCTTCTCCAACGCTGCATAGCGTCTCATTCAGTCGGCTATTCATGATTAATTCCTGTCAGTTGCATAACTATGTCTCGCACAGCTTCCGGTGCGAAGGGCTTGTGAACGAATTCGACCCCCTTGGCTCGCAGGCTGTCTATGCGCGTTTTGCTCCCTTCGGTCGAGACCACCACGATGGGCAAGTCCGACCAGATGGGGTTGGCCCGGATCCGGTTGATCATCTCTTCCCCGCCCATGACCGGCATGTTGATGTCTGCGAAGACCACATCGACCCAATTCTCAGCAAGGACGCCGAGACCCTCTTGGCCGTTTGCGGCCTCCATGGTCTCCCCAAGGGGCAGCCCGGTAGCCCTGAGAATCCTGGCGATCATGACTCGTGCGACGGCACTATCGTCCACTATCAATACGTTTAGAGACATTTTTAGTCGCTCCCGCCAAACGATCCATCCGTCCAACGGGTCCGCATGGCTCTCTGGCCTGGACCACATCGAACGTCAGGTTTCTTTGGCTATTCTTTAAACACGCTACAATTCCTTCTCCACGCCGGCTGTGCTCAGCCAGACACGACCGCTGCCAATTTCCATGTACATCGTCTTGGCCAAGGAGCCGCCAACGTCCTCGGCATTTATGAGGATATTGTTCTTCCAGAGCATTTTTTTCAGGATAATGTAGTTCCTTCTGCCTATTTGAAACCGGTCATTCTCAGTTTGGGAAACTTTGGCACCGCCGGCTACCTTGACCACAAGTCGTGATTTGATTCCACCGGCGTCGTACAACTCACGAAAGAAGGTCGCAATGCCGGTATCGACAAACATGTACGGGTTGGCCGACGCCTTTTCAGGATTCATCCGTCCTTCGGGCATCATCGCGTGCAGCATCCCTCCGACTTCGGCGACGGGATCGTACGCAGCGACGCCCAGGCAACTGCCCAGCGCATGGGTGACGATAATATCGCCCGGCGACTGAGACACCTTCATATCGGCTACGCCTACTACGTGTTTCATCAAACCGTATCCTTGTTTACGCCTTACGTTTTTTCATATACCGTTGGCTGAACGTATCGGAATTTATTGCTGACGCCAGTGAGGCTCTCTGAATGCCCAACAAACAGCGTCCCGCCCGGGGCCAGCATATCCCAATAGCGTTCGATCAAACGGCCTTGGGTGGCTTTATCGAAGTAGATCATCACGTTACGGCAAAAGATGACGTCAAACGGACCACGCATCGGCCAGGGGGCCATCAGGTTCAGCCGCGCAAAATGGACCATCTCACGAATGGGTTTCTTGACGTAATAAAGCCTCTCCGGAGATGGCTGGACGCAGGAGAAGTACTTACTTCTCAACTGCGGGGGTACTGCTTCCAATCGCTTGGCGTTGTAGACGCCCCTGTTGGCGCGGGTCAGCATGCACGTTGACAGATCGGTAGCCAGCACCTTGGCGTCCCACAACTGAGGGTTTGGAATGTTTTCGCTGACGGTGATGGCCAAAGAGTATGCTTCCTCTCCGGAAGAACACCCGGCCGACCAGATTCGCAGGCGGCGTCCGTTCTCGGGGGCTTTGGCTGCAATGCGCGGCAGTACTTGTGCTCCAAGGTATTCAAAATGGTCCGGTTCGCGGAAGAATTGGGTCATATTGGTTGACAAGGCGTCGAGCATGGAAGTCCGTTCCCCGCCGCCGGTGTCGTTTTTGACATATTCAATATACTTATCGAAACTATCCATTTTGAGTGTGCGCAGTCGCTTGCTCAGACGTGCCTTGATCAACTCTTTTTTGCCGTCATGCAGATTGATGCCGCAGACTCGCCGCACGAGACCACTGATCTCGTTGAAGTGTTTCTCGGTAAGCTTGATTGGCATTAGAGTATCGATCGGCATTGTGATTTCCGTGTTTCTTTTAGCTCGTAAGGATGCTTTTGTGTTCGCCGGCTATGCCTTGAGTTTGGCTGGCCTCACATTCGCCCTGCGCACCGGCTACGTCCTCACTGGAGAGCAGCTTGCTGATATCCAGAAGGATGGTGACCCTATCGTTCGATTTGCCCATACCGAGAATAAAATCGGTATTAACCCTACCGAACGACGGTGAGGCTTCGATGTCGTCACCGGCGATATCGAGCACTTCAGAAACCTTATCCACGATGATTCCGACCTCGACTTCGCCTACGTTGACGATTATGACACAAGTCATTTCTGTGCGATCGGCTTCGGGCATTCCCATCTTCAGGCGCAGATCCACAACGGGGATCACTTTGCCGCGAAGATTAATCACGCCCTTGACCTGGCTGGGCGTTCGCGGCACGGCCGTGATGTCCATCATCTGGATGATCTCTCTGACCGTGAGGATTTCCAGCCCGTATTCTTCGTCGCCCAGGGCAAAGGTCAGGTATTTTCCTGCCTTATCGTTCTGTGCTCCAACAACTTCTGCTGCAGCTTGCTCACTCATTCCTGCATTCCTTTCCGACTCAGGACGGTTTGGTGATTGTCCTGCTTTGGTGCTCTGTTTTGTTTGCGTCGGGGCGGTAACACTGGCCACCGGACCCTGCGTCAGTTTCGTTTTCAGGCTGCGGCGTCGATAGGTTTGTCCTGGTCAGTCCTTTCCTGCGCCAGTTTGAGAATCCCGGCTGCATCCAGAATCAGTCCTACCCTGCCGTCGCCCAGAATCGCACCTCCGGCGAGACCGGGAACCTGGTTCAGGGCGTCACCCAGCGATTTGACGATGACCTGGTGCTGACCGAGCAGTTCGTCGACCACCAGGGCGCATCGTTTGCCTTCACCATCTATGATCATCAGCAGCGCTTCGGTCAGATCGGACTTCGCCCCGTCGATTCCGAACAGTTCGTACAGGCGGAAAACGGGCAGTAACTCCCCGCCATGGTTGACCATCTCACCGCGCCCAGCCACAGTCGACAACTGACCGGCCTCGGGTTGGAAGCTTCGCTCGATGGACGCGACCCGCAGAAGATATCTCTGCTGACCCACGCCGACGAGCATGGCGTCAATAAGCGCCATCGTCAGCGGCAGATTGATCACAAAGGTCGAACCCTGACCTGTCTTTGAAGAGACGTTTATCCTTCCGCGAAGCGATTCGATGCCTCTCTTGACGACATCCATGCCCACTCCCCGTCCCGAGACGTCGGTGACTTTCTCAGCCGTCGAAAAACCCGTCCGGAAGATGAACGCAAAGGCCTCCGAATCGCTCAGGTTCTCGTCTGATTTAACCAGCCCCTGATCGACAGCCTTGGTGATAATCCGGTCGCGGTTAAGCCCATTGCCGTCGTCGACCAGCTCGATTACTACATTACCGCCCGAATGATAGGCCCGCAGACGGATTTCTCCGATCGGGTCTTTGCCCGCCGCGACGCGCTGAGCTGGCGTCTCAATGCCGTGGTCCACCGCATTACGTATCATATGGATCAGCGGATCGTTAAGCACCTCGACCATGTTGCGGTCGATCTCAGTGTCCTCGCCCTCGGTCACGAAACGGATCTGCTTGCCAGCCTTGCGGGCAAGATCGCGCACGAGGCGGGTCATCTTCCCGAACGTAGAGTTCAGCGGAACCATACGCAACGATATGCTAACGTCCTGAAGTTCGCGGGCGATCTTACCTGCGTGCGAGACGTTTCGGCTGAGTCGAGGGTGCTTGCCCTCTATAGCTGCCACATCCTGCGCCACCATCGATTGGGCGATGATCAATTCACCAACTGCGTTGATCAGCCCGTCCAAGCGGTCCGTGCTCACGCGGACGATAGCGTCATTTGTCTTGGCCTGCGAACTCTTCTGCGTGCGAAGTGCGGATACAACGTCCGCTGTGGATGCGATGTCCTCAGCGATACCTGCGGCCTTGGGGTCGGTAAGTTGCGCAATCAGATTGGCGTAATCGTTCGGTATTACAACCGGCTCACCAGGCTGTACACCTTCGAGACCCTCGATCATTGTTCGCAGGCCATCGCAGGCGCTCAACGCCAGATCTGCGTACCCGCCGACGATTTGGATCTCTCCCTCGCGGGCGCGATCCAGCAAATTCTCGGCCAGGTGTGCAAGGCCCAGGATGTGGTCCAAGCCCAGGAATCCGGAGTTTCCCTTGATGGTGTGGAATGCGCGAAAGATCGTGTTAACGTACTCGGTCTCGTCCGGATCATTTTCCAGATCGAGCAATGCAGCCTCGGCCGAGGCGATATGATCGAAGCACTCCGCTACGAACTTGCCCAGCAAATCCAGATCGGCATCGGCTGGGAGCCGAACCGGCTGGGGTTTCGATATTGCGGATTTATCGGCCGTAGAATCTTCGGTTTCTTGGCTGCAAGCGGACGTCTCAGTCGAGTCGGCCTCGGCTTGCGGATCGGTATCGGAAGCTTGCGATGGATCGCAGGCATCCAGGATGGCGCGAAGCTGTTTGGTCGCCTCGATGACGTCGGCCTCGGAGTTGTTCGGATCGCGCAGATGCTGGGCTGTGAGGGCTATGAGGGCGACAACGGAGTCTGTCGCGGCCGCAGGATCGGTGACCTTCGCCTCATGGACAGCCGCCACGGCCTCCCGTGCAGCGCAAAGGCCTCCATGCGCACTGTCTGCGAACTCGCAATCGCCCGTTACGATATTCTGTAAAGCCGTAGCGATTTTATCGGCATCTTCCCTGCATGACAGGTCAGAGGCCATCACTTCGGCGGCAAGCCCGTCCAGCACGTCAGCTATGGCTTGTTTGTCGCTCATTTGGCTTCTTTAAATCGTCGTCTTGCATTCCTGAATGGATGCTGTATCTCTCCCACACAACCACCCATACAGCGCGCATATTCTCACCTGTCCTCTTATGAATCGGCGAATCGGAGACGGGGGTTTAATTACGAGTATTCGCAATCGTCATTGCGCAGATTCGCAACAACAAGAAATCCGCAACACTTGCAGACGCGAGAGTTATGCTGACATGACAAGGGCTGCGCATCGGGCCGCGAGGGCCCCGAAGAGATGCCTGCGACACATCCTGCGAACCTGCCCCGCAGGTAGGCAGGGGTCCCCACTTTCCGGCGGTTTGAGCTTTTAGCTATCAGCAAACAGTATCACTTGGGTGCCATCCCGGCGCGCCGGGACTTGCAGCCGTGCTCGCCACCATCCCGGCCTACTCACTTCAGTAAGGTAGGGCCCTGCCCGCCGGAAACACGCCAGAAGTACCATCACGTATGCGGTGACGACCATCGGCGGGAAGAAGACAGGAGTTCGCCGAAGCCCTCATAAGTACCCGATGTTGCGCTTGCGATGTTAATTCGCCTGCCTTGTTCCCTAAATAGGTGACTGTCCCCTATTATTGTCGATCATATCGTCGGATCCCCGAAGGGATCAGCGAGCAATTCCAGATAGCGCCGCCTGTCAGCATCGGTGAAGAAAGCATCTTGGCGATTATTGCCGCGTTGTACGATGTGGTGTGGACAGCCCGGTATGACGATTCTTGCTGCTCTCGGCATGCGATTACTGTAACGAGATTGGAGAGTTCGTCAATTTTTTTAATTGGGACGATTTTACTTTTTGAACAGCCGGGCGATGGCCCTCAAAAAGGGTAACCGTCCCAATTAAAATGTAATAGGGTTGGCGGTGGGAATGGGCCGGTCGGTAAGCTACAATTACTCGCCCTACTAACGAAAGGTTCAATCGTGCCCGAAGCTGATAACAGTAAGAAAGCCAAGCAGTATTTCGAAAACGTTCCGATGGAGACTCCCGGTTTCTTTCTCAAGGGCGCTGGCAATCTCGATTGGGGCATGAAGAATCGCCTGTCGCGAATTTTCAATCCGGATTCCGGCAGGACTGTTATGCTTGCGATAGATCACGGCTACTTCCAGGGCCCGACTACCGGCCTGGAGCGGATCGACCTGAACATAGTCCCGCTCATGCCGCACGCCGACGCGATCATGCTGACCAGAGGCATTCTCCGCACCACCGTTCCGCCGACGCTCAGCAAACCCATCGTCATGCGATGCAGCGGCGGGCCGAGCATACTCAAGGAACTTTCCAACGAACAACTCGCCGTCGACATCGAAGACGCCATCCGCATGAACGTCGCAGCCATTACGCTGCAGGTATTCATCGGCGGCGAACATGAAACGCGCTCGATACATAACATGACTCGCCTGGTGGACGCAGGCCTGCGATACGGCATACCGACGATGGCGGTAACCGCGGTCGGCAAAGACATGACTCGCGACGCGCAGTACTTTCGCCTGGCATGCCGAATGTGCGCCGAACTGGGCGCGCAGTTCGTCAAGACCTACTACATTCCCGACGGCTTCGAGACGATCACCGCTTCCTGCCCGGTTCCGATAGTGATGGCTGGCGGTAAGAAGATTCCCGAACTCGATGCGCTGCAGATGGCCTACAACGCAATCCAGCAAGGGGCGTCCGGCGTGGACATGGGCAGGAATATATTCCAGTCCGAAGCGCCCGAGGCAATGATCAAAGCGGTCGGAAAAGTCGTTCACGAAAACATGAACCCGAAAGACGCATTCGATCTGTTCGAGACACTAAAGAACGAGAAGAAGTAAGCGAGTCCCATGCCAGGTACGAGCACGTTCGAACAACTGCGAGCTGGCCGGCCCCTCATCACCGTGGGGGTGCTCTCGGCGGATCTGATGTCGCTGGCGGCAGAGATCGAAACGGTCCGCAGCGCCGGAGTAAAGCTGCTGCACTTCGATATCATGGACGGGTGCTTCTGCCCAATGCTTACGGTCGGGCCGGGGTTCGTTAAGGGCGTCAAGACGGATCTGCTCAAAGACGTGCACCTGATGATCGCCGATCCGATTGGAAGAATCGAAAGCTTCGTCGCCGCCGGTGCGGACATAATCACGATCAACATCGAATCCACCGGCCACATTCACCGCTGCCTGCAAATGCTCGGGCAGATGGAAAACGCCAACGATCGATCACGGGGCATCGTGCGCGGAGTGGTGCTCAATCCGGGAACGCCCGTAGAATCTGTGCGCCCGCTGCTGGACGATCTGGAAATGGTCATGCTGCTTGCGGTCAATCCCGGCTGGGGCGGGCAGAAGTTTATCCAGGCGACTTACGCGAAACTTGCTAGGCTGAGAGATATGATCGACAATGCAGGCCGGGATATTCTCATCGGGATCGACGGTGGAATTAACAAAACCAACATCGCCGAAGTGGCGTCGGCCGGCGCTGATGTCATCGTCACGGGCAGCGCTGTCTTTGACGGCGCGAATCCCAAAGCGAATGCGGAGTTCATGATTAAGGCTCTGAAACAATGAAACAAAACACTCAAACAAACGCGGGCTTGCCGCTTGAGAATAAAGTTGCTCTTGTAACCGGCGCTGCCGGTGCGATTGGGTTTGGCGTCTGCCAGATGCTGCTCGAAGCCGGGTGCTATCTGGCGGCTACCGATCTGCCGGGCGAGAAGCTCGACGGATTCGTAGAAGATATGAACACAATCGTCCCCGGCAGGACAATCGGCATTGGCCTGGACGTTACGGATACAAACTCGGTTGCAGATGGTTTCGCCCAAGCCGGCCAGAAATGGGGCAGCGTGAATATCGTGGTGCACAATGCGGGCATCGCGCACGTATCGAGCATCATCGACATGAACGTGGACGCTTTCCGCAAGCTTGAGAAGGTTAACATCGAAGGAACGCTTCTGGTTATCGCCGAGGCTGGCCGGGTGTTTATCGAGCAGGGCGCTGGCGGCGATATCGTGATCATGTCAACCAAGAACGTTCCATCGCCGAGCGCCGGGTTCGGCGCTTACAGTGCGACCAAGGCGGCCTGCCACCAGTTGGGTCGCGTCGCGTCGCTCGAACTGGCCGAGCACGATATCCGCGTGAACATGGTCGCGCCCGATGCGGTCTTCGCAGAGGGCAAGTACGCCTCCGGGCTCTGGCAGGAAGTCGGTGCCGATCGCATGAAGGCACGCGGCCTGGACGAAGAGGGGCTGCGTAAGTACTACCGCAGCCGCAACTTACTGAAGGAGAAAGTCACCGGCCGGCACGTTGCCAACGCCGTACTGTTCCTCGTTAGCAGGCAGACCCCGACCACCGGGGCGACGATACCCGTCGATGGCGGCCTGCCGGACGCGACGCCACGATAAGTGACGGTGTAAGCAATGGATACAGCACTATCTGAACTCATAGAGATATCCAACGCGGTGGGCGGTGATGGCTCGCTCGTTCAGGGGGTCGGGGGCAATACCTCGGTCACAACCGATGATGGACAATACACATACATAAAGGCCAGCGGGACTGCGCTGGCGGACATGAGCTTCGAGGCGGGCTGGCGGCGGCTTAAGACAGAGTCGGTCAGGGCGATCTTCCGGGACGCCTCGTTGTCGCAAATGCGGGTAGATGCAAGAGAAGCGGAAATGGTCGTGCGTCTGCAGGCGGCCTGCGACGACCAATTCCCTGGTGATGTGCGGCCGTCGGTGGAGTCGCCCCTGCACATCATTCTCGATAAGTGTGTGATACATCTCCATGCTGTAGCAGCACTTGCCTATGCGAGCGCCAAAGGCGGCCAGGCGAGGATCATGGAATTGTTCGCCGATCGGCCGCACCCGCCGCTGTGGGTGCCCTATGCAGATCCCGGTTACTCCTTGGGGCGCAAGGCTTTCCGGTTGGTCAATAGCTACCGGAAGGCACACGGCTGCAAGCCTTCGATAATGTTCCTCCAGAAGCACGGGCTGGTTGTCGCCGCCAGCAGCGCCGCTGGCGCGCTTGGCCTGGTGCGCAAGGTGATAGCTTGCTGCGAGTTAGGCCTTCCACCGCTGGCAATGCCACCAGCGAGCCGGCCCGATGCGAGGCAGGTGCGAACCGTAGCGCAAGACTTGGTAGCTGCGACAGTTGAGCTTACTGGCGAGCGGGTTACGGTGAGCCACTTTACCGATGCGACCGTGTGGGCGGCGATGGCAAGGGACGATATCCGTAAGCTTCTGGCACCTATAGCACTTACGCCGGACGAGATGGGGTTTGTCCGCGGGGCGATTGTGTATCTATCGAGTGTGTCACATAAGGTGATCGCCCGGAAGATCGCCACGGTGATCGCTCGCCAAGGCGTGTGCCCTACAGTATTTATGATTAGCGGCGTGGGGCTGTTTGTCGTAGCCCCGGACAGGATGGCGCCGATCATACGCGACATAGTGGTTGGCTCGCTGCAAGTGCGGATGCACGCTCAGGATATGGGCGGCATCAACCCGCTGAACGAGCGCCAGCGCCGATTCATCGAGAATTGGGAAGCCGAGAAGTTCCGCGTCGATCTGGCCGGTCGGTAGTCGCCCCGCGCGCCGGGTGCCGGCTGGGAGTCTCGGAATCGCGGCCCAGGACGGTAAAAATCGGCCCAATGCGTCCTGCTGCGCCCCGCCGGTTGCTGCCGGTTGCTTCGTTGCAGCAGCATCCGCCGCGATGATTTTTCCAGGATCGTTCAGCAACATCGAGTAGATAAACAGCGTTTTCTACAACATACTCGCCTTCAAATGAAATGAGATCCGGTCTGTTTTTACTGTTTAAAGCTCTCCAATTATAATCTACCGCCATAACCCCATGTGGAGTTGTCACGGTCAAATCAAGCCCGGGTTTACCAGAGCAAACTATATCCCATTGTTCCTTATCAGGGTCATAGGACCAGGTGACCCATTTTTTATAGCCACCACTTATAAAATTTTCCCCTTCTCCAAAATTCGGATCGAGAGGCTCATAATCCCTCAGGCAGTCTAGTTGGTAACCTGCTGTTAAAACAATGGGTTTCATGTTAATGATATTTTTACTTACCGGAT
>SDBT01009121.1_pt1 | contig 16123 bp, 17 predicted proteins | sample 2277101 | NCBI WGS metagenome assembly SDBT01 (sample SAMN10404973, study PRJNA504765) | marine sediment metagenome | isolation source: marine sediment core GS10_PC15, 103 cmbsf | place: Arctic Ocean: Southern Knipovich Ridge | collected 2010 | reverse complement strand
TGAATATATCGCAAAAAAAGGTAAACCTGTTCTTATAGCTACAGGGGCATCCAATATTGAAGATGTAAAAAGAGCAATGAGTGTTTTACAAAAAATTAATAATAAAATAGTACTTATGCAGTGTAATACTAATTATACAGGTACGCGTGATAATTTTAAGTATATTAATTTAAATGTTTTGAAATCTTACAAGCAATTGTTTCCAGATGTTGTATTAGGATTATCAGATCATACCCTTGGTCATGCGACAGTACTAGGTGCAGTGATTTTGGGAGTAAGAGTTATTGAAAAACACTTTACAGATGATAATAATAGGGAAGGACCGGATCATAAGTTTGCAATGAATCCAGTAAGTTGGAAAGGAATGGTTGAAAGAACAAGAGAATTGGAAGATGCTTTAGGGAACGGAGAAAAGATTATAGAAAATAATGAAATAGAAACTGTAATTGTTCAAAGAAGAGCATTGAGAGCAAAGAAAGATATTGATGTAGCTTCTATGCTTAAGAGAGAAAATATTACATCTTTACGCCCGTGCCCTAAAGATGGAATACCCCCCTATAAAATCAATGAAGTATTGGGTAAGGTGACAAAAGTTCAAATCACTAAAGGTGATTATATAAAGTGGGAGTATATAAAATAATGATTAAAAGTAAATTAGTTGGTTTAAGAGCAGTGGAAAGAGAAGACCTAAAAATAATGCGTGATTGGAGAAATTTATCCGAGTTTCGCAAGAATTTTCGTGAATATAGAGAATTAAATATGGAAATGCAAATAAAATGGTTCGAAAAATATGTAGTTGAAGATGATAATACACAAATGTTTATAATTGAAAGGCTAAAAGATAATAAACCATTGGGAGTTTGTGGATTGGTATATATAAATTGGGTGATAAAATCAGCTGATGTATCTTTCTATATTGGTGAAAGAAATATTTACATAGATTCTATTGGTTATGCTGATGAAGCCTTAAATTTACTTATGAAATATGCATTTAATCAACTTAATATGCATAAGCTTTGGACTGAATTATATGAATTTGATAGAAAAAAAATAAAATTTTTTGAAAAATATAAATTTAAACGGGATGCAGTATTGAGGGACAACTGTTTTGAAGATGGTAAATATTGGAATTCATATATTTATTCGATGATTCAGGATGAGTTTTTAGAAATGATGGATGATAAAATAAATTAATAATAACATTTTTTGACAAGAATATAGTGAAGGGTTTTTAGAAAGTCCAGATACAGCCTTTTCATTAGAACCTGATGAATTCAAAGCAATGGCAAAATCAGTGAGGGAAGTACAAAAAGCTTTAGGAGAAGTTTCTTATAATTTAACTGAAAAGATGAAAAAGAGCAGAGAACTATCCCGTTCACTATTTGTAATAAAAGACATGAAGGCCGGAGAAGTTTTCACTGAAGCGAATATTCGCTCTATACGGCCTGGCTATGGATTACCACCAAAGTTTTTAAAAGAAATATTAGGTAAACAAGCAAAAATAAATATTAAAGAAGGTACACTTTTAAAGTGGGAACTGATAAATAATTAATGATTTTAGTAAATTCAAATATTATTTTCTAAAACTTAAAATTTACATGTTAAATTAACAATAAAGTTTAATATAAAGGTAATTTATAATGAATATTATTCCTTTAAAAAGAAATAAATATAAAGAATGGGATGATTTTTGCATAAATAGTGATGATTGTTGGTTTTGGCATACAACAAATTGGTTAGAATATAGTAAAAACTATAAACCGAAATTGAAGAGTAAATCATTATCTTTTTTTGTTAATGATGATAGAGGTATTTTAGCGATTTGTCCTTTATTAATAGAAGAAATAAAATCAGATGGAATATTAATAAAAAATATTTCTTTTGGTGGTTCTTATGGGCCTATCCCTGCATTGAGAAATGGATTAAACATAAAGAGAAAAGAAAGAATTCTTAAGTTTATATTTACTCATATAGATAACCTTGCTAATAAACATGAAATATCAAAAATATTAATGAAGTTTACTCCAATTACTAAAAACTTTACTGAAGCAGATTTTTTACCTTATAATTATCTTATGAAATATAATTTCCAAAATACATCACTTAATACACAGGTAATTAGTTTGTCAAAATCCGAAAAAGATTTATGGTATGATATCCGGAAAGGCCATAAATATGATATTAATTGAGGAAAAAGAGAATTCGAAGTCAATATTTTTAGTAAAAAAAATATTGAAAAAGAAATTTTCAATCAATATACGTTTTTGCATCATAAAACTAGTGGAAGAATTACTAGACCAATTATCACTTTTGATATGATGTATAAATGGATAACCAATGGGTGTGGAATTCTTTGTGGGTTAAAATACAATGGCAATTTTGCCGGTTTTGCATTTGTAATTATTTATAAGAAAGCCGCATACTATGGTTCTGCAAGTGATGATCCAGATATTGAAACTCTTGTTCCCATCTCACACATGATACAATGGGAAATAATAAAATGGTTAAAGGAAAATGAATGTAAATATTATGAAATTGGTTGTCAGCTTTTTAGCGAGCAATATAATAACAAACCAACAGAAAAAAAAATAAGTATTTCTTATTTTAAAAGAGGTTTTGGTGGATGCACTATTCCTCTCTTTTGCGGAAGTCAGAAAATGAAGAAACGTAATACGTGAAGACCTCAACCCGCTTCTTGAGACGGAGTAACGTGTACTAGAAATGTGATCGTAAAATGGGGTAAAACAGAATGGGCAAAATAAAGAAAAATTACAGCGCGCAATCTAAACTAGTCCTTTACACAACAGGGACACATGGTGCCGATTACCTGTTTGGTAACATTGAAGCGGCAATTTGGTTGAGCAAGAAATCAGGCTATAGTAAAACTGGGGAAAGCGTTGAGAAATTTATTGAAATTGTTCTTTTGCCACTCGGCTCCAATTTTTTTTTAGCGCGGTCCCTGCCACCTATAAAGCAGATCGTAAGATCATTACTTCGGCAGTTACCAGAAAAGTGGAAAGAAAAGCTACCTGCTCACTTACAGGCTCTCCTACAAAAAAAAGGGATTGGTGAAAAGTTCAATAGACAGTCTTTGTACCATCAAGTCTATTCAGGAAAAACTGTGTGCTATACGTATGAAAAAATGTCGTTTTCCATAAAGTTTTTTTGTGAAAGCGTTTCCAAACATGGTTTACTTTGGTTGCGGTCGAAAGTGAAGTCTTATATTCTTTGGAGAGAATGCTTTCAAAAAAATACATTTATTCCAAGTTATTTTCTTGGGCTGAGTTATCAGGGTATCCATATCGGCGACCTTGCCGCTTCACACATATTTAGATCCCAACCGAAATTAAGTGGATCCCTGCAAGCTTGCAAAGGGCTATTCAACAAACTGGCGGATGCAATTTATATCTGTGACCTGGCTAAAACCTTGAGTTTTAATGCTAAAGTAGAATACTATGTGATGGTACCCGAATTGAATTATTTGCATGCTGTTTATCAAAGAAGTCTTCATGCATTAGGTGCCCATATTATAACAAAACAATCATATAACAAAAAATTTTCAGTTATTCCTGCTGGTCAGGTATTTTCTAATATTCGGTTCGTTTTACCACCAGAATGTGGGGTTGTCGATACGCAAAAGGTTATATCTTACATGAGTGACCGGCTCCTTAAACCCCAAAAATATCTTTGGTATATGTCCGTGGGTGTAAATAATAACTCTTCTGAAATAGTTAACGATACATATGGGAAAAGCGTCGATATTTCCGAGACTGGATTATCAGTTATTGTTTTTTTACACAGCTTTGACGATGCCCAATATGCTTTTGGTCTTGATGGATTTGATGATATTTTTCAGTGGACACTTTTTACAATTGATAACTGTCTAATGAATAGATCAATAGATAAGGTGCTGATCAAGTTACACCCTAATGTTAACATACAGGAACATCGTGGTGATAAAGTAGCTTTTGACCGGATCTTTTTTAAATATAAGAGCAAACCGCGGGTGAAATTTTTAGATAAGTCTTGTTCTTTGGTTGCTCTTTCGAAGAAAGGTAAGTTATATGGAATTACTCACCATAGCAGTGTAGCAGAAGAGATGGTTTATTTAAAGCAGCCGGTTATTGCTTCTGCCTATGCACCCTGGGGTGTTAATTACCCGTTTGTAAAAACCTGGCAAACTGTCGAAGAGTATAAAAACATACTTAAATCCATCTCAAAACAGGGTTGGTCATCACCCTCAGAGGCGGAAAGGGCGTGGCTGTTTCGATATGTACACGAATATCGGTTCAAACAAATCCCTATAAGCGAAAAGGCTTCCTGGATGAAGTTTGCTTATTTGCAAACAGGAGAAAAAATTGAAATCACTCATGAAAACTATAGGAGATATTGCGATCGCATGGAAAATCTTGCCTCGAACACCCGGCTCTTTAATGATTTTCTAAATGTACTTTCACATGACAAATAGATGAATTGCCATTTGTAACACAGCCTGGAGAGTAGGAATGTATTCCTCTTCTCCCTCGTCCTTGAGGGGAGAGAGTAGGGTAAAGGTGAAATATTTTCTTTTATAGCGAGTTTGTCGAAGACAATCGTATCAATCTCAATTTTAAACTAGTCAATTGATTGACTGTTAGAATGAATTTAGTAATTAAATTTATAGAATATTTCTAGGGGGAGGAGTCGATAACCGCGATAAATTTACTAAAAAATATTTTGAGGACTATTTATAGATTTTATATAATATTAAAAAAAGAATATTATTTTAATTTATACAAATATATTATTAGTGTATTTGGGTTTGTAAAAGAATATAGAATATTTTTGAAAAATAAAAATCCGAAATTTAAGATATCGATTAATTATATTTTTCCTTGTTTAAAAGATAAAACAGAAAAAACTTCAGTTGAACCAATTTATTTTTTTCAAGATGCGTGGGCTATCCAAAAAATATTTCAAGCTAATCCCAAACACCATTATGACATTGGTTCTGCTGTAAAGACCGTTGGTATAATTTCACAATTTGTACCAACTACTATGGTTGATATACGCCCTATAGATGTTTCGTTGGATAATTTGTTTTTTATAAAGGGTTCTATATTAAATCTCCCCTTTGAAGATGATTCCATTGAAAGTCTTTCTTCATTGTGTGTTGTTGAGCATATAGGTTTAGGGAGATATGGAGATAATATTGATTCACGAGGAAGTGAAAAAGCTATTGCAGAATTAAAACGTGTTTTAAAAAATGGTTCTGGGAATCTTTATTTTTCTGTACCCGTCGACTGTGAATGTCGAGTATATTTCAATGCACATCGCGCTTTTACCCGTTCATATATCCTTGAGTTATTTAACGATTTAAAATTAATTGAAGAAAAATATATTTATGGGAAAAAGGTTTATAATAAATACAATAAGGCAAAGGGTTTTGCTACAGGATTATTTCATTTTTGTAAAAAATAACCAAAAATAACAAAATAGAGGATTCGAAATATGTAAAATTAAACCGAAATACCTTGAGAAGAGAAAGTATCATCCAAACATGGAAAATTATTTCTATGCTAATTATATTGCAATATCAAAAAAATTTTTGGGAGAATTGAATAAATGTTAATCTTTTTCGCTGACGGAAGGTTAGGCAATCAGATTTTTCAATATGCTTTTTTAAAAACTATTGCCAAAAAAAATGAAACACTCATAATTTACAATTTTGATAGTATTATTGATGTATTTGATATACTCCGTAGAAAGAAACCTATTATAAAAAGGAGAAGATATCTAGGAATTACATTTAAATTAATTGTAAGACCATTTTTAATTTTACTGTCTAAGATACGGTTGATTTCTTTAATTCAACAAGATGATGATAATTTGGATGGTTATAAATATAACTTGGACACATATACAAAAAAAGGTGGACTTCTTCCTTTTACTTTTGTTGATACTAGTTTTTTTCAATCTGAAAAATTTTTTGATTATAACGCAATAAATAATATAATAATAAAATCAAAGCATCTAAAAAAACAAACAATTTATTGGTTGACATTCCAAGTAACAAACACAAGGTTTTCGTTCATGTCAGAAGGGGAGATTATATTGTTGAAATTAAATGGTGCGGAATTTATTCAAAAAGTCATATTGTAATAGGGATACATGGTTATAAATGGTTCTAATATGCTTTCACCTACAGCTTTGGTAGCAGTGTGTAAGTGAGTATCGGTGAAGAGCCGGATTTAGGAAGGCCACAGGTCCGGTTTCGTGAGGGGCGTAATAAGTCTCTCACGTTAATAATGTGAAGATTACTAACGAAAGGAGAAGGTTTATATATGTCTACTCGACGCAATTTGATTTTTAATGCTTTTGCTTTCAAAGAAGATTATTTGAATGCACCACAGATTGGTGGTGGAAAGGTTTCTGATAGGACAATTGATATTTATATAAAAAACGCTTACGTATCGTTATTTTCTGCTAAGGTGAAAAATCCTCAAGATGATGTAGCCCTGGTAACCAATTGTAAATTACCATTTAAGTATAAAGATCTATTTATAAGGGAGAAGATCAAAATTATCAAAATGTCATTCAATGATTTTGTCATGCCTAAAACATTTGCATGGTCTTTAGCTTTTTTTAAATTATGTGCATTGAAATATATTGTGAATAATAACAACTATGAAAAAATTCTATTGTTGGATCTCGATACAATTACTGTTCACAGCTATAAAGAACTTTGGATGGAAGCAGACCACGGATTACTTCTATATAATGCTAATCATTCTTATGAGCATAAAGACAGAAAGTGGATAGTTCAGAACTACCGACAATTATATCAGAATGATAAAAATATAGTTCATTATGGTGGAGAGTGTATAGGTGGAACGAATAAAGTTTTGAAATATTTTATCGAAGAATGTGATAAGGTTTATAAGGTTATTAAAGAAAATAATTTTGACATTTCTAAAGATGCAAATGATGAAACAATTATATCAATCGCTGCTATTTTTCTGAATAATGTTATTGAAGCGGGAGCATACATATATCGATATTGGACATACCCATCATTTTTCTTGGTTTCGACAAATTATAAAATTAATCCTGTTGCAATATGGCATTTACCAGCTGAAAAAAAAGAAGGCATGATTAGAATTTACAACCATTTACAACGCAGGGGTATGCTACCTAGTGTAGAAAAAATGGCTAGAATGTTTGGTTTCCCCATAGCAAGGAGACTTAATATCTTAAATATCTTAATGTGGTCTTATGTAAAAGTGAGGGGCATGTGCAGAGGGGCAAGAAATATTCTATTAAATAAAAAAAGATAGATAGGATTATATCCTTTATGCAAAAATTGAAAGTAATGATAATTATAGTTACAAGACCTGAAATTATCGGATTATCTGCTTGTGTTAATGTGCTTGACAAATATCATATCCCATGTGGTGCGTACTGGTCAAAACTGAGACTATACACTAAACCAAGTATTCTTTGATGATTAAGACTTGATATTACCCGATTATTATTTAGCGTAGGAAAAAACTTAAACGAAAGAATGTAGAATATCATCGGGAAATTTTATTTAGTGACCATCATGTGGGCGAATTAATGTTTTGACCATGAGAAGCCGGATACTTATTATTTGGAGATTTAATGATTTAAAATTAATTGAAGAAAAATATATTTATGGGAAAAAGGTTTATAATAAATACAATAAGGCAAAGGGTTTTGCTACAGGATTATTTCATTTTTGTAAAAAATAACCACAAATAATAGAATAAAGGATAGAGAGTATTAAAATGTTAAATATTAAAAATGAAAGTAAAATTGTAAAAAAAATTAAAAACCGTCTAATAAGAATTACAAATTATTTAGAAAATAATAATAATTGCAATTTTAAAACTAATGGAGAAGAAAAGTTTATTGATGATTTTTTTACAATTTATCGAAATTCTAAAATGATCATTTTTGATATAGGAGGTAATATAGGAAATTATTCAGCAATAATATTAAAAAAATGTAAAGAATATAAAATTGATTATAGCATACATATTTTTGAACCAACTAAATCATGTTTTTCAATTTTAAATGAGAAATTTGGTGTAAACAAATCTATTATTGTAAATAATTTTGGATTATCTGATGCAAGTACAAAAGCAAAAATATATTATGACAAAGAGAATAGCGGATTAGCCTCGTTATATAGAAGAAATTTAAAGGCATATAACATTCAATTGGATAAATCTGAGGTAGTACATCTAAAAAGGATGGAAGATTATATAAATGAAAGAAAGATACCAAGAATAGATTTTCTAAAAATAGATGTGGAAGGGCATGAATTATTTGCCTTTAATGGCTTTGGTCCTTATCTTAGTAGTAAATTTATCATGGCAATTCAATTCGAATATGGAGGCGCAAATTTAGATTCACATACTTCACTTATGGAAATTTATGACTTATTAGAAAATAGAAGTTTTGAAATATTTAAAATTAAACCAAAATACCTTGAGAAGAGAAGGTATCATCCAAATATGGAAAATTATTTTTACTCAAATTATGTTGCAATTAGTAAGGAGTTTATAATTGATAGAATTAAAACCAAATACATATAACAAATTTTTATGTCCCGAATGCAAGAATAATAACATAAATGTTATAGACATGATTTTTCAAGGAATTCATGTATTAGCAGATTGTAAGTGTAATATTTGTAATTTTAAATTTTATCATGATTTTCCAATAGGCCATGCTTTATTACATCCGATAGCAATAGGAAAAATAAATAAAATAATTTATAGTAAAAATAATGTAGAATGGTTTTCAAAGCCGTTAAGAGATTCATTTTTATCTAAAAGTAAAGATAAAATCAAAATTGAAAAGAAAATCTTTTTTAATAAAAAAGACGTAATAGTTTTGAATTGTATGGATTTTTTATATGGGCATGTTCTTTTAAAACTATTTAATGCTCAGTATTATATTGATAATTGTAAACAGTATGGATTGATAATTATAATACCCAAGATGTTTAAATGGTTATTGCCCGAGGCTATATCTGAGGCATGGATAATTGATATTAATTTAAAAGAAGCTCGAAACTGGTTTACAGAACTTGAAGAATTTGCGAAAGAGGAATTTAAGAGATTTGATAAAATTTATTTAAGTTTAGCTTTTTCACACCCTGATCCTTCAGAAATTGATATTGCAACATTTACAAAGATAAAAAAATTCGATATAGATAAATTTTTAGAAAATAAAATAAATATTACTTTTATTACACGAGAAGATAGATTATGGTTTGATTCAAAATACGAATTATTTCTTTATAAAGTATTAAGAAAATTAAAACTCATAAGATATTTTAATAAATATTTTGTATATTTTCAAAATGAATTAATAAATAGAACCTGCAAACAAATAATAAATGAATTACCGGGTGTACCGAATTCAAATTTTAATATTGTAGGAGTAGGCAAAAGTGGTAAATTTAAGAAATACATAAACGATTATAGAGAAAGAAATATTTCTGAAGAAGTTGAAATTAAATGGTGTGAAATCTACTCAGAAAGTCATATTGTAATAGGGGTACATGGTTCTAATATGCTTTTGCCCACCGCTTTAGCAGCGGGATTTATTGAAATATTACCAAAAAATAGATATGGAAACATTATTCAAGATATATTTTTGCCCTATAAAAAAAGAGAATTGCTTTATTTGGGGAGGTTTGTTAGGGAATTTGTAAGCCCTAATGAAATTGCTTCGCAGGTAATTGCTATAATTAAATATTTCGGTAGTTTTCGAAAAAGTATGGGTGATAAGTATTTACAGCATAAAATATATTATGATGTATCCAAATTTTTAAAATAGAATACGAGGAGGGTTTAAAATGAAAAAATGAATCCTAATAACTGGTGGAGCAGGTTTTATCGGCTCAAATCTATATAAAAAGAAAGATATGCTAAAATGTTATTTAAAGGTACAATTTTGAAGCAAAGGTAAAAAACTATGAATTATTTTGTTAGTCATTTGGACAAGAAAATTAAATTAATATTTTTAAAATTGATTCTTTTATGTTTGTTAAAGGTGGAATTAATAACCTAATGAAAACTGGAATAGCTTTATTTGTTTATAATAGACCAGAACATACCCACGAAGTGCTTAAAGGTTTACAAAAAAATAATATATCAAAATTATATATTTTTTCGGACGGATTTAAAGATGAAAAAGATAGAGATTCCATCGAAAAAGTCAGAAATTTAATTGATTCCATAGATTGGTGTGAAACAGAAATAATAAAAAGTGAAAGAAATAAAGGGCTTGCCAATTCAATAATATATGGGGTTAATTATGTTTTAGAAAGACACACAAGAATTATTGTATTAGAGGATGATTGCATCCCTTCTGATAATTTTATTACTTTTATGGAAAAATGTTTTGATAAATATGAAAATAATGAAAAAGCAATGAATGTAACAGGATATTCTTTACCAATTAAGATTCCCGATAATTATCCGTATGATATATATTTTTCCTACCGTTCATCTTCATGGGGATGGGGCACTTGGAGACGGGCTTGGGAATATTTTGATAGAAATAAATCAATATTATCAGAAATAGAAAAATCATCTAATTTAAGAAAAAAAATAAATCGAGCGGGCGAAGATTTAATCCCAATGTTAAAGTTACAACTTGCTGGTAAACTTGATTCTTGGGCAGTATTTTGGGCAATAAATATTATAAAAAATGATGGTGTTTGTGTTAATCCAGTAAAATCAAAAATAAAAAACATTGGTCATGATGGAACAGGAACCCATTGTGGAACCAATAATAGATATAAAGTAAAGATAATTAAAGGAGATATCAATTCATTGAATCTTCCAGACGAAATTATTATTAATGATGTAATTATAAAAAGATATAAAAAAATTTTTCATAGAAATTTAAAGAGCAAAATAAAAGTAGAAATTTCAAATATATTAAAATTGATGGGATTATATAATTTTATTAAAAAAATAGATAATTTAAAAAAAATTAGAGGGAAGGATAAAATTTGAAAAAATTTTTTAAAATGTGGTTAAATAAAATTAAAAAATATATTTTAACGGATATAAAAAAAGATAATGAAGTTGAAAAATTATTGTTAGCAAAAATACTTATAGAAAATATAAAAAATAAAGTAATTGTAAATAATCTTGCTGAAGTGGAGTTTAAAGTTTTTTCGCAATTTGGTTAAGATGGTATAATACAATATTTAATAATTAATACCCCAATAAAAAATAAAATATTCATAGAATTTGGAGTTGAAAATTATAAAGAGGCAAATACAAGATTTCTTTTAATTAATAATAATTGGAAGGGATTAGTTATCGATTCTGATAGTAAAAGTATTGATTATACAAAAAATGACGAAATTTACTGGAGATATGATATAACAGCAATTGGTAAATTTATTACAAAGGAAAATATAAATAGCATATTTAGTTCTAATGGATTTGAGGGGGATATAGGTTTGTTAAGTATAGATATTGACGGAAACGATTATTGGGTTTGGGAAGCTATTAATGTAATAAATCCCAGGATAGTTATCTGTGAATATAATAGTGTTTTTGGCTGTAAAGATGCTATAACAATACCTTATAAACCTAATTTTAACAGAACAAAAGCACATTTTTCTAATTTATATTTTGGAGCGTCACTGCCTGCTTTATGCTATCTTGCTAATAAAAAAGGCTATATTTTTATTGGAAGTAATAGTGCTGGAAATAACGCTTTCTTTATAAGAGAAGATTTTGCTAACTTTTTTAAAAAAGTTAGCGTCAGAGAAGGTTATGTAATGAGTAATATTAGAGAATCAAGGAATGAAGAAGGAAAATTAACTTATATCTCTGGAGACGATAGAAAAGAAATGATAAAGGATTTAGAAGTATATAATGTAAAGACAGATGAAAAAATAAAAATTAAGGATTTATTATGATTTTCTTATTTCTAAAATGAAAAAAAGGTGCGAATAATGAAAGTATTATATGGCCATCAAATTTTTACAAGCCAAATATATAGTGGAATTTCAAAGTTTCTTTTAATCTATAAGTAAAATTTTATTAAATAAATATGGCAAATTGAGGTGATTGTATTGGTAAAAAAAAAATATTCCAGTTAGTGAACCAAATTTAAAGAAAAAAGAACTTGAGTATGTCGTAGATACAGTAAAATCTACTTGGATATCATCTAAAGGCAAATATATTGATAAATTTGAAAAAATATTTGCCGAATATATTGGAGTTGATCATGCGATATCTGTTTCAAATGGAACTGTTGCTTTACATTTAGCGTTTTTAGCTTTAAACATTGGCCCCGGCGATGAAGTTATTGTTCCTAATTTGACATATATTGCTACAGCTAATTCCGTAACTTACGTAGGTGCCACTCCAGTTTTTGCAGATTCTAAAAAAGATACTTGGAATATTGATCCAAAGAGTATCGAACGATTAATTACAAAAAAGACTAAAGCAATTATTCCTGTCCATTTATATGGGAATCCATGTAATATGAATGCAATTATGAAAATTGCTAAAACGAATAATCTATTTGTGATTGAAGATGTTGCAGAAGCGTTAGGTAGCGAATATTTTGGACAAAAAACAGGTAGTTTTGGTGATATTAGCACTTTTAGTTTTTATGGAAATAAAACTATAACAACCGGAGAAGGTGGTATGGTGGTGACAAATGATAGAGAAATAGCAAATAAGCTAAGAGTTCTAAAAGGGCAAGGTATGAACCCTGATAGGAGATATTGGTTTGATATAATTGGTTATAATTATAGAATGACTAATATACAGGCAGCGATAGGATGTGCTCAAATGGAGAGGGTTAATGAATTAGTAAGAGCAAAAAGAAACATTGCTAAATTATATAATGAATATCTTATGAATATTCCAGACATAACAATACCTATAGAAAAAATCCATACTAAAAACACTTATTGGATGTATTCAATTATTTTAAATAATTATTGTAGAGAAGAAAGGGAAAAATTGAGAGAAAAATTAGATAAGGCAGGAATTGAAACAAGGCCCTTCTTTTATTTGATGACAGAAATGCCGCCCTATAACAATTATAAAAATAATAAATCTAAAATGGCTAAACTGCTGGCTGATAAAGGATTAAATTTACCAAGTTCCACATTATTAAAAGAAGAAGAAATAAAGTATATTTGTAATAAGCTAATAGAATATTTAGTCAAATGATGGTTGGTAAAAAAATGTTTAAATGTATTTTATGTGCGCATTTACGTGCGGGTTATGAAATTTTTAAAAAAATAATGGAGAAAAAATGTTTTAAGGAAATAATTCTAATTACCTATAATTGTAAAGAAAATTCTAAATTAATTGATTTTGCTAAAAATATAAAAATACCTGTATATTGTGGCAATCTAAATCTATATATTGAGAAAGTAAGAAATATCAATCCCGATTTTCTTTTATCAATTTATTATAGGGATATTATTTCCCCAGATGTATTATCTATCATAAAAATTAAATCTATCAATTTACACCCATCTTTATTACCAAAACATAAAGGCACTTTTTCAGCTCCTTGGGCTATTATTGGTGGAGATAAATTTACTGGAATAACTTATCATGAAATGATTGCATCAGTAGATGAAGGCCCAATAGTTCTTCAAAAGAAAATGAAAATTGAAAGTAATGATACCGCATATTCTTTATATAACAAATTAGTAGATTTGGGAATTAGAAGTTTTAATGAAATGTATAAAAAAGTAATTATAAACGTCTATAATGGTAGAAAACAAAAAGGTGAAGGTTCTTATCATTATAGAAAAATCCCTTATGAAGGGAAAATTAATTTAAAATGGAATTTAAGTTTCATCGATCGTTTTATTAGGGCTATGTATTTCCCTCCACATAAAGGAGCAGTTTTACAATATAATGGGGAAGAATATGAATTTTTAGATATTAATACATTTTTAGAATTTTGTAAAAAAAATAATATTTCATTACAGGGCAAAAAGAAATGAAAATAGGAATTTATGCAGATATTGATACTAAAAAACCATCAGGGGTAAATCAATATATTGAAAAACTTACTTTAGCTTTAATTGAAGAGAGTGAACATCATGTATGTATCATTACAAATGTGGATGATTTTAATAAATATTTTTTTCAATTTGGAAGAAATTCTAATGTAAGTTTCCTTATAATTACAAAACTTAATTATTTTTTTAGAAGGTTTTTTTATAATAGATATAGCAGAAGTTTTACAGAAATATTTTTGAATAAATTAAATTTTATTAGCTATCTTTCTAAATATATAGGTAATGTTAAACCCTTAATATATGATTTAAAATTGGATGTTATCCATTTCCCTTTTCAATGTTTTCCCATATATTATTGGAATATCCCAACTTTGATAACATTACATGATTTACAGCAAGAATATTATCCTGATTTTTTTAATGAAAAACAATTAAAAGATAGAAATGAATATTATAAAAAATCTGCGATGGAATGCGACCATATATTGGTTTCTTTTGAACATGTAAAGGAAGATATTGTTAATTTTTACAATATCCCTATAGAAAAAATAAGCGTTACGCATTTAGGAATAGAGAATAGATTCAAGCATATTGATGTTATCAAAAAGGATAATTTATTTGATAAGTTTAATATTAAAAACAATTTTTTATTTTATCCGGCACAAACCTGGAAACATAAAAATCATATCAAGTTGTTAGATGCATTAGTAATTTTAAGAGATAAATATAAGAGAAAAATATATTTAATTTGTACGGGGAATATGGATGACAATTTTAAAAATATAATAGAGCACATCGATAAAAAAAAATTAACTGAGCAGGTATTTTTTTTGGGTTTCGTTTCTATTGCCGAACTTTATAGTTTATATATTTATTCAGATTTAGTAGTAATACCAACATTATATGAAGCAGGTTCTTTCCCTCTGATAGAGGCTATGTCTTTAAAAAAACCAGTAATCTGTTCAAATGTAACATCTTTACCTGAGACTATTGGAGATAATAGATTTGTTTTTAATCCAAACAATGAAGAAGAGATGGCGAAAATGATATTAGATATGTTAGAGAATAAGGAATTAAGAAGTTTAAATATTGAGAATAGTAAAAAACAAATTCAACGTTTTAATTGGGGGAATATTATTAATAATTTCATCTATGGATATCAGAGAGCAATAAATAATTTTAAAAAAAAAAGGAGAAATAACCAATGAAAAAAGCCCTTATTACCGGCATTACCGGCCAGGATGGCTCCTATCTGGCAGAGTTTCTGCTTTATAAAGGGTACGAAGTTCATGGTCTTATAAGACGGGCCAGTACCTTTAATACCAACCGAATCGACCATATCTATAAAGACCCTCATATGATGGGAGTAAAATTACATCTCCATTACGGAGATTTGAGTGACTCCGGTCAGCTCACCAATCTTATTTATAATATTAAACCTGATGAGATTTATCATTTAGGAGCCCAGAGTCATGTACGGGTAAGTTTTGATATACCGGAATATACCGGAGATATAACCGCTTTAGGGACTACCCGGATATTGGAAGCAGTAAGAAGAAGCGGAATGAAGTGTAAGTTCTATCAGGCATCCAGCAGTGAAATGTATGGTGATGCCCCCGCACCCCAGAATGAAGATACCCCCTTTAGAGCGAGAAGTCCTTATGCGGCAGCCAAGATTTATGCTTACTGGATGGTCCGTAATTATCGAGAAGGATATAATATATTTGCTTGTAATGGGATACTATTCAATCACGAGTCGTCCCGTCGTGGGGAGACCTTTGTAACCAGAAAGATTACCCGGGGATTGGCCCGGATTATAGCGGGGAAAGACAAGAAACTGTATCTGGGCAATTTGGAGGCCAAGAGAGATTGGGGCTATGCTCCTGATTATGTAGAGGCGATGTGGCTGATGTTGCAACAGGATAAACCATGCGATTATGTTATCGGGACAGGCGAGACACATTCAGTTAAAGAATTTTTAGAAAAAGTCTTTAATTATGCGGGATTAGACTGGAAGAAATATGTGGAGATAGATTCAAGATACTTTAGACCCACGGAGGTAGAATTATTGCTGGCTGATTCTTC
>SDBT01009120.1_pt1 | contig 16123 bp, 10 predicted proteins | sample 2277101 | NCBI WGS metagenome assembly SDBT01 (sample SAMN10404973, study PRJNA504765) | marine sediment metagenome | isolation source: marine sediment core GS10_PC15, 103 cmbsf | place: Arctic Ocean: Southern Knipovich Ridge | collected 2010 | reverse complement strand
TGTCCTGGAGCAGCGGGCGGGACGTGCCCGGTGGATTTCTTCGAGCCTGTAGCTACGGTGTGCAACCCCGGTTCGGGCGACATGTGCGACCCGGACGAGTTTTGTCCTGGAGCAGCGGGTGGGACGTGCCCGGCGGATTTCTTCGAGCCTGCGGGAACTGCGTGCGCCGGCTCGGACTTGGACTACTGCACCTCGAGTTGCGACGTGGTCGGGGTGTGTCTCGACGCAACGCCTCCCACCTGCGACGACGGGTTGGTGTGCAACGGGACGTGGATCTGCGTCCCGGCATCGGGCTGCCAGGCGGGAGCCATCCCGCCAGACGGCACCTCGTGCGACGAGGACGCGGGAGCCAACGGCAACATGTGCGACTCCTCGTGCCAGACCGGGGTGTGCGATATCGGAAATGCGAATCCGGGACAGCGGTGCAGCGACGGCGAGCCATGCACAGCAGGAGACAACTGCGACGGCGCCGGCACTTGCGATCCCGGCCTGGGCTCGAAGGACACCGACAGTGATACCTTTGTCGATATTGATTGTCTGGGCGGCACCGACTGCGACGACAACGATGCCCTGGTCAACCCTGGGATGACCGAGGGCCCGGTGTGCGACCCGAATGCCACCTGCTACGACGGCAAGGACAACGACTGCGACACCGATACCGACGCCGCCGACGGCGGCTGCGTGGCGGCCAACTACATCTGTGTCTACGGCCCGGCAGACCCGGTTCAGACAAGCGCTCCCGGCGACACGCTCACGGTGCACCTGGACGCTGCGAGCTACGATCCCAGCCAGATCGTCTGTTACACGGACACCAGCCGCCTGCTGCCGCCTGTCGACCTGTTATCCAACGACTTTGAGGTGGACATGTTGGGGTTCAGCGTGGACGACGTGTTATGGGTGACACTGAACGGCGGTGCACAGAACCCCTATACTTTGGGGAGCCAGGGTGTGAGGATCTGCAGGGACCACTACCTCTATACCAACTCAATCGACACCACGGGCCTCACGCGCATCCAGCTAAGGTACGCCGCGCACCCCGGCGGCACGGAAGCAAGTGAGTACGTAATCACCGAATACTCCCCTGACGGCGGCGTAAACTGGTACGTGCTTGACGCCCAAGAAGCCAACTACAGGGAGCAATGGCAGTGGTTCACACACATTCTGCCTCCCCGGTGCGAGAATGTTGCCAACCTGCAGATCCGCTTCAGGAACACCTCTACAGACCACAACAACGACTGCAGTCGCATAGACGATGTTACCGTCAGCGATCTGCCCGATCCCACGGTGAGCTGGACGGTGCTCGAGAACCACTTCGAGCCGGCAGAGGGCAACGACACGGCGGACATATGCAACGGGACCATCGTCCACTTCACCAGCCAGGGCAACAACGCCAACGAGATCTGCCTGCTTGCCGCGGCCCAGAACCCGGTCACGGCCGGCAACCAGGGCGTGAGTGTCGTGGACGACGACCCGAGCTGGTTGCGGGATCCCGATGTGGACACTACATACGTGCCGGGCGGCAGTGATCTGGTCTCCGAGTTCTACATGCAGGAGCTCAACCTGCCGGATATCGACGGCTACGCGAACGCCTGGTACTCCGACGACGGCGGTACCACATGGTACCGCATGAACGGCGTGGGTGTGGATACAACCGTGGACTACGACTGGTTCCGCTTCGTCTGGGAGCAAAGCGGGATCGGTATCAACAACGCGCAGGTCGAGTTCGCGATCCCGGGAGATGCCTCGGCGAACAACTCCCAGGGGTTCTACCTCGACGACTACGAGCTGAACTGGTACCGGGCCAGCTACGATGTCATCGGGCCGTTCACCGACCAGGGCGACGGGAGCTACACGGCCGACATCCAGTCAGACCTTGTCGGCATAGCAAACGTCACCTGCATATACTACGGCACCTCTCCTCCGCTTGTCACCGACGGCGCCGGTGATAACTCCTTCCCCTACCCGGTGAACTTCACCGACGGCACCGGTATCACCGAGACTTTCGGCGAGAACAGCACAAACTATTATCAGGCCGTGACCGAGGACGTCTCTGTCGATAGTGGGGCCCCTGACTCAAATTTCGATACCGGGTTGGATGGTGACGGACACAACATAGGATATGACTGGTATCTGTGGATCGGGTTCGACATCTCAGCCATCCCAATCACGGCGACGATCCAGGAAGTAAAGTTACATCTATACACTCAATGGAGAGGTGGTCTGGACGTCGAACAGATCTACGAGCTGGCAGAAGCTAGTGAGGCAGGTCCGGGAACAGGCTGGGTGGAGACCACTGCGACATGGGACAACTATGACGGTGCAAATCCGTGGACCGGGGGCAATGACGGCGGAGCGGGAGATCGCGGTCCTGTTTCGTCTACACTGATAGTCCCGCAGCCCCCAAACAACGATTGGTTCACGTGGACGCTCAACGCCGCCGGTATTGCATATGTTCAAAGCAAGCTGACCGGGACTGTCCACTTCACCATGTACGGGACGGTCGACACCTACCGGCGTCAGTTCATGGCAGCAGAGCTTGACGATGGCAAGCGCCCGTATCTGGAGATAACTTATCTCCCGTAGATCCCTCGAGAGGGCGGAGGGGTGAAGTCATGACATCGAAAAGTTGCTTTGGTGGAATCCTGCCGATCGCATGGGTTGCTGTGGGTTTGCTGGCAGGCTGCAGCTCGAAAGTCTCCGGGCCCAACCGGGCGCCGGTAGCCAGGGCCGGCGGCGACGCGACCGTGGGGGTGGACGAGCGGGCTGAACTGGACGGCAGCGGGAGCTATGACCCGGACGGGGACGAACTGGGCTACACCTGGACTCTGCTCGCCCGACCGCAGGACGGGCGGGCCGAGCTGCTGGCGGACGCGGGGGCTCGGACGGCGCTGATGCCGGACGCCGAAGGCGTCTGGGTGGTGGCGCTGGTGGTCAACGACGGGCGGCGGGATTCGGCCCGGGACGTGGTGCAGGTTCGCGCGGAGCGGCCCTGCCAATGCGACGACGGGCTGTACTGCACCGTGGACGACGCCTGCGCGGCCGGGGGGGAGTGCACCGGCGCGGCGCGCGACTGCAGCGAGGCCGGCGACGCCTGCAACGACGGGGTCTGCGACGACGACCTGGACGACTGCGTTACCGTGCAGAGGGAGAACGGGACCGAGTGCGACGACGGGGACGGCTGCACCATGGACGACGTCTGCTCCAGCGGGGTCTGCTCGGGCCAGCCGCTGGACGCGGACGGCGACGGCTACCTGTCCGACGCCTGCGCGGGTAACGACTGCGACGACGACAACCCGGAAATCAACCCGGGCCAGTACGAGGCGCACTACAACGATCCGATCTGCAGCGACGGGCTCGACAACGACTGCGACGGCCTGACCGACGGGGACGACACGGCCGGCTGCTTCCCGTGCGCGCTGGACTCGGACTGCGACGACGCTAACCAGTGCAACGGGCAGGAGTCCTGCGATGGCGACATGTGCATGGCAGGCGAGGCCCTGGACTGCGACGACGGCGACGTCTGCACCGACGACACCTGCTTACCGGCCTCGGGCTGTGATTACACTTACAACACGGCGCCGTGCGACGACTTGCTGTTCTGCACCTTCAACGACAGCTGCGACGGCGACGGCTGGTGCGTTGGCTCCGGCACGCCGTGCGCGACCGAGTGCCGGACGGTCTGCGACGAGGCCCTGGACTCCTGCGAGCCGGATCCGGCGGGCACGCCGTGCATCGACGACGGCGTGTTCTGCAACGGCCCCGAGGCGTGCAACGACGCCGGTCTGTGCGCCTCGACCGGCAACCCCTGCGCCGAGAGGGACTGCAACCACTGCCAGGAGGCCGGGGACACCTGCTTCGACCCGGCCGACACGCCGTGTTCCGACGACGGGGTGTTCTGCAACGGGCCGGAAGGCTGCGACGGCGACGGAGCTTGCGTGCCGCAGGGCAACCCGTGTCCCGGGACCGAGTGCAACAACTGCAACGAGGACATGGATACCTGCTTCGATCCGCCGGGCTTGCCGTGCGCCGACGACGGGACGTTCTGCAACGGGCCGGAAGGCTGCGACGGCGCTGGGAACTGCGCGCCGCAGGGTAGCCCGTGCGCCGAGACCGACTGCAACCACTGCCAGGAGGCCGAAGGTACCTGCTTCGATCCGGCCGGCATAGCCTGCAGCGCCGACGACGGGTACGACTGCACGACCTCGGCCGAGTGCGACGGGGCCGGCGCTTGCCTGGGCGTGATCGACGACGTCTACTGCGACGACCTGAATCCCGGCAACGGCGACCTGTGCTGGCCGTCCTGCTCCCCGGACGCATCGGGCTGCGTAACCCCGCCCGGCTCGATGGACCTGGCATGCGATGACCCGGTCCATCTCGGCACCACGGACGTGTCAGGCTGCACCATCACCCTGGCGGGCGGAGACAACACCGGCCAGGAGGCCTGCCTTCCGTGCAGCGCCAGGGTCGGCATGCTCACGCTGGCCCGCGCCGACTTCGGCGACGACATCGGCGCATGCGATCTGGACGGCTGGCGACTCGTCCCTGGGGAGTTGTATGGTGATTTCTGCAAGGACGGTGTGGCCGGCTGTGCCGAGACAGGCGGGGCAAAGGACTGCTGTGATCAGCTGGCGGCCATCTGCACGACTTTGGATGGAAACTACGTTCTCAAGAGCGACAAGGACACCAACTGCGGGAACAAGAAGGAGGAGTGGCGGCTGGAGAGGACGTTCGACTTCCGCGGCCTTTCCGACATCGAGGTGTGTTTCGCGATCGCCGACATCGGCGTCGACAACAACAACCAGGGTATTCTTGTACATGCCTACGACAACAACAACGTTGCGGAGCTGATCTTCTGCCAGAACAACGCCCCGCGCACCGGGGTTGACGGTGTCTTCTATCCGTTCTGCGCCCCCCTGCCGGGCTGGGCGATCGGCAAACCGGCCGTCACGATCCGCTTCATCGTGCACTCCGAGAACGGCGGCAAGATCATGTACCTGGACGACATCTCGGTACGCGGCTGGTACCAGGGCTGCGCGCCGGATCGCACCACCCTCTTCACCGAGACGTTCGATGGCTGCGATCTGAGCGACTGGACCGTCACCTCGGGCACCCCCGAGTGTCCCGGGAACTTCATCTGCGATGGCAGCAGCGGCAATCTCGGTTCTGCCGAGGTGGCTGGCGGCGACACCTGGATCATCGAGCGCACGGTGGATGCATACTCGCTGGACGGAGACGTCCAGCTCTGTTTCGATCTCGGAGGCAGAAACGCGAACAACTCCAGCGATATGATAAAGGCCGAGTTCGACGCCGGCACAGGATGGGAGACGGCCTGGTCCCAGGACTCCGAGTTCGGCGACAATTCCACCTGCGCGAATGTGTGTGTCAACCTGTCGGAGATCAACCCCGCTGTCAAACGCAACCGGGCCCTGAGTATCCGGTTCACGGTCGCCAGCGATGCACAGGACGACTACATCGCGCTCGACAACGTCAGCCTATCGGGCGCCCAATACTGCGACGGCGCTGATATCGGGGCCGTCCAGCTCGGCGCGCTTTCCGACGGCGGAGCCGGCACGTACACCTTCACCGCGACCAACACCGCCGGCGAGCAACTCGGCGCCGATATCACCTGCTCCTGGGAGCCGGACGTCGATCTGGAGTCGAGCGACTCGATCTGGTACATCCCGCCGCTGCTGAACCCGTCGAACATCGATGAGCCCGTCCTGCAGCTGCTGTGCGCCAACACCGCCGACCTGGTCGTCGACTCTGCCGCGACCATCGACACCGACGCCGGCACCATCACGGACGTGGACCCGGGCGACATCGTCTTCAACACCATCTCCCAGGGCGGAGGGGCCCCGGACATCGGGGTGTTCAGCTTCAACAGCGTCGACATCCAGGCCGACGTGACCGTCACCGGGAGCAACGCCCTGGCGCTGATCGCGTGCGAGGACGTGCGGGTCGACGCGTTGATCGACGCCTCGGCCAGCGGCCAGACGTCCGGCCCGGGCGGGTATGGCGGCGGCGATGGCCAGGCGGACGGGTCCGGATACTCGAACGGGGAAGGCCTGCACGGCTTCTCCGAGGGCTCTCCCTACCGGGAGACCGGCGGCGGCGGCGGCGGGTTCGGTTTCAGCGGCGGTAACGGCGGCGATTCTGACACGCGCCAGGGAGGGGCCGGCGGGCAGGAGAACGGCACCGACGAGCTCGTTTCGCTTGTGGGAGGCAGCGGCGGCGGCAGTGGGGGCTTTTTATCCAACTTATCCGACGAGGGCGGCGTCGGCGGCGGCGGGGGAGGCGCGGTCCAGATCTCGGCCGGCGGAGATCTGGTGGTGACGGCCGCGGGCGGCGTCCACGCGGGCGGCGCGGGCGGCGGTGCCGGGCCTCCCGAATGGAGCTCGGGCGGGGGCGGCGGGGCCGGAGGAGCCATCCTGCTCGAGGGCGTTACGGTCACGGTGGCAGGCACCCTGGCGGCCAACGGCGGGGGTGGCGGCGGCGCGGACACTACATTCGACAGCGCCTGCGCGGGAGGGGGGCCGGGGGCGGGCCAGGACGGCCCCTATGGAGACAGCCAGGCGGCCGGCGGTCGAGGTTGCGACACGGACAACCGTGACGGCGGCCCGGGCGGCGCGGGCGGCTACGGGGCCGAGGCGACCGGGGCCGGCGTGCAGCCGGCCGACTTCCACGTCTCCGGAGGAGGAAGCGGAGCGGCGGGCCGGATCCGCCTGAACTCGCACCTCGACGGCTACACGACCATCACCGGCACCCTCAGCCCGCACTGCGCCGGAGGCCAGAGCAGCTGCACCCGGGGCGCGATCACGGTCTACTGAGCGCTCGTCTTCTCGTACTTGTCGCGGATGGTCTTCAGCTCGGCCAGCAGCTTCTCGCGCACCTGCCTGGCCTGCTCATCGGCCCTGGACTTGGTCCGGGCGGTCTCGGAGTCGGTCGAGAGGACCTTGCCCAGGGTCTCGTCCGCTTCGACCGACTCGACGAAGCGCCGGGCCATTTTTTCGGTCTTTTCCAGGAGCGAAAGCAGCTCCTCGATCTCCTTCGCGCGACCGGCCTCGGCCAGCTTCTGATGGTCAGGGGTCAGGATGACCGCCCTGGGTGCGGCGGCCAGCGACTTCTCCAGGCGCCGGATGTCCTTGAGGCCGGCCTGGATGCGCTGGTACTCGTCGCCAAGCTCGGTCACCCGGCGCGAGACCTGGTTGACCAGGTGGGTGTCCTCCTGGTTCTCGGTAAGCTTGCGGTCGATCTCCGCAAGCTTCATCGCCTGATCCTGCTGGGCGGTGTCGGGCTCGACGAAGTCCCACACAATGGCGATCACCGTCGAGGTGGAGGCGATCAGGCCGATGGCGCCGAACAGGACGATGAACGGCTTCTTCCAGAATTTTTTCTTCTCGGGATTTTGTTCTTCGGTCATGTTAGACCTCCAGAAGGATCAACTAACGGTTGTACAGCAGGCTGTTGGGCTCGACCGGGCACTCCTCGGCGATCTGGATGTTGCCGGCGATCCTTCCCTCGGCCCGCAGACTGAACAGCATGGGTACCAGCTCGTCGCGCACGTCATACGGGCGCAGGGGGTTGACGAAGATCCGCGTGCCGCCCTCGAAGCCGGCCGGGTTGCTGATGCGCCACTTGATCAGCACGTGGAACGGGATCTTCTCCAGGCAGTCGCGCGGCTGATAGTACCACTCCTCGTTGCACGAGATCTCCGGACCCTGGGCGGCGTGGGCAGCGTGCACCAGATCGCTGACAGCCCGCAGTTCCTCCCAGGTGTGCTCGAAGGGCCTCAGGTTGCGCGACTTGGAGTAGACCGCCAGGGTCGGGTTGCGGTGTCCGAAATCGGCGAACAGCACGGAGTGCTCGTTCTCGGCGATCACCAGGTTGTTGTACGAGGCGTAGTTGACCACCATTGCGTTGTAGATATTCGGATCCGTGCGGCTGGCTTGCACCTCCCGGTTGAGGGAGGTGCCCCAGTCGTCCAGGCCCACCAGCTGCTTGTGCAGGTGGTCGAAAGAGGCCCCGGCCGGACGCAGCCAATTCTGGAAGGTGACCACGTACCGCACGTAGCGGTTGGTCTCGTAGATATCCCGGATGGCGTCGGAGGTGAAGCGGAAGTACTCGTTGTGCTCGTCGGGCGCCAGCGCTCCAGATCCGTGCAGGGTGGATACATCGCCGGTCGTCGCTTCGTGCTGGTAGTGCCGGGCCCCTGCGATCAGCTGGTGGCAGCCGAGGAAGAAGCTGTCGGCCTCGGCCAGCATCTGCGACTCGGACATTTCGGGCGGTTCCTCGCCGGAGTTGCGCAGGGCCTCGAGCTTGGTCCGGATCAGGGTCAGCAGGTGCTCGCGCCCGGCCGGGTCCTGCTTGTAGGCCTCGGCCCACTCCCGCTGGCGGTCCAGCCCGCGGTAGTCGTAGTTGCGTTGCCAGTAGTCCAGGGCGACGATCTCGTACAGGTTGGTCATGCGCCTGAAGCTGTAGCTGGTGTCGGACACCTTGTCTGGAAACAGGTGCATGACGTTGCGATAGCCGTCGCCGTCGCGTGTCCGGCGCTCGATCTCCGGCGGCGTCTCGAGCAGCCTGAGCGGACAGAATGCACAGTAGTCCTCGGGTTCGTGGATCTCCGGGTGCTCCATGGTGACCAGCTCCGCGTCGGTCACCGGCCGCCCGCCGCGTCCCGGAACCCACCAGGCTGTCCGGCCGGTCAAGGGGTTGGTCATCTTGATGGTGCCGTCCGGCATCTGGAGGATCAGGTTGTGGTTGGGCGCTCCGTACATTTTTAGTTCCAGTTCCAGTTCCAGTTCCTAGTTCCTAGTTCCTAGTTCCTAGTTCTACAATACCAGTTTCAAGTTCCAAATATCAACTTGGAACTTGGAACTTGGAACTTGGAACTGATCACTCAATCATCCTTGTTGCGCATCGGTGGATGTGGTAATTGTTGACATCTGGAGATGGATTCGGAAGCTCACTGAGGAGCGTAGGATATGAAGCGCTTGCGAGATCGGATACCCAGGGAGAAGTTCGAGGCCATCTTCCGGCCCATGGTGCGCGAGTTCGGCACCCGGACGGTCGTGCTGCGGCTGAACGAGGAGGCCCGCACGGCCATCCCGCGTCAGATCAAGCTGGCCCAGTTCATGCCCAAGCTCGATCTGTTGATCTACGAGCGCGAGCGGCCCAAGGCCGACGAGGAGCTCGAGCGGCTGTGGAACATCTACTTCGAGAACCGGCTGGGAGAGGCAGAGGATCGCTTCGAGGACCTGTCCCGCAAGCTCAACGAGAACCTGGACCAGGACAAGATCCCCGACGACCAGGAGAAACGCCAGGCCTTGGGCGAAGCCACGGACGAGATCGAAAAGCTGCTTTCCGAGTGCGAGTTCACCGCCGACGAGATCGAGGCCACCTTCCGCATCAAGGCCTTCCCCGATGTTCTGCAATTCTTTTTGGACAGAAAAGTTCCTAGTTCCTAGTTCCTAGTTCCAAGTTCTACGATACGAGTTTCAAGTTCCAACTATCAACTAGGAACTGGGAACTTGGAACTTGGAACTAAGGTACTACGGTATCTTCTCCGAGATGAAATCGGCGGCCCGTGTGGCCAGGGTCATGATGGTCACCTGGGGGTTGACCCCCAGCGAGGTGGGAACGCTGCTTCCGTCCACGATGAACAGGCCGGGCACCTCGTGGGTCTCGTGGTCGTGCCGGGTCACCGAGTCGGACGGGCTTACGCCGATGCGTGCCGTGCCCAGCGGGTGAAAGGCGACCAGGTCGAGTCGACCGGCGGGTATCCTCGTCTGCCGGAGCCTTATCAGGTCGCGCTTGCTCTCGATCGGCGGGAGACCGGCGACGCCCGGGTAGACGCGCCTCGCGCCGGCGGCCAGGAAGATCTGGCAGAGGATCTCCCTGGCCCTGGTAAGCTTCACGAGATCATTCCGGTTCAGGCTGTAGTGGATCAGCGGCAGGCTTCCCGGTCCGCGAAAGACCCGGCCCCTCGATTCGTCCTTGATCATGTAGCCGAAGGCCGCCACCCGCTCGAAGCGATCCATGAGATCCATGAACGCGCGGCCCTGGAGGGGAAGCATCATGGTGGCGAACTCGATTCGCGGAAAACCTCCCTCCATGATGAAGCCCTCGGTATTGAACTCGGTGACGGCGTAGCTCTGGGGTATCCCGTCCCATCCGCGGACCTCCTCGTCGAACGAGGCGAAGACCGCGGAGGCGGGATGGACGGAAAGATTGCGGCCCAGCCAGCGTCCCCGGGTGCAGAGACCGCTGCGCAACAGCAGCGAGGGCGTGAGCAGGGTGCCGCAGGAGACCACCACCAGCGGCGACCTGACGGTCAGGCGGCGCACCCCTCCGTCGGGCAACGCGGCCTGCGCTATAACGCCGGCCGCCCGTCCGTTTTCGGTGAGCACCCGCGTGACCCGGGCCCCGGTGAACAGACCCGCCGCGGCCTCGAGCGCCATGGGCACGTACGAGACGTTGGTGCTCCGCTTGGCGTCCACGGGACAGCCGAACTGGCAGTGGGCCTGGCCGTCGCAGTCGGGTGCGTTGCGGGGAACCGGTTCGTGCGCGTATCCCAGCCGGTCGCATCCGCGGCGGATGATGCCGGCGATTTTTCCAAGGTGCTCCTCGGCGGCGGGGGCGACCTTCAAGACCGCCTCGACCCTTCTGAAGTAGGGCTCCAGGTGCTCGGGGGTGAACATGGCGAGGCCCAGCTCCTCGCGCCAGTCCTTCAGTACATTCGCCGGGGTGCGGTAGCAGGTTCCGGAGTTGACGGCGGTGGTTCCCCCCACGCACCGCCCTAGCTGCATGACCACCGGCGCGTTGCCGAAGCTTGCCAGCATCCCGCCGCTGCGGTAGAGCATCGCGAGCTTCTCGGTGTGCGGCCTGGCGAAGTCGGGGCGCCGGTAGTAGCAGCCTTCCTCGATCATCAGCACGGCATGGCCGCGGGCCGCCAGCTCCCTGGCCACGACCGCCCCTCCGGCCCCCGTGCCGACGACCGCGACCTCGGCCTGAATCTCAACGTCCTCGGCGCAGTCGGGCAGGTGGCGGACCTGTTTCATGTAGCGCGGCGGGGAGGTCTCCACGACGGCCTCGGGTGCGTACCTGGACTCGAAGACGTCGTGGATCTCCGGGTCGTCGAAGTGGGAGATCTTCAAGGGTGTGGTGAGGGCCAGGACCAGGTGCCGGAAGGGGGAGGGCCCGGTCATCCACGAGCAGAGGATCTCCTCGCGTTTGCCGCGCGACAGTCCTGCGAACCGGCGCCCGTATCTCAGAAGCACGATCCCGTCCATGACCCGGCCGAGGCCGAGGAAGAACCGGCGGATCCAGGGGTCCGAGACCGAGAGGAACAGCTCGAAGCGCTCGACCGACCTCTCACCCGCCCCGGGCAGCCGCTCCGCCGGTGGCATGGCCGCCTCGGCCAGGGCCATGAACATCCGGCGGGTGCGGGGATCAAGATGGAAGTTCTGTTCGTCGGCCATGCTTCTCGCCTCCTTTCCCGGTCTCAAAGCGATCAAAGCACATGAGCAGGATCGACACCACCCTGTCGCACCTCTGGCTCATCACTTCTTCCTTCCGCCGACCCTTGACTAAGGAGGGCCGGGCGGGATACTGCTGGGCACTGTCAAGCCGTGAAGGAGGTGACCCGTGGCCCAGCTGGCTCTCTGTGGCGGTAAGAAGAGCTTCGACGATTTCTGGCCGGCCTGGCCGGTCTACACGGACGAGGACCGCGAGGCTTTGTGCGAGGTGCTCGAGTCGCGCAACTGGGGCGGGTTCCCCTCGCCCAACCAGCGGGCCCGGCAATTCGCCGAGGACTTCGCAGCGGCCCACGATGCGAAGTACGGCATCTGCGCCGCCAACGGCACGGTCACCCTGGAGGTGGCCCTGCGGGCCGCCGGGATCAAGGCCGGGGACGAGGTGATAGTGACCCCGTACACCTGGATCGCCACGGCCGGCGCGCCGGTGGTCGTCAACGCGGTGCCGGTGTTCGTAGACGTGCACCCGGACACCTACTGCCTGGACGCGGCCAAGATCGAGGCCGCCATCACCGACCGCACCCGGGCCATCATCCCGGTCCACCTGGGCTGCGCGATGGCGGACATGGACGCCATCATGGAGATCGCCCGCAAGCACGACCTTTTCGTGATCGAGGACTGCGCCCACATGCACGGGGCCAGGTGGAACGGCAAGGGGGCCGGATCGCACGGGCACTTCGGATCGTTTTCCTTCCAGAGCTCCAAGCTGATGACCGCCGGCGAGGGCGGCATGATCCTGACCAGCGACGACGAGTTCAACCAGAGGTGCCAGTCCCACGTGAACTGCGGGCGCAAGGAGCCGGGCTACGACTCCTTCGAGGGCCTGGTCTTCTCGGGCAACTTCCGGATGACCGAGTTCCAGGCCGCCCTGCTACAGGTGCGATTGAAGTACCTGGAGCCGGAGCGCAGGCTGCGCGAGGACAACGCCACCTACCTGACATCGCAGCTTCAGGGAATCGAAGGGGTCCGGCCGCTGGTCCGCGACGAACGCATCACCCACCTGGGCTGTTACCAGTACATCTTTCGCTACGATGAGCAGGCATTTTCGGGGCTGTCGCGCGACAGGTTCGTTGAGGCCCTGAGCGCCGAGGGCGTGCCGGCCGAGGGGGACTTCTACGTGCCGATCTACAAGAGCCCGCTGTTCCCGGTGACCGCGGACCGCTTCCCGGCCATCCGCGAGCGCTACGGCGACCGCATCGGGCCCGAAGCGGCCGACTGCCCGGTGGCCGACCGGGCCGGCTATCGCGAGGCGGTCTGGCTGCATCATCCGCTGTTCATGGCCGGGCACGAACAGATGGACCGGATCGCCGAGGCGGTCGAGAAAATCAAGAACAACGTGGACGAGTTGAATCTTTAATAGTTCCCAGTTCCAAGTTCCCAGTTCCAAGTTAGAACCGGCAACTGGGAACTAGGAACTAGGAACTAGGAACTAGGAACTAGAACTAGGAGATATCATGAAGGAGATCAAGGTCGGCATCGTCGGCTCCGGATTCATCGCCGGGGTGCACTGCGACGCCATCGCCCAGGTGCCCGGCGCTGCGGTGGTCGCCCACTGCGACACGGATAAAGACAGAGGCGCGTCGTTCGCGGCAGAACGAAAAATTGGAAAAACCTTCGGCGATCACGGGTCGATGATAAAGGACGGCGGCGTCGACGCCGTGGTGCTGGGGGTACCCAACTTCCTGCACGCCGACATGGCCGTGGACGCGGCCCGGGCCGGTAAGCACATGATCGTGGAGAAGCCCCTGTGCCTGACCCTGGAAGACGCCGACAGGATGATCGCCGAGTGCAGCAAGGCGGGCGTGCTCCTGTGCTACGCCGAGGAGCTCTGCTTCGCGCCCAAGTACGTGCGCGCCAAGGAGATCGCCGACGAGGGAGCCGTGGGCAAGGTCTACCGGGTCAACCAGGTGGAGAAGCACGCCGGACCCTACTCGCCCTGGTTCTGGCAGGTAGACAGCGCAGGGGGCGGGATCCTGATGGACATGGGCTGCCACTCGATCGAGTTCGCCCGCTGGTGCCTGGGCAAGCCCAGGGTCCGCGCGGTCACCGCCATCATGGACACCGTGCTGCACGCCGACAAGACCGAGATGGAGGACGACGTGATACTCCACATGGAGTTCGAGACCGGACAGACCGCCCTGCTGGAGTCGAGCTGGGCGCTGCTCGGCGGCATGGACTCCATCACGCACATCTTCGGCACCGAGGGCGTCATTCACGCCGACCTGCTCCGTGGCCAGGGCATCCAGGTCCACTCGCTCCAGGGCTACGGCGACTACGCCCCGGGCGCCCGCGGCTGGACCTGGCCCGACTACGAGTGGAACTGGAACAACGGCTACCCCCAGGAGGACGCCCACTTCTTCGAGTGCATGCGCACCGGGGCCGCGCCCACCGAGAGCGGGGAAGACGGCAAGGTCGTCCTCGAGATCATGCTGGCCTGCTACGCCTCGGCCGCCGAGGGCCGCAGGATCGAGCTGCCCTACACCCCGCCGGACGATATTAAAACACCGGTAGAGATCTGGTTGCGTTCGCGCAAGGGCTGATCTGCCCGGCCGAGAGAGACCTGAGCCATGAATTTCGCGCTGGGCGTTGACGCGGGCGGGACCATTCGGTGATCGGGGTCGGAGGCTATCATATGACACTTTCTCGGATTGAAGCGTCGCGGTCATCACGACTCGTGGATTGCCCGGGGACTGGCTCGAGCGCCAGCCAGGTGTCGATCCAGTCCGTGAGATCCGGCCCGCGTTCTCCCTTTCGAATCCTGCTGAGCAATCTGACGACCTGGTTATATGGCATGTCGAGCAGGCGACCGACCTCTCCATAGGTGCACAGGCTGGTGCGGCGCAACGCCCAGGCAGCAAACCGGCGGGCCGGGTTGGCCGCGCGTCCTCTGGTCGCAATCCGTAAATCTTCGACCGTCGCGCCGGTGAGCCGGCACGCCTCCCTCAGCACGGCATCGGGAGGACGATAGCGGACCTGTCGGGTCGGTGGCAGGTCGTGGACGGGCGGTTCGACCTCGTCGGACAGGTCGAGTACGGGCTCCGAAGGGGCATTCGCAAGCCAACCATCTCCTTCCCGCTCGAACGCTCCCGGAGGTTCCAGTGCTCCCCGATACACATTCGTGACGAAAGCATCCAGTCCTGCCGGGCTTCCAAAGAGGCGCAGCAGGTACTCCGTGGTCATCCACGCAGGGGCGGGCTCTCGCCCGAGGTAGATGGGATGCCCGCACCAGACAGCGTCCGATGGGCGGTGGACTAGTCCGGCCTTTACCGGATTGAGATGGATGTAGGCAACGAGATAGCGCTGGTACTCGCTGTTGCTCACGATCTGGTTGCGAAACCGCCCGCGGAACAACGGGCCGTCCGTTCCGTGGCGGGCATTGAAGTAAAGCGTGTAGGTCGACCCCAGGTACTGCATGGCTCTGGAGACGTTACCGAGGACCGAGCGGGAAAACAGATGGTAGTGATTGGTCATCAGCGAGTAGGTATGCAGCTCGATGGAGTACTTGTCGACGGACTCTCCCAGGATGTCCAGGAATCGGCTGCGATCTTCGTCGTCCAGGAAGACCGGTCTTCGACCCGCCCCTCGGTTTACGACATGATGCCACGCGCCTGCGAAGTCCTTCCTCGGCTTTCTTGCCATGTTGTTCCTCCTCTTTTCGGATAGCGACGATTCACGCCCCCTAGTTGCAAGAGGTGAGCCAGAATGGTAGGGTCTTGGATTTTCAAGCATTTACAGCTAGAGTTGTTCGGCTCGGTCGGGAGAAGTGTCTTGAAACCGGACACCCCGGAAAATGTCATATGACAGCCTCCGACCCCCGAAGATTTTGCCCTTTGACCTTTCGGGAAGAATGTGATACATGTTGTATTACTCCGGGGGGAGGGAGGTGAGGGCTGTGGCAATCAGCGTCCGTCTCGACGAGGAGACCGAATCGCAGCTCGAGAAGACCGCGAGCCTGCTCCGAAAGACGAAGAGCAGGGTCATCAAGGAGTCCTTGAGGGAATACTGTTCCCGCGTCCTCGAAGAGAAGAAGGCGCGTCCCTATGAGCTCATCGAGGACCTTCTGGACAGGGAAGGAAGCGGCAAGGGAGACCTGTCGGTGCGCGGTGAAGAGATATTGAGGGCGGCTTTCAGGAGGAGGCGTTGATAATCGTCGATACCGGCCCTGTCGTTGCCCTGTTCGACAAGGACGACAACTATCACCGGACGTGCGTGGAAGCGCTCAAGGGCATCGAAGAGCCGCTTGTCACGACCTGGCCGGTCCTGACGGAAGCGTTCTACCTGTTGAGCTTTTCTTCGAAGGTACAGGATGATCTCTGGGAGTTCATCCAACGGGGCGGCGTCGTGATAGAGCCGCTTCAAGACGGCATCTATTCAAGGTGCAGGGATCTCATGAAGAAGTATCGGGATCTGCCCATGGACCTGGCCGATGCCACCGTGGTGGCAGTCGGAGAGGAGAAGAGACTCTCGACGGTCTTCACGCTCGATCTCAAGGATTTTGGCATCTACAGGCCGAGACACAGAAAGCGTTTCACCCTCATCCCCAGATTGCGGAAATGAGAGCCGACCCATGAACTTTGCGCTGGGCGTTGACG
>SDBT01009119.1_pt1 | contig 16125 bp, 17 predicted proteins | sample 2277101 | NCBI WGS metagenome assembly SDBT01 (sample SAMN10404973, study PRJNA504765) | marine sediment metagenome | isolation source: marine sediment core GS10_PC15, 103 cmbsf | place: Arctic Ocean: Southern Knipovich Ridge | collected 2010 | reverse complement strand
TGGAATGGGAGAATTACATTTAGAAATTTTAAAAGATCGAATGTTCAGAGAATTCAAAGTCGATGCAAATGTTGGTAAACCTCAAGTATCTTATAAAGAAACTATTACCAAATCCACCAAAATCGAACATAAATTTATTAAGCAATCAGGTGGTCGAGGCCAATATGCTCACGTTGTATTAGAGCTAGAACCTAATGAAGCTGGAAAAGGTAATGAAGTCGTTAATAAAATTGTTGGTGGTGTAATCCCAAAAGAGTATATTCCTGCAACTACTAAAGGAATTATAGAAGGTTTATCCACTGGAGTACTAGCTGGTTACAATTTAGTAGACACTAAAATTACAATTGTATTTGGATCTTACCATGAAGTTGATTCTTCTGAGATGGCATTTAAAATTTGTGCATCTATGGCAGTAAAAGATGGAGCAAAACAAGCAAGTCCTGTGATTTTAGAGCCTATCATGAAGGTTATAGCAACTACACCTGAAGATTATTTGGGCGATATTATAGGAGATTTAAATAAAAGAAGAGGAAAGATTTTAGGCCAAGATATGCAAAAGAAAGTTTTGATTATAACAGCTGAGGTTCCTTTATCTGAGATGTTTGGTTATTCAACTCAGTTAAGATCTTTATCTTCCGGAAGAGCAACATATACTATGGAACCATCACACTTTGAAAAAGTTCCAGCTAAAATACAAGAACAAATAATGAAAAAATAGGAAAAAGTTTATGGCAAAGCAACCAAAAAATAAAATTAGAATCCGTCTAAAAGCATATGATCAACGTCTTTTAGATAGGGCAACTAAAGATATAGTAGAGACAGCAAAAAGAACAGGCGCTAGAGTTGTAGGCCCTATTCCTTTGCCTACTAAAAGAGAGATATTTACAGTTCTTAGATCTCCACACGTTGATAAAAAATCTAGAGAACAATTTGAATCTAGAACTCACTTAAGACTATTAGATATTTTGAATCCTACACCTGATACTATAGACAAGCTAAAAGTTTTACCTGTGGCAGCTGGTGTTGATATTAAAATTAAAGCGGCTATATAATTAATTTGCTTCTTTATTAGAATCTTCTTTTTCATCAACTTTGTAAGAAGTTTGCATCTCATAGCTATTGCCTTCATAGGATGGTCTATTATATGTTCTAACTTTAGTTGATGTGACTTTTCCATTTTGCAAAATAATCAAATAATGTCTTTCTCTAAGAACTCTTTTCCCCATTTGCATTCTTTCTATATAGATATATTCAACTTCGTTATTCCCTAAACGTTTTATAGAGTAGGGCTTTCCATGTTTTTTTTGAATATCATCACCTGATTGCCCAACAGAAACTTCAGAAAACTCATCCGCTGTCATTACTTTTGAGCCAGAAGCGCAACCCCAAATTGATAATAATGCTATCGTAGATAAGAAAAATACATTTTTCATAATTCAACCCTATTCCTCTTGCTCATCTTCTTCATTTTCTTGATCCTTAGGTTCATCTTTAGACTTGTCTACAGGAGGGATCCAAAGTTTTCCGTCTATTTGAGTACGAAACTGATCGGAGGTTACATATTCTGCATGCATAAGATATCCTCCATCTTTTTGAAGATGGTAAGTCTCATAACCTTCAAAGCTCAAATCATTTTCTCTAAACTCCCAAGCTATCATTTTATCATCAAAAACGCCAGCTCCGACAACTCTTCCGATATTCAAATTTTCCATTTCAACTGAAAATTTATCATCTGTAAAATCAAAAAAGGTAAGCTCGTTTCGCATGTTTTCAGAAATACCACTAATTTGGAGTTCTTGCACTGAGATAATTTTTCCAGCAAAATCAGATTCTTTAACAGCCCATTTTGTAAAAAAATTTAGTCTTTCTTCAACCATATTTAGAGTAATAATTCCTTCACCAACCCAAGCTTTGGGTTCAAATATAAAAAAATGTTTAAATTTCAAAACCTAAATCTCCTGCTATAAATACTTTGTAATATTCCTAAAGCTGCCATCGTTGTCAATATAGAGTTGCCTCCGTATGAAATCAATATCAGTGGCACACCTGATATTGGTAAAAACCCACACATCATTGCAATATTTACAATGATATGCATTGCTAAATAAACCCCAATGCCTGAGGCAAGTAATCTAGCATAGTAGTCCTTTGTTTTTGATACTACCTGAAAACTAATATGTATCAAAAGATAAAATATAAATAAAAGAAAAATCATAGAAATTACTCCAAATTCTTCACCAAACGATGCGAATACTGAATCTGTATGAGCAGCCGGAAGCCATTTTTGAGAAGAGAACTCACTTTTTTTCCAACCAGAACCTTTAAAACCTCCTATTGCAATGGAGGTTTGAGCAGCTTTTTGATGGTAAGTATTTGGGTTAAACCTTTCATATTGATACTCTTTCAAAAAAGTTGTAAAAAAAGGTTTCATTTTTTCATGAGAGATTGTTTCACTAAAGATTAAAGCAACAAAAACAAGAGTAAGCAAACCCATACTTGACATGGTATAGATAAGTTTTTTATTAACACTTCCAAAATAGCACATAGCTAAAGTTATAGGATATAAAACGAGAGCAGTTCCAAGATCTGGCTGTTTTAAAATCAGTATAAAAGGAATTAAAACTATTAAAAGGAGATAAAAAGTACTAGAAGTGTTCATAGTTTGATTTTTTTGCTTTTCTAAAAACCAACCAAGCGTAAAAACTACTATTAATTTGGCGTGTTCTGATGGTTGGATATTCATGCCGATAAAAGGGATTCTATACCATCTGTGCACCCTTTGAATTGGCGCAGCAAAATATAGACCAAGCAGTAAAAAAATCATCAAAATATATAAAATCCAAGTCCACTCATAGAATTTCCTATAATCAAAACCTGCAAAAAATAAAAAAACAATCCATCCTAAAACAAACCATTGGATTTGATTTTTAACATAACCTGTAAAAAAAACATTTTCATTTTGCTCCATTGTCATAGATGAAATAACAAGCAAGGATATCCCCATCAATAGTAAAATTATTAAAATCTGTCTAAAATCAATATTTTTTAGGTATCTATGGTCCCACATATTTTAAAAACTCTAGCCACTAATGTTTATTTTTTTTAATATTACTTACTTTAACAAAAAAGAGTTTTTTATATGGAATTTGATGATATTTTTTTAAAAACTGTTGATTCAACTCAAGAGTATGCTAAGAAAAATGCAGCTAAATTTAATAATTCAAAAATCACATGTATCTCTGCAGAGACACAAACAAAAGGAAAAGGTAGGTTTAATCGAGAGTGGTTATCCCCTGAAAATGATAATTTAAATATCACCTTTTATTTTCAGCTAAAATCAAAATGTCTCCATCTAGTTAGTATTGCGCATGTTTTAGCGCTTAGTTTAACAAAAGTTTTAAGAGACAATAATTTAGATCCAAAAATAAAATGGCCAAACGATGTTATGCTAAATAACAAAAAGCTAGCGGGAATGCTCTGTGAAATCCAAACTAAAAATGAACTTGCGGATGTTTTTTTAGGTATTGGAATAAATGTAAATGCTAACGAAGAATTTCTAAATAAAATAGATCAAAAAGCAACGTCACTCAAAGTAGAGACAAAAAAAGATTGGGATAAAAAAGAATTTTTAAAAAATTTAAAAGAAGCGTTTTATAATAATTTAAAACTTTTCAATGAAAAAGGCTTTGAACCATTTCATGAAAAATTTGAAAATCTTCTTTTATACAAAGGAGAAAAAATCACGTTTTTTGATGGTCAGAAAGAATATAAAGGAATTTTGCACTCAATTAGCTCTGAAGGTAAATTAAATTTATATATGCCAGATAAAGAAATGCTCTCTTTTGCAGCGGGAGATATACTTTATAAATGAGCACCAAAAGAAAAGTTTTAAATTCTCTTTTTTATGCATTAGTTGCCTCTATTGGAGGTTTTTTATTTGGCTATCATACAGCAGCGATATCTGGCGCTTTAGTATTTATTGCAAAAGAGTTTAATCTCTCGATAGTTCAGCAACAAGTGTTAGTTAGTTTCATTTTAATTGGTGCGATAATCGGCGCTTACATAGGAGGCTCTCTATCAGATCTAATTGGCAGAAAAAAAACTTTTTTTTACGCGATTTTAGCACTGTTTATAGGAACTATCATATTCGTTATAACTAAAAATATTTTTCTTTTTTTTACATCCAGAGCTTTAATTGGTTTCTCGATAGGTATTTTTTCTGCTGTATCCCCTATTTACATAGCTGAGCTTTCCGATCCAAAATATAGAGGAAGACTTGTATCTATCAATCAACTTTTTTTAGTTATAGGTATTTTGTTATCTAATATTTTTGCTTATTTCTTTTTAAAAACTTTTCATTGGCAAGCTATATTTTTAACAGGGCTTATTTTTGCTCTTATAATGTTAATTCTTCTTTTTTTCATACCTGAGACCCCTTCTTTTTTAGCTAATAAAAATCAAAGATCCAAGGCAATTAAAATTTTAAAAAAAGTAAGATTCAATATAGAAGATAGTGAAATTTTTAAAAAAGATGATCATGATAAAACAAAAAAAGTGAAATTTTCTGATCTTTTTGCTCCATCAGTTAGATCTGCTTTTATTATTGGAATAACCCTAAATATTTTTAGACAAATAACGGGTATTAATATTGTAACTTATTATGCTCCTAAAATATTTTTATCTACTGGAATTGAGTCTCCTCATTTTGTCATGATCTTTGTTGCAGCTGTAACAGCTATAAATATTTTAGCAACGTTTTTATCTATTTGGCTAATTGATAAAGTTGGTAGAAGGCCACTTCTAATCTCATCAACATTCGGTATGATGATTTTTTTATTAATGCTCAGCGCATCTTTTTTTATTAATCCTACAAATCTTCCAATTTTTGTGATGATATCTCTCATGGGATTTACTAGCTCTTTTGCGATAGGGCTCGGCTCTGTTAGCTGGCTTATCAACGCTGAGATTTATCCTATGCATATTAGAGGAAAAGCAAATGGGATTGCTACTTTTGTAAATTGGGTAAGTAATTACTTAGTTGCTAGTAGCTTTTTGAGCTTAATTCATAATTTTGGACAAGGATCGACATTTTTATTCTTTGCATGCATTTGTTTTTTAGCTCTTATTTTCTCGATCAAAAAAGTGCCGGAGACAAAAGGCAAATCCTTTTTGGAGATTCAAAAATCCTTTAAGAAATAAATTAAAAAAAAATTACTGGTGTTTTTTCTACAATAACCTTAAGTTTTGTAAACATATAATTTCATTTTTTTTTAAATAGAAAAATAATTAAATTTACTATATAATAATAATATAATTGTAAAATACAAAAACTAAGATAATAATTATGTCATCTCTATTTATTGATAGCTCTTCTTCTAGTTATTCTAGGATCGAAGAAGAAATTTTAAATAAATTTTTTGAAATTAATGAAAATTTAGGCAATATATCTGCGATGCTAAAAGAGTCTCATCAAAGAGAAACTCTTATAGATGTAAAAAAGGCTTTAGAAAATATTTCTGAAAATTTTAAAAGAATTAATCAAAGCCGGAGTCCTACCTACACATCTTTTTGCAGCTCTTCTAGTTTTTCCGGTGCATCTTCTAGCTTTGCTTCATCTTCTTCAAGCTCTTCGATATTTGGATCTATCCCTTTAACAGATCATCTTAGCAGCGGAGTTTTACATGAAAACATCAAATTGGAACCTCTCGATTTATTTACAAATATTTTGAAAAATTTACCAAAATTAAATGTGCAAGATGAAAATATTTTAGAAGTAATTATTAGACTTAGAGATGTTATGAGCTTAAATTTTCGAAGAAATGTCACGTCACTTCAACATTATTCTTTATGGTCAAGTGTGAAAATATCTCGAAAAATGAAGCTTACATATCAAGATAAAAGTTATTTCTCTTTGTGTGATTTTTTAGGAAACACGTATTCACTTATAACAGATGAACCACATTCTGAAATAATAAAGCATAATTCAGAAATAATTTTTCAAAAAATACTAAAAAAGTTATCTGAAGAAGCCCCTAATGATCAAATATATATATATCAAACTTTATCTTCACTATTAGATCCTATAACAAATCACTTTCACCCCAGAACATTAAATAGTGTCGTGCAAGAGTTAAAATCCCTTAAAGAGAAGATTTTAAGTTATAATTCCAAAAGCAGCTTAACTCATAAAGATGTTATTGATTTAACAAAAAATGATGGACCTTCCGATTTAGAAAATGAAAAGGTTTCATCTCATGAATCCCAGACTTTTAGAACTGAAGCACAAAGTTCAATTCAGAAAATAATCAATCTTATTTCAGAGCTTAAAATATGTATGGGTGATTATAAAAAAAATTTAGAAGAAGATAGAGAATATAAATCACCAAATGGTTTTGTAATTATAAAATCAACTTATTTCGAAAAAACAGATAAAAAAATTGCTTCTATAATAAAAGATGCTCAATTAATTTTAAATCCTCCAAGTCCAATGGCTTCACCCCAACCAGGAAGAAGATGTTTGCCATCCCCAATGGAGATTGCAAATGGCTTTTTACCCCCCTCTTTTTCATCAGAACTTAATGGTAAAATATTTAATTTTGCACAAGCCTCCTTTGAAGGAGAAAAACCACAACCATCTCAAAGAAGAGTTGAGGAGTCAGCTAAAAGATTAGCTAAGAGTAAATTAACAGCGGAAGAGAGAAAACAAAAAAGAAATGAAACACGAAAAAGGAAAAGAGCTAAAGGAAAAGCAATGGAAAATGAAGGGCTATTGGAATTTTTAGAAGAAGAAATAAAAAGAGTTGAAGGCTCTATACAAAGAGATAAAGATTTAGTTCAAACAAGCAAAGCAAATGAAAGTTCTTTAGAAGATCAAACAACTGATTTTCTAAATAGAACTTTAATCTCTCTAAAAAAGTTAATAGATAATCAATCCGATCCAATTTCTAGAAAAATGATATTACATTACATTTATATAGTTTACTCGCTCAATAGCACTAAAAAAGCAGCCATAATAAGAGCATTTCAAGATTTAGGTATTGAAAACAATGATACATCAGGAAGTTTTAATTATAGATCGACTCTGCTTTTTGGGCGTAAATTCAGAGAACACGATAGTGATTTATTTACAAAGGTTTCTCAAATATTAAAAAATGAAAGTCAAGCTGTAAAAGATGGCGAAAGTCATATAAAAGTTAAAAAAGAAATACTAAAAAAAATAGATGAGCATTTGGTTAAAGAAAAATCTATTATTTCAAGAAAAGCAACTTCTTCAAGTAGCTCAATAAACCTATATTAGAAGCTAATGAGACTTTACAAAGTATAATTACGGCACAAGCCATTTTCTCAGAAGTTCGAATTTATAGGAATAATCATGCCTTTATTGGGCAGCTCGCATTAGAGAAACTTGTTATACATCCTAAAAAAAGAAAAAACATCAATCTATTAAATTGAATATTTTTAAATCTTCGTTGTTCTTATAAAATTTTTGTTCTCATATTCATAAATAATGGGCTCCCCTGTAGGAATCTCCAACTTAACGACTTCATCACCGGTGAGTTTATCCAAAAACATAACGATAGATCTAAGTGAATTTCCGTGAGCTGCGATAAAAACGTTTTTATCTTTATCCAGATGAGGCAAAATAACATCTTTAAAGTATGGCAGCGTCCTTTCAGATGTGATTTTTAAACTCTCTCCATTTTTAGGAGCTACATCGAAACTTCTTCGCCAAATGTGGACTTGCTCTTTACCATATTTAGCTCTCATTTCATCTTTATTGTTGCCTTGAAGCTCACCATACATTCTCTCGTTTAGATGCCAAGAGAAATAAACTTCAATAGTATCTTCTTTAGTTTTGTCATTAAAAATAGTTCCCCACTCATATAATTTTCCTTTTTCATGATTTACAACTAAAGTTTTTGTTGTGCTATGTTGTTCCATTGCTAAAAAACCTGTCATTTGAGCTCTAATAAGAGTCGACATAAATATAATATCTATAGGAATATCTTTAATTTTTTTACCACCATCTATAGCTTCTTGAATACCCTTATCAGATAAAGGGACATCAACCCATCCTGTAAAAAGATTTTTTTTATTCCATACACTCTCGCCATGGCGCATTAAAATTAATTTTGTCATAAAACCTCCCCTATTAAATATAATTTAATACTAGCAAAGATTTTAATATCTGAAAATAACTGATCTAAGTAAAAAACTCTTTTAAGTAGCATTTTGTTAAAAGAATAAGCTATAATAGGTTTTCAAAAAGAGTTTTTTTATGGATAAAATAAGATTAAATAAATTTTTAGCACACTCTGGCATTGCATCTAGAAGAAAAGTTGAAGATATAATTCTATCAAAGAGTGTAAAAGTTAATGGGAAAATTGCTATATTGCCTCAAACTTTAATCGATCCTAAGGTCGATACTGTTAAAGTAAATGATAGGGTTGTCAAAGAGGAAAAAAAATATTATTTTATTTTAAATAAACCAAAAGGATTTATCTGCTCTAATCAAATAAATCCAAATAGCAGCTCAAAAAACTCCCCAAAACTTCATAAAAATAAAAAATCAAGCACTAAAAAATCTAAAGAACATTTAGTTATAGATCTTTTTAAAGATTATGGAGTTAGGCTTTTTACAGTTGGAAGATTAGACAAAGATACAACAGGACTTTTAGTTGTTACGAACGATGGGGATTTTGCAAATAAGGTTATTCATCCATCTTCTAATTTAGAAAAAGAGTATTTTGTGAAAGTGAAAGAAAATCTTTTAGACATCCATCTTAAAAAAATCTCAAAAGGAACATTTGTTGAAAAAAAATTTGTAAAACCTAAAAAAGTTATAAAAACGACCAGAAAAACCATGCGAATAATGGTAACAGAAGGAAAGAAAAGAGAAATTAAGGTTTTTATACAAAAAGCCAATCTCACTTTGTTTGAACTACAAAGAGTGAGAATTGGCAATTTAAAATTAGAGAATATCCCTTTTGGCTACTATAAAAGAGTTAGCCTAGCAGAAGTTTCAAAAATTTTTTAAATTAACTATTTTCAGTAGCTTCCTTCTTTTTGCTTTTGCCCCAGCTTACCCAGGCATATATAGCTAAGCCAAAATAGACACTAAAAAGTGCTGCTTGCGGATATGATTTAATATATAAGTTATTCACTACAAAAACACCATTTGTTAACATCCATAAAATAAATCCAAAACGAATTTGTTTTGCATTTAAAATTGTTCCTATAATAGCAACTGCTGTATTAAACCATATGTACATGTCTAACTTGCTCATTTATACTCCTATTTATTTTTTCAATTAAATTTGCGCATTGATTTTCATCAAAAATTTGATTGGATTCAGCTTTGATAATATTTAATTTATTATCAAATTTTTTCTCCATCTTATCAACTTGAGAGCGAAAATCCTCTCTAATAGCTAGCTGATATTCTTCGCCACTAGCTCTTATGCCATCTTGAGTAATAGTATACCCCTTTGTTGGTTCTAAATAAATTAAAACATGATATTGACAGAGCCATTCAAAACAAAAGTCTTCTAAAGATTTTGTTAAAGTATTTCCTCTTTTTAGATGATTTATATAGATAAATGCATCAGAGAGTGCTCTATCTGATATTGAAATCTCAAAACCTTGAGCTTCAGCTTGAAGCTCTTTTTGCAATTGAGAGGCCACAACAAAAAGAGTTGTTTGATAGACAGTATCCATGTTTATTGGAAAAGGACTTTGCCTTGCTGTTTCATGAATAACAGTTACATTTTTGTCATTCATTTTATAATAAGTTGCAAGTTTATATACCAAAGTTGTTTTTGCAGCACCATGTGTGCCAAAGATAGCAATTCTTTTCATAGATTTCTTCATTAAAGACTCCATATTTTAGCTATATTTTAATTTAAAAAAATAAAAAATTCTTTTCAAAGTAAATCAATTTTTTTTTGATAAAAAATTAAAATATTGCCTGTTTTAACATTGGAGTTTCAAGATCTCTAACTTCGATTTAAATTTTTTCTTCTAGAATAAAGCCCTACAAGCTAATATAAGTAATAAATAATTAGGTTTTAATATGTTTTCTATCGCAAAATTATTTGGAAGGTCTCCATTCGCACCACTTCAATCTCACATGGAAAAAGTATCTGATTGTGTTCTTTTATTAGATCCGCTTTTTTTGGCTTTAAAAGAAAAAGATTATGAAAAAGTAATAGAGATCAAAAAAAATATTTCAAAAAAAGAACACCTAGCCGATCTTACAAAAAACGATATTCGCAACCATCTTCCTAAAAGTTTATTTTTACCTATTGATCGATTTTCATTTTTAGAAATATTATCTTTGCAAGATTCATTTGCAGATAAAGCTGAAGATATAGCAGTTATAGTAACTCTAAAAGAGTTAAAACATTTTGAAGATTTAGAAGGATTTGAAGAGTTTTACAAAAAAAATATTGCATCTTTTATCCTCTCTCATGAAGTGATTAAAGAATTTGATGTATTAATTGAGTCATCTTTCGGTGGAATTGAAGCTCATAAAGTAAAAAAGATGATTGAAGATTTAGCATTTAAAGAACATGAGCTCGACATTTTCGGCTACAATCTTTTAAAAAAGTTATATTCGCTAGCTGATAAGTTTTCATATTCTACTTTTAACCTTTGGAGTATTATTTTAAAAGAAGTTGGAGAGATCTCTAATATTTCTGAAAAATTAGGAAACAAGATTCGGATGATTTTAGAGTTAAAATAATGAAACTTAAATTTTTAGAATATTTCACGCTTTTAATTGGTTTTTATATGGCTTGGAACATCGGAGCTAACGATGTTGCAAATGCTGTTTCTACATCTGTTGGATCAAAAGCTTTAACTTTAAAAAAAGCAGTTATATTAGCAGGCATTTTTGAATTTTTAGGAGCGTATTTTTTAGGTGGTAATGTCTCTAAGACCATACAATCTGGGATTATAAATCCTGAAGTTTTTTCTGGTGATATGATTATTTTTATTTTGGGAATGATCTCAGCCCTTTTTGCAACTAGCGTTTGGTTAAATTTAGCATCGTATTTTAAACTTCCTGTATCTACAACACATGCAATAATTGGAGCGGTTATTGGATTTGGAGCTATAATTGGCGGCGTTCACTCAGTTGATTGGGTACTCGTTTCATCTATTGCTCTTAGTTGGATAATAACTCCACTAGTTAGCGGTTTTATTGCATTTTTTATATTTACACTACTACAAAAAAAGATTTTATATGCATTTTCTCCAATCGATGCTACGAAAAAATTTATTCCCGTTTTAGTATTTTTTATTTTTAGCTTTATTGCGATGAGCATAATTTATGGAAAACTCACAACCTTTAAGTTAAACCTCTCACTTCAACTATCTCTATTTATCTCAATAGGAATTGGTCTGTTGTTTTCAATGGTTTCATATATTTTAGTTAGAAAAATTAAAGTTACTACATGCTCAGTAGTCTACCACCATCCATCTCAGTTATTTTCTTTAGAAAAAGCTAAAAAACATCTTTTAAGAATTAATTTAACATCAAAAGGAAATACAAAAGATAGATCTGAAAAAATGCTAGAAGAGATAGATAGCTTAATTGATGAGCACAAAGAAAAAACAAAATATTATGAAGAGACCTCTGAATACTCTAAAGTAGAAAAAGCTTTTGGGTTTTTACAAATGATATCACTTTGCATGGTGGCTTTTGCACATGGATCAAACGATGTTGCAAATGCAGTAGGACCTATCGCTGCTGTAATACAAACAATTAATCTAAATAAAGTTCAATTTGCAAGTGTAATTCCCTATTGGATATTATTACTAGGTAGCGCTGGAATAGTTTTGGGTTTAGCAACTTGGGGCTGGAGAGTTGTTGAAACTATCGGTCATAAAATCACTCAACTAACACCAACGAGAGGATTTTCTGCAGAATTTGCTACCGCAATTACGATCCTAGTAGCATCCAAATTGGGGCTTCCTATCTCTACAACACATGCTTTAGTTGGAGGGATTCTAGGAGTTGGATTAGCAAAGGGTCTTTCTGCTTTAAACCTTAGAACTCTAAGAGATATTGGTCTTTCTTGGGTAATAACTCTCCCCACTTGTGCAGTCTTAAGTATTTTAATATTTTATTTATTAAAACTAATCTTCTATTAATCCCAAAATATTTTTTTATAAATTTTAGTTTTTTTAAAATTTCAAATTGCATATATAGAAAATTAAACACAAAGAAGGTTTTTCGTGGATAGCACCCTTGAATTTCAAGCAAATCAATTGACTCAAGCTATAAAACATTATCTTATTACCAATCTTGGAAAAGTAGAATCTATTGCATCTACTGAAGAATTCTATTTAGCTTTTTGTATGGCACTTAGAGAAAAGATAATGATAAATTGGGCCGCAACAAATCAGACTCATGATGAGACCAAAGCTAAAAAAATCTACTATTTTTGTATGGAATATCTTCCTGGAAAATTTTTAAGTCATAACATTACCAATTTAGGATTAAATGAAATCACAAATATAGTACTAAAGAAAATGGGGAGAAACTTAACTGATTTATTAAGTCACGATTTTGATCCCGGTCTTGGAAATGGCGGGCTGGGAAGGCTAGCATCTTGTTTTTTAGATTCTTTAGCTACACAAAAATATCCAGCTTGGGCGTATGGGTTAAGATATCAATATGGTATTTTTGAACAACAAATTTACAATGGTTATCAAGTAGAAAAACCAGATTGTTGGCTCTTAAATCAAAATCCTTGGGAGTTTAGAAGGGATATTCATTCTAAAAGTGTAAAATTCGGTGGAAACATAATCCAAGCAGTAAATAGACATGGCGATAGAGTTTATGATTTAGAAGATTTTGATGAAGTAAGAGCTTTGCCGTATGACACTCCTATTATTGGCTTTCCAGATGAAAAAGTAGAATTTACAGTATCAACGCTTCGTTTGTGGTCTACAAAAGAATCTCCTAGAAATGTTCAGTTACAAAGGTATAATGCAGGAGAAATGGAAGCTGCTAAAGAAAATACCTCTTTGACAGATGTTCTATACCCAAATGACAACCACGATCTTGGAAAAAAAATAAGATTAAAACAGGAATTTTTATTAGTTTCAGCATCTATTCAAGATATTCTACAACAGCACTTAAGAGTTCATGGAGATATCATGAGTTTAGCTGAAAAAACCCAAATTCAAATAAATGACACTCATCCAACTTTAGTAATAGTTGAGTTAATAAGAAGGCTCGTTAAAAACTTAGATGTTCCATATAAAAAAGCTTTTGATATGGCTCATCAAATATGCAATTACACAAACCACACTATTATGAAAGAGGCTATGGAAGAGTGGAATGAGATGAGACTTCAATCACTACTTCCTCGTCAACACAAAGTTATTCAGCATCTCAACCAAGATTTTTGTGATCATATCAGAGAAAAATATCCAAATGATGAAGAAAAAGTTCGACGCATGAGTTTAATATCTAACGGCCAGATCAAAATGGCTTATTTAGCTATCTATGTAGCTAAAAGAGTAAATGGTGTTGCTTATCTTCATACAGAAATATTAAAACATGAAGTTTTTAAAGATTTTTTTGAGATGTATCCAGAGAAATTTGTGCATATCACAAATGGAATAACTCCAAGAAGATGGCTACTTGGCTCAAATCCAAAACTCTCAGAGTTTATAACAAAAAGAATAACGAACAAATGGATTAGATCTTTTCATGAAATTACAAAATTAAAAGAGTTTGCAGAGGATAAAAGTTCACAAGAAGAGTTTTTACAGATCAAAAAAGAGAATAAAAAAAGACTATTCGACTTTATAAAAAAACAAAACCCAATAAGAGATTATAAAGGCAGAGTTATCGATCACTATCCTGTTTTTGAAGATGATGAAGACGTTTTAGTAGATGTCCAAATTAAAAGAATCCATGAGTATAAAAGACAATTTTTAAATGTTTTACATGCATTGATGTTATATAATGATATAAAAAAAGATCCCACATCTAGAAAGGTTAAAAGATTAATCGTAATTGGAGGAAAAGCAGCGCCAGGCTATGACTTAGCAAAGAAAATCATCTTATTTATTTTCATCGTAGCTCGAAAAATAAATAATGATCCAGATGTTAGTAAACATCTAAAATTAACCTTTATTGAAAACTACAATGTATCTAAAGCTGAAGTTATAATTCCAGCAGCAGATCTATCTTGCCAATCATCTACAGCAGGCTATGAAGCCTCCGGCACCGGAAACATGAAACTTACAATTAATGGAGCTTTAACAATCGGAACTGAAGATGGAGCGAATATTGAGATGCGAGAAGCTATAGGAGATCAGTGGTGGCCATTTTCTTTTGGATCTTCTGCCCCTGAAATTAAAAAAATGAGAAAAGAAAAAACATATAATCCTTTAGATTTTTATATTCAGCATGAAAATATACACAGAGCTGTTGATATGTTAAAAGATGGATCGCTCGTTAAAAATGAGCATGAACACTCAGACATGCTCTCTTTATATAATATTTTAGTTGGAGCAGAATACATGGATAGGTATTTTGTTATAAAAGATCTTTTAAGCTTTTATGAAACTCAAAAAAAAGCAGAAGAGCTTTATCTAGATAAAAACAAATGGGCAAAATTCGCTATTCATAACATCGGAGGAATGAGCAGGTTTTCATCAGATGAAGTTATCAACAACTATGCCAAATCTATTTGGCATATCGATCCTTGCCCTTTAGAACCTTTTATATTAGAGAGAGTTTCTAAAGAGTATTTAGAGACAACTACTTGTTTTGCTCCACAAAAATAATATTGTTAAAAACTAGGAATTTATTGTAAAAGTTTTTGCATTGATATTCTTTTCCTTGCACCAGCTAAGAGCTGTTTTTTTACTAGCTTCCCACTCATTGATTTTTTCTAACCAAAATTCTCTTCTGTCTTCTACCTTTAGCGACATAAATTACTCCAAAATTTGTTTTGAAATAATTAAAACAAAAAAAGCTAATTGATTAAATATGGGTTTATTTGCCGTTTACATAGCTAATTGGGCGGGTTTAATTTTTGGTATATTGGAATATGGGCTTGAGTTTCTTTTAGCAAAGGCTATTCAAAATAGTTCTTGTATATTCAAAATAATCTCAATAGCGAAAAAGAGATAAATCAGCAAATAAAAATTCTATCTCATTTCCAGAGACTCTTAAATTAATAGAAATCGTTCAAAAAAAGACCTTTCTCTTAGAACATTTTTCTTTTAAAATACTAAATTTTTAATAGATCAAAATCAGATTGATCAACTGTTACCGCGGCCCTTCCATTTTCTAATTCAGGAGTACCGCGGCGGCCCCAAGCCTCATATAGGAAACAAGGCACGCAGGGAAAGCATATAATATATATAGTAATTATGTCACAAAGGCCCTGTTCTCTTGGAATTGTGCGTTTTTCCAAGCCTCCAATACCTTTAGTCATTAATCTAGTTTTATCATTTTTTTGCCATATTCTTTTCTGATCTTTAACTAATATCATAGCTTGTTCCTTAGTTATTTTCCTTCTTTCTCCAGTTGATCTATGTACTATTATCTTGGGTTGAAAATACCTATTTCTATCAATATACAAAAATATTGATTTACAAGTAGTGTCTAACTGATCTATATACTCTTGTGTTGTCATATATAAATCAGCTTGTTTTTCAGATAATGGAACGTATGTGTTGTGAATAATATTAGGTTTTTTATCTTCAGTTAAAAGAGAGGCTGTAAGTGCCCCAGCAATGAAATTAGCCATTGAATTCTCCTTTTTTTCAAATTGTTTAAATTTTTAAAGATTATTTTAAGCTAAAAAAATTTTAAAATCAATTTGTTTTTAATAATGTAAGAATTGTCTTATTTTTAGAGTTTCAATAAAATTTTATTTAGAAACATGTAATCCTTAATCGACCTGGATCAATAGGATTTTTTTCCGGCACAGAAGTAGTGATGGAAATTTTATTCCAATAATTTTTGGGAAGTCTCTTTCTAAGTTCTTCCAACTGTATTTCTGTTCCACCTTTAGCTTTCATCTGGACTCTTTACTGTGCCGCCCACCATATCAATCATTGGCGCAATAATAGTAACATCTCTCCTTAAAT
>SDBT01009118.1_pt1 | contig 16125 bp, 13 predicted proteins | sample 2277101 | NCBI WGS metagenome assembly SDBT01 (sample SAMN10404973, study PRJNA504765) | marine sediment metagenome | isolation source: marine sediment core GS10_PC15, 103 cmbsf | place: Arctic Ocean: Southern Knipovich Ridge | collected 2010 | reverse complement strand
GCTCTGGAGGGCGGGATCGGAACCTTGCTCGAGATCGCGCTGGCCTGGAACCTGATCTTCACGGGCGCTCTCTCTCCTCGCCCGGCGGTGCTGGTGGGGGCTGGCTGGAAAAAGGTGGTGGATGCGCTGATGGCTGAGACCTGTATAACCAGGGAACAGGCGAACCTACTGCGTTTCGCCGAGAATGGGCGACGAGCGGTGGGAGTAGTGGTGCGAGAGTTGGGCATCGATGGGAGGGGAGAATGATCGGCGTCGGCATCTATGGGGCCACCGGCTACACCGGTTACGAACTGATCAAGATACTGTGGGACCACCCGGAGATGGAGCTGGTTTTCGCCACGTCGGAGCGGATGGCGGGAGAGCGACTGGCCGATGTGTTTCCCTGTCATGATCAGACGCGGCTGGTTTCGTCGGCGGAGGCCCCGGTGGAGGAGGCGGATGCGGTATTCTTTTGTCTGCCTCATGGGGAGTCGATGGCGCGCGTCAGAGAGATCTATGACAGGCATCTGAAGATGGTGGATTTGAGCGCCGACTTCCGCCTGCGGAATGCCAAGAGCTACCAGAGATGGTATGGGAGAGAGCATGTGGCTCCCGACCTCCTCCCGGAAGCGGTCTACGGGCTTCCGGAACTCTACCGGGAGCGGATTCGAAGCGCGAGTCTGGTCGCCAACCCGGGCTGCTATCCCACCAGCGTCATCCTGGGTGTGGCTCCGCTGGCGCGACGAGGTCTGCTCCGCAGCTTCCGGGTGATCGCCGATTCCAAGTCTGGAGCCTCTGGTGCGGGGCGGACGCCGTCACGGAAGATGCTGTTCGTCGAGGTCAATGAGAACGTGCTGCCGTATAATGTAGGGCGGATGCATCGACACGTGGGAGAGATGGAACAGGAACTCAGCGCCCTGGCAAACCGGAAAGTGGACATCATTTTCTCGCCTCATCTGGTACCGCTGAACGTGGGGATCGTGTCCACCCTGTACGTCGAGCTGGATCCAGGCTTGGCTGAAGATGAAGTGCGCCGAGCCTATCGGGAGGCCTACGCCGAGGAGCCCTTCGTCCGGGTTCTGGAGAAAGGGACGATGGCGCACCTGAAGTACGTTGCGAACACCAACGACTGCGCTATCTCCATTCATCGGGTGGACGACGAGGGGAACTACATCATCGTTTCGACCATCGACAACCTCATCAAGGGCGCCTCGGGACAGGCGGTGCAGAACATGAATGTGATGTTCGGCTGGGATGAGTCTCTGGGGCTGCGACGGGGGGGGTGAGGGCGGTGGAAGCCATGGTCCTCAAGGTCGGCGGAGGGGAGCTGGACGACCAGGACTTCCTCACTGCCTTTGTGGATGCCGTGCGCGAGGTGCGTTCGCGCGCCATGGTCAGCATCGTCCACGGGGGAGGCAAACAGATCGCCTGGGCCCTGGAGAAGATGGGATTGGGCTTCGAATTCGTGGATGGCTTGAGGGTGACCACTGGTGAGTCGGTGGTGGTGGTGGAGATGGTGCTCTCCGGGATGATAAACAAACGCTTGGTCGGCGCTATGGTGGCTGGCGGCCTGGAGGCCATGGGCATGAGTGGGAAGGACCTGGGCCTTATCAGGGTGGAGAAGCTGATGCGGAACGGGCGCGATCTGGGATACGTAGGTCGGGTAGTATCAGTGCGAGGTGATATCCTGCTGGATCTGATGGGCCGCGGCATGACTCCGGTGATCTCACCCGTCTCGCTGGGGCTGGACGGCGCAACCTATAACGTGAACGCTGACCCCGCTGCCCTGGCGGTGGCACAGAGCATCGGAGCCAGAACGCTGGCTTTCATCACCGACGTCCCAGGAATCCAGGTGGGGGGAAGAATGCTGGATTGCATCAGCGCCGGTGAGGTGGAAAAGCTCATCGAGGGAGGGCAGATCTTCGGGGGCATGATCCCCAAGGTGCGCTCCGGCCTGACCGCCGTCGCGGAGGGCATTCCGCAAGCGCTGATCACCGATCTTTCGGGGCTACGGCGATGGGGGCGCGGCGAGCAGGCAGGTACCCGCATAATTGGCGATCCTGCGGCTGGCTAGTTGGCGATGCGGAAAGGGAGGTTAGATCGATGACCAGTGAGGAGGTTCGGGCGGCGGAGGGCAAATATGTGCTGCACACGTATGATCGGCCCCCCTTCGTGTTGGAGCGGGGCGAGGGCGTCTACCTTTACGACAAGGAAGGGAAGCGATACCTCGACATGGTCAGCGGCATCAGCGTGAACGCGCTGGGGCACCGCAACTCGAAGATCCTTGCGGCTATCGGGAGGCAATCGGAGAAGCTGATCCACGTCTCCAACCTCTATCACATGGAGCCACACGTGATCCTGGCCCGATTGCTGGTGGAGAACTCTTTCGCGGACAAGGTCTTCTTCTGCAACTCCGGCACGGAGGCCGCGGAGGGCGCCTTGAAATTCGCTCGCAAGTGGGGCAAGGCTCACTTCGGGGATCGGAAGTATGAGGTGGTGGCCTTCACCAACTCCTTCCACGGGCGCACCATGGGGGCTCTCTCGGCCACTTACAAGGAGGCCTATAGAACCCCCTTCGAGCCTTTGGTGCCAGGGTTCACCTTCGCCACCTACAATGATCTGGACTCGGCCCGCCGGGCGGTGACGGCCAACACCTGCGCCGTCATCGTGGAGCCGGTCCAGGGAGAGGGCGGGGTGAATCTGGCGGGTCGAGAGTTTTTGCAGGGGCTGCGCGAACTGTGCGATGAGCGCGACGCGCTGCTCCTGTTCGATGAAATCCAGTCCGGCATGGGGCGGACGGGGACCCTCTTCGCCTATCAGGGCTATGGAGTGACCCCGGATGTGATGATGCTGGCCAAAGCGTTGGGCGGCGGGCTGCCCATAGGGGCGGTGCTGATGACGGATCGGGTCGCGGAGGTGGTGGGCCCGGGGGACCATGGCAGCACTTTCTCCGCTAATATGGTCATCTGCGCGGTCGCCGTCGAGGTGTTTCGGGAGATCAGGGACCTCGGCTTCCTTGAAAAGGTGCGAGAGATAGCGGCGTATCTGCGAGAGCGGCTTGAAACATTGGTTGAAAGCTCGCCCCTGCTTCTGGAGGTGCGCAGCGCCGGGCTGCTGGTGGGGCTGGAGTCCGCGGTTCCGGCCAGCAGGTGGGTCGAATCCGCCTACGGAAGGGGGCTCATAGTCTGCACGGCGGGGCCGAGCGTGGTGCGGCTCATGCCTCCCCTGGTCCTTCAGGAGGAACATGTGGATGAGGCGGTGGGCAAGTTGGCCGAGATCGCCCGGGAGCTGGAGTCGGAATGATCCGTAAGGCCGTGATCTCGGACGTGCCGCGCATGCAGGAGCTCCTGAATTCATATGCCCGCCAGGGCAAACTTCTGCCGCGATCTTTGAATCAGATCTATGAAGGCCTCCGAGACTTTGCGGTGTACGAGGAGGATGGCGCGGTCGTGGGATGTGGGGCCTTGCACGTGCTTTGGTCCGATCTTGCGGAGATCCGGTCCCTTGCTGTGGACGAGGCTTGCAAGGGGAGGGGGTATGGCCGGGATCTGGTGGGTTTCCTGCTCGAGGAGGCTCGCCAGTTGGGAGTGCCACGGGTCTTCACCCTCACCTTTGCGAAAGATTTCTTTCGCAAGATGGGCTTCTCGGTTCTGGACAAGAATGAGCTTCCTCGCAAGATCTGGGCTGTATGCGTGGATTGCATTCATTATCCCGATTGTCAAGAGGTGGCCTTGGATATCTACCTGGAGGGCGACCAGGGATGATCAGCAAGGCGGTGATCGCGGATGTTCCCGGCATCCTGAAGTTGGTGAACGACCATGCTCGCGAGGGCAAGCTCCTGCCCCGCTCCTTCAACAACGTTTACCAGAACATCCGGGATTTCGCCGTCATCGAGGACCATGGGAAGATCGTGGGCTGTGGGTCGTTGCATGTGCTGTGGTCGGATATGACCGAGATTCGCTCGGTGGCGGTGGACGCGGATTATTTGAAAGAAGGATGCGGTCAAGATCTGGTACGTTTCCTGCTGGAGGAGTCCTGCCAGTTGGGCATAAAGCATGTGTTCGTGCTCACCAATGATCAGGATTTCTTTCGGAGGATGGGATTCGCTCCGGTGGAGAAAGATGATTTGCCCCGCAAGATATGGGTGGAGTGTGCCGATTGTGTGAAATTTGCGGAGTGTGACGAGGTCGCCATGGATATCAAGGTGGGATAGGAGAGAGGGCGAGTGGAAGTGAAGCTGGCCTTGGAGGACGGCAAAGTATTTCGAGGGCGCGCCTTCGGTGCTATAGGGGAGCGCACTGGGGAGGTGGTTTTCAACACCAGTATGACGGGCTATCAGGAGATCCTCACCGATCCTTCCTATAAGGGCCAGATAGTGGTGATGACCTATCCGGAGATTGGCAACTACGGGGTCAACAGGGAGGATATAGAGTCCCACAAGCCATGGGTGGAGGGGTTCGTGGTCCGCGAATGCAGCCGGATCGTCAGCAACTGGCGAAGCCATCAGGATCTGGAACAGTACCTTCGAGAGCATGGCGTCCTGGGGGTGACCGAGCTGGATACGCGGTCTCTTACGCGCCACATTCGCGATAAAGGGGCGTTGAGAGGGGTTCTTTCCACTCTGGACAGCGACGAGAGCTCGCTGGCGGCACGGGCGGCGGCCTCGCCTTCGATGGGAGGACTGGACCTGGTCAAAGAGGTGACCTGCAAGGAACCCTATGGCTGGACGGAGGGCACGAGCGAGAGGTGGCTCACCCAGCATCTGCCGGGAGGACAGGAGGTCTCTCACAAGGTGGTCGTATACGACTTCGGGGTGAAGAGAAACAGCCTGAGGCGCCTGGTGGATTTGGGTTGTGCAGTCAAGGTCGTTCCCGCTACGACCTCCGCGGAGGAAGTGCTGGCCTACTCTCCGAATGGGGTGCTTCTGTCCAATGGGCCGGGCGATCCGGCCGCGGTGACCTACGCCATCCGGAACGTGAGGGCGCTATTGGGGGAGGTGCCCCTGTTTGGGATATGCCTCGGACATCAGATAATGGCCCTTGCCATGGGAGGGCAGACTTACAAGCTCAAGTTCGGCCATCACGGCGGCAACCACCCGGTGAAGTTTCTGGCCACCGGCAGGGTGGAGATCACGTCCCAGAACCACGGATTCGCCGTGGATATGGCGACCTTTCCTGATGATGAGGTGGAGCTGACTCACATGAACCTGAATGACCAGACGGTGGAGGGATTCCAGCATCGAACGCTTCCAGCTTTCAGCGTCCAGTATCACCCGGAGGCCTCGCCGGGCCCCCATGACGCTGATTATCTTTTCATGCGGTTCGTGCGGATGATGGACGAGTGGCGAGATGCCTAGACGCGCCGATCTGAACAAGATCCTGATAATCGGGTCTGGCCCGATCGTGATAGGACAGGCCTGCGAGTTCGACTACTCCGGAACCCAAGCCTGCAAGGCCTTGACCTCCGAGGGCTACGAGGTGGTTCTGGTGAACAGCAATCCGGCGACCATCATGACCGATCCGGAATTTGCCACCCGGACGTACGTCGAGCCACTGACCGTCGAGGTGGTCTCCAAGATCATCGAGCGGGAACGACCCGACGCCTTGCTGCCGACGGTGGGCGGGCAAACTGGGCTGAACCTGGCGGTGGACTTGGCGGAGGATGGGGTCCTGGACCAATATGGGGTGGAGCTCATAGGAGCGAAGCGGGATGCCATCAAGGTGGCCGAGAATCGGCTTCTATTCAAAGAAGCCATGGAGGAGATCGGGCTGCGGGTGCCGAACAGCGGCTTGGCCACCAACATGGGAGAAGCTCGCCAGGTCGCGGGACGGATAGGTTTCCCGGTCATAATTCGCCCCTCGTTCACGCTGGGGGGGAGCGGAGGAGGCGTCGCCTATGACGTGGAGGAGTTCGAAGCGGTGGCGTCATGGGGCCTCGAGGAGAGCCCCGTGGACGAGATCTTGATCGAGGAATCGGTGATAGGCTGGAAGGAGTTCGAGCTGGAGGTGATGAGGGACCTCAACGACAACGTGGTCATCATCTGTTCCATCGAGAACTTCGATCCCATGGGAGTTCACACCGGGGACAGCATCACGGTGGCTCCGGCACAGACCCTTAGCGACAAGGAATATGCGCAGATGCGGGATTTCGCCAAGGCCATCATTCGTCGCATCGGGGTGGAGACCGGTGGGTCCAACATCCAGTTCGCGGTGAACCCGGAGGACGGCGAGATCATGGTAATCGAGATGAACCCGCGGGTCTCGCGGAGCTCGGCGCTCGCCTCCAAGGCCACGGGGTTTCCCATAGCCAAGATCGCGGCCAAGCTGGCGGTGGGGTACACGCTGGACGAGATCCCCAACGATATCACTCGAAAGACCCCCGCGTCTTTCGAGCCCACCATCGACTATGTGGTGGTCAAGATCCCTCGTTTCGCTTTCGAGAAGTTCCCCGGCGTGGACGAAAGCTTGACTACGCAGATGAAGTCGGTGGGGGAGGCGATGGCCATCGGCCGCACATTCAAGGAAGCCCTTCAGAAGGGGCTGAGATCGCTGGAGATCGGCCGCGCCGGGTTGGGATGCGATGGGCGCGAGAGGATCGACGCCGATCAGTTGGATGAACGTCTGATAACGCCTAACAGGGACCGAATCTTCTACATCCGTTATGCCCTGCAGACGGGGATGCCGGTATCGGCCATCTCCGATCTCACCGGCATCGACCCGTGGTTTCTGAAACAGATGGAGGAGATCGTGGAGCTGGAGGGGCGGCTGAGGGCTTTCGATCTTGGGATGGTTCCCGAGCCCCTGTTCCGGATGGCCAAGAGGATGGGCTTCTCCGATGCTCAGTTGGCGCACCTGTGGGATGAGGACGAGCGATCGGTGAGGAAGCGGCGAAAGGATCTGAGCCTGACGGTGACCTTCAACCGAGTGGACACATGCGGCGCAGAGTTCGAGGCCTTCACGCCATATCTGTACTCGACCTACGAGACCGAGTGCGAGGCGAACCCCAGCGGTCGCCGCAAGGTGATGATTCTGGGAAGCGGCCCCAACCGCATAGGGCAGGGGATCGAGTTCGACTATTGTTGCTGTCATGCCTCGTTCGCGTTGCAGGAGCTGGGCTTCGAGACGATCATGGTAAACTGCAACCCGGAGACCGTGAGCACGGATTACGATACCTCGGATCGGCTCTACTTCGAGCCGTTGACCTTCGAAGATGTGATGAACATTGTGGAACGGGAGAAGCCGGAGGGGGTTATCGTCCAGCTGGGAGGACAGACACCCTTGAATCTTGCCATTCCCTTGCAGGAGGCGGGGGTTCCAATTTTGGGAACTTCCCCCGATAGCATAGATCTGGCCGAAGATAGGGAGAGATTTGGGACGCTCCTAACGGATCTGAACATCGCTCAGGCCCACAACGGAACGGCCATATCCGCCGACGAGGCCAAGGCTGTGGCCAGGGAGATAGGTTATCCTGTGGTGGTACGACCTTCCTACGTCCTGGGAGGCCGTGCCATGGCCATAGTTTTCGACGAAGATTCCCTGGGGGAATATATGCGGGAGGCGGTGGATGCATCGCCTGAGCATCCGGTTCTGATAGATCAGTTTCTAGAAGACGCTTTCGAGCTGGATGTGGACGCGATATCGGATGGCGACGATGTCGTCATCGGGGCTATCATGGAGCAGATCGAGAAGGCGGGCATCCACTCGGGAGACAGCGCGTGCGTTATCCCACCGTACATGATCCCGGAGGGACAGTTGGAACAGGTGAGGCGCCACACTCGCGCTCTGGCGAAGGCGCTGCACGTGGTGGGGCTCATGAATGTGCAATACGCCATCAAGGACGGGGTGGTGTACGCTTTGGAGGTGAACCCGCGTGCCTCCCGGACGATTCCGTACGTGAGCAAGGCCATCGGGGTGCCCTTGGCCAAGATGGCGGCCAAGGTGATGGTGGGCAAATCGCTTCGAGAGTTGGGGTTGACCGAGGAGGCGGAGGTGAAGCGGTTCTTCGTGAAGGAGGTAGCGCTTCCCTTCCATAAGTTCCCCGAGGTGGACACGGTGCTGGGGCCAGAGATGCGGAGCACGGGAGAGGTGATGGGCGTTTCCAGCTCCTTCGGCGGGGCCTATGCCAAGGCGCAGATGGCGATCAGTCAGAGTCTGCCGGTGAAGGGGATGGCTTTCCTCAGCGTCAACGACAACGACAAGCCGACTTTGCTCCCCATCGCCCAGGAGCTGGCGAAGCTGGGCTTCGAGTTGATAGCGACTCGCGGGACGGCATCTTTCCTCCATGGGAAAGGCTTGGAGGTGCAAACTATCTACAAGGTCCGGGAGGGCAAACCTAACGTGACCAACTACATAAGGAACGATCAGATCGATTTGATAATCAACACCCCTCTGGGCAAAGCCTCCAGCTTCGACGAGGCGGCCCTGCGGAAGGCGGCGGTGGCTTACAGGGTGCCCTACGCCACGACGCTTTCGGCGGCCTCCGCCATGGTCAGCGCCATCCAGGCTCTTCAAGAGGGGAGGATAGAGGTGATAAGCCTTCAGGAGTTGCATGGGGGCTTGGTGGCCCCGACGGCCACCGGAAGTCAGGAGGCGGCATCATGAAAGACGGGGTCAAGAAAGTTGTGCTGGCATATTCGGGGGGTTTGGATACCTCCATCATCGTGCCCTGGCTGCGGGAGAACTATGGTTGCGAGGTCATAGCTTACGCGGCCAACCTTGGACAAGCCGAGGAGCTGGATGGACTGGTGGAGAAGGGGCTCGCCTCGGGGGCTAGCAAAGTCATCGTGGAGGACCTGAGGGAGGAGTTTCTGAGGGAATACGTTTTTCCCATGGTGCAGGCCGGGGCCGTCTACGAGCGCAAGTATCTGCTGGGGACCGCCATCGCGCGTCCTCTGATCGCCAGGCATCAGGTGCAGGTGGCCGAGCGGGAGGGTGCCGACGGCTTGGCTCACGGCTGCACCGGCAAGGGCAACGATCAAGTGCGCTTCGAACTCGCTTATAAGGCTTTGAACCCCAAGCTGAAAGTGATCGCTCCCTGGAGGGAGTGGGACATCCGCTCTCGCGAGGATGCTTTGGACTACGCCAAAGCTCATGGGATTCCGGTGGCTACCACCCAGAGGAAGATCTACAGCCGGGATCGGAACCTGTGGCACATAAGCCACGAGGGCGGCCCGCTGGAGGATCCCTGGACGGAAGCTCCGGAGGATTGTTACGTCCTGTCGGTTTCTCCTGAAGAGGCGCCGGACAGGCCCACTTATGTTGAGATAGAGTTCGAGAGGGGCGTCCCGGTGGCGTTGGACGGGGAATCGCTGGGGCCCGTGGCTCTGGTGGATCGGCTGAATGGGCTGGGCGGCTCCAATGGCATAGGAAGGGTCGATCTGGTGGAGAATCGGCTGGTGGGAATGAAGTCCCGGGGGGTGTACGAGACGCCGGGAGGAACCATCTTGAGCATCGCGCACGCGGAGTTGGAGACGCTGGTTCTTGATCGCCGGAGCCAGCATCTGAAGGATGGATTGGCCGGCCTTTACGCTGACTTGGTCTACGATGGACAGTGGTTCTCGCCGGTGCGGGAGGCTTTGGATGCCTTTGTGGGCTCCACCCAGCGACGAGTCACGGGCACGGTTCGGCTTAAGCTGTATAAGGGCAATGTGACGGTGGCAGGACGCAAGTCTCTGTACTCCCTGTATCGCGAGGATTTCGCCACCTTCGGCAAGGACGATGTGTACGATCAGGGAGATGCCGAGGGTTTCATCAACCTGTTCGGACTGCCCCAAAAGGTGAGCGCATTGCTCCGAATCGAGGATGGTCGGGTCATCCAGGAGGGGCCCGATTACAGTTCCTTCCCCAGGGATTAGGCTGGGCGGGCGCTCGCTAATTCCAGAGATCGAATATCGACCGCTGTCGCCGCAGGCCATTTGAGCTCTTGCTCGATCGAGACGATGGGCTGTGGGGATCAGGTGGAGACAGGAGAGCATGATGGCCGATAAGAGGGAGCTGGGATTTGCCAGTCGAGCGGTTCATGCGGGGGAAAGAGCGCCTCGTCCCGACTTCACCCCAACGAGCACGCCCATCTACCAGACAGTCACCTATCTGTATGGTGATATGACTGTACCAGATGCTATATTCGAGGGGGATCGGGAGGGATACGTGTACTCCCGGCACGGCAACCCCACGGTGAGGGCCCTGGAGGAGGCCGTCAATTCTCTGGAGGGAGGCAGGGGCACGCAAGCTTACGCGTCGGGCATGGCGGCAGTATTTGGGGCCCTGCTAGCCACCGGGCTGGGCACGAGGGATCGGGTGCTGGCCAGCCGGGACCTGTATGGGGCCACTTATGCCCTGTTGGATATGTTGATGCCCGCCCTGGGGGTGGAGACGATCTTCGCCGATTTCACAGACCTGGCCGAGGTGGGAAGGTTGACGAAAGACGTTTCTCCCCAGGTCGTGATCTGTGAGGTGGTTTCCAATCCCCTGCTTCGGGTGACTGACCTGCCAGCCCTGGCTAAGATTGCCACAGCGGCGGGAGCCCGAATCCTGGTGGACAGCTCCTTCACCACTCCATACCTGATTCGTCCCCTGGAACATGGCGCCGACCTGGTCATCCACAGCACCACCAAGTACCTGGCCGGGCACGGTGACACAATAGGCGGTGTGGTGGTGGCGGCCAACGATGAAGATGTGGTGTTGCTAAAGGAGCAGAGCAAACTCGTGGGGGGCATCCTGGGTCCCACGGATGCCTGGTTGACCTTGAGAGGTATGAAAACCCTGCCCTTGCGGATGCGAAAGCACTGCCAGAACGCGGAGAGGGTCGCCCGTTGGCTCTCCACGCGGGACGAGGTGGAAGCGGTGCACTATCCAGGACTGGAGGGCCATCCGCAGCACACGACGGCCGGGCAACTCCTGGGCGGACGATATGGGGGGATGGTATCCTTCGAGTTGGCTCAAGGGGAAAAGGAGAGGGTTTTCCGGTTCATGGAGAGCCTTCAGTTGTGCCTCCCAGGCACCACGCTGGGGGACATTTACACGCAGATCCTGAATCCAGCTATGTCCTCCCATCGTGCCCTGACTCCGGAGCAGCGAGCGGAAGTGGGTATCGCGCCGGGACTGATGAGGATGTCGGTGGGAATCGAGGATGTGGAAGACATAATCGGCGATCTGGAAGGGGCATTGGGGATACTATGACCCTGGAGGAGAGATACGATTCCCGCTTTTCCACCTCTCGGGCCCTTTGGGAAAGGGCCCGAAGGGTCATCCCCAGGGGTGCGACCCATGACGTCCGCTACCTGGAACCTTTTCCTCCCTACATTGTTGAGGCGAAGGGGACCAGGAAATGGGACGTGGATGGGAACGAGTTCATCGATTTCACCATGGGGCATGGATCGCTGATGATGGGGCACGGCCACCCAGCCATCCGGGAGGCGGTTGAGGCTCAGCTGGCCCGGGGAACCCATTTGGGCGGCTGTCATCCTCTGGAGGTGGAATTGGCCGAGCGGGTGCAGCGTCTGGTGCCCTGTGCGGAGAGGGTGGAGTTCGTCGTCTCGGGCACCGAGGCCACTGCATTGGCCATCCGTATCGCCCGGGCCCACACGGGCCGCAGCAAGATAGCTAAGTTCCAGGGGCATTTCCACGGCTGGAACGATTACGCGGTCGAGGGGATGGTCGAGCCCTTCGATCTGCCGGTTTCCTCCGGCATTCCGCCAGGGGTGCTCGAGTCGGTGGTGATCCTGCCTCTTGACCTGGATGCGGTCCGGGATCTGCTGAAATCGGACCCCGACGTGGCTGGCGTAATCATGGAGCCCGCGGGAGCGCACAGCGGTCAGGTGCCCCTGTCGCGGGCTTTTCTGGTGGACCTGCGTGAGATCACTCGGGAGCACGGCGCTCTCTTGATCTTCGACGAGGTGGTCACCGGATTTCGGTGGGCGCCTGGAGGAGCACAGGAGTACTACCAGATCGTCCCCGACCTGGCGGCGTTCGCCAAGATACTGGGAGGAGGCTTCTCCTCTGGGGCCGTGGCTGGCCGCCGGGAGGTGATGGCGGTCCTGGAATACTGTGATGAGGACTGGAACCGGCGTCGGCGCATGATGCACTCGGGCACGTTCAACGTCAATCCGGTGGCTGCGGCGGCTGGATGCGCGATGTTGGACTTGGTGGCCGACGGCGAGGCTCAGAAGCGAGCGATGGAGGCTAATCAGGCGCTCATCCAGGGGATAAACCAAGCCCTCCGCAGGCAGCAAGTTCGCGGGTGTGTCTTCGGAGGGGTGTCGGTGATGAACGTGTATGTCGGCCCCGACAACATCTGCGATAAGATCTCCACATGTGACGGCAGGCACTGCACTTTCGACCCCCATCTCCTGTTGAAGGGGATGGGGAGGTTCAAGCCCAAGCTTCACCGGAGCTTGGTGCTGCATGGATTCGATATCTTGGGCGGAAATCGGGGATGGATTTCAGCTGTTCACAGCGCGAAGGATATCGAGGAGGGCATAGCTGCCTTCGAGGCAGCGGTTGTGGACTTGAAGGAGAGCGGTGATCTGTAGCTGGCGGAGGCTCTTCTAGGAGGACGAGGGCGCTGCCTGCTCTCCGAAGCGCTTCGCCTGCGCGAGGAGTCGCTTCACCTCTTCGTCCGGCGTCTGATCGAAGACTAGGTAGAAACGGCCCACCGCCCAGAAGGGCTCCGGCGTTGCCAGACAGACGACCTCATCTGCCTCCATGGCCAGGCGCGCGATGGTTTCCGGAGGCCCGACGGGGACGGCCAGCGTCAGTTTCTTCAGGTGATTGCTCTTCAGCGAACGGATGGTCACCAGGACGGTAGAGCCGGTGGCCACCCCATCGTCTGCCAGGATGACGTGCTTTCCGTCGAGCGAGGGCTCCGGCCGTTCGCCGTGATACTCCTGCAGCCGACGTTCGATTTCCTGCAGTTGCCAGTCCTTCTCTCGCTCCACGTAATCGGCGGAGACCCCCAGCTGCCGGATCAGCCGATCGTCCAGCAACACGCCGCCATCGCTGCTGACGGCGCCAATCGCCAATTCCGGATTGTGAGGGGCGCCGATCTTGCGAGTGATATATACGTCCAGAGGCACAGAAAGGGCTTTGGTGATTTCGTATCCGACCGCGACCCCTCCCCTGGGAACAGCCAGGACGATCACATCATCTCTGCCTTTGAGGCCGGATAACTTCTCGGCTAGGAGACGGCCAGCTTCGCTTCGGTCACGGAATACCACGATCTAGTCCTCCCTTGGACGCTTCAGTATACCATAATTGTGACCACCTTCCAGAGGAAAGCCGGCCAGTCGATGGTGTCGGGCTCCCTGGCGGGACAGATCGCTGCGCATCAGGCTGACGGTTTCCACCCTCGTCGCATTCAGGCGCGGCACGTCGGCTTTCTCGACACAAGCGCCAATGATGGCTCTATCTCTTCCGCTGGCCCCCTGCCGCACCCTTCCCAGGGTGAGGTGAGGCGAATAAGCGCGGCCTTCCGGCGCGAATCCCAGGTCCTCAAGCGCCTGCGTGGTGGCCCTCTGTAGGTCCAAGAGCGACGGCACGTCGCTGGTCAGTCCCACCCATACCACACGGGGGTGTTGGGCGTTGGGGAAACAGCCCAGACCGCCAAGACGCACTTCGAAGGACCCGAGATCGCGACAGGCGCGCGCCAGGGCCTCCCCTATGGCATCTAGTCGACTGGAAGGGACATCGCCTAGGAAATTCAACGTCAGATGGATGCCCTCGGGTCGGACCCATCGAATCCACCGGTTCCCCAGCTGTCGCTGTAGCACGCTCTGTATCTCGGACAAGCCGCGGCGAATCGAGTCGTCCAGCTCTATAGCCACGAAGGTGCGCACCGGCTTCTCAGGCATTCGGAATCACAACCTCAGGACCTTGTGAGCGTTTCCTCCTAGGACAGCCCGCAAGTCAGAGGCCGAGAGACCCGACCCTTGAACCCTGCTCAGAAAAGATTTTTGGCCGATGAGGGGGTAGTCGGTGCCGAAGAGAACCTTCTCTGGGGCCCAGGAAGCGACGGCGGGAAATATGGCGTCTCGGTAGAGATAGGGGGATGCTGCTGTATCGTAGTAGACGTTGGCGAGAGTCTGCTGCGCTTCGGGCATCAACTCGTAGAAGGGAAGGCCTCCGCCCCAGTGGCCGCACACCAACGTAACTTGAGGAAAGCTCCGTGCAAACCGGTAGACTATCTTCGGATGCACCTCTCCCTTGCCGGGATACCCGTGCCCCACGGGCTCGCTGGTGTGGATCAGCACTGGCAAGTTCCAATGCTCTGCTGCCTCCGCCAGAGGTGCCATCGCCGCCGTGTCATCGATATCAAAGCGTTGCCCATCGGGCATGAGCTCTCCTATGCCTCGCATTCCCGCCTTCACGCATCGTTCCAGTTCGGCTTCCGCCTCCCGCCACGTTTTGACCTGTAGACAGGCGAATCCGATGAGTCGGTCGGGATATCGGCTGATGGCGTCGATCACGTAGTCGTTTCCCTCGGCGCAGAGGCCGTGATCGGCGAAGCCGAAGCCGAAGGTCACCGCACGATTTATTCCTGCTCGGTCCATGGACTGAATCAAATCCTCGGCGGTGGCCATCCTCGCTCTGGGATTGGCGTAGAGTAGGCCAAACCATCGATCCCGCTTCAGCAAGCTCTCGCGGTCGGCGATCATTTCCGGGGAGAAGGTGTGGGTATGGAAGTCGATAATCAAGATTGTCGATTGTCTCACAAGCGGCGCGTAAAGTCAAATCATCGCATCGGGGAGATGTGCTACAATGTGGCGAGGGCAGGAGGATATATGACAGGCCGTTTGGAGACGCTGCTGGATCGGTTGGAATCTTGCTGGCGGAAGGGAAGGAGGCCACTGCTCTTTTTGGGTGCTGGAGCGGGCGTTTCCCCCAGCTTCGCCCCGGAGGAGCAACTTCCCGATGGCCCGCTGCTGCTGGCCCGTCTGTTGGCCTTCCATTACCGGGGTGACGAGATGATGGCTGATCACTTCGCCCCGGATAATGCCCGGGACTTCGCCCCGGATAATGCCCGGGACTTCGCCCCGGATGATGTCCGGGACTTCGCCCGGGACTTCGCCTCTGGTATCCGACGATACGCCGACTGTTTGAGGTTGGATCCCGCGCAGGTTGCTGCTCATCCGGATATGGTGCTGGGCATCTTGGCCAGCGGAGGCGCTGAGGGATGGAGAGCCGGCCTGCTGCAGGCCCTGGAGGGGAAGCCGGTTCCCCCCGGCTACCGCATCCTGGCCCGACTGGCGGATCGGCAAGTGGTGCGCGTCATTTTCACCACCAACCTGGACGAAGCCTTGGAGCGCGCATTTCACCTGGAGGAGGTGCCTTTCGTCAGGCTCGTATCCAGCGAGGATTACGCTGACTTCGAATACCTTTTCGACCGAGGGGTCCCCCTTATCTGCAAGCTGCACGGGACGGTTCATCTCCCGTCCTCGATACCTCTCTCACCTGACTCGTTGAAGGAGCTGGAAGCGGGTCGGAGAGATGCCCTGATCGAGGCCCTGCGAAGATCTCCCCTGGTTCTGATCGTGGGCTATGGCGCACGAGATCCGGACATCCTGCCTCTGCTGCAGGAGGTGGATGGCGAGAGGGCTTGGTGGGTCGCTCTGGGAGGACTGGCTGACAGCTTGGCGCGGGCTTTCAAACGGAAAGGAAGGCTGATCTCCAGCGTCGGCTCCGAGGACCTGTTTGTGGCCTTGGCCCGCCGCTTTCGAATTCCCGGCCAGGAGGTTTTGCCTGAGGAGCGCGCCATTTGTTCTCTGCCTGGAGAAAGTCGGCCGTTGTACTACGTCGACCCCGTTTTTGGCCGCATTGACTTCCCCGGAATCTCGGAGCGCATCTTCCGGGTGATTGCCTCTGGAGATATGCAGCGGTTGAGAGGGGTGCAGCAGCTGTCATTGGTGGACTTGGAGCACCCTGGGGCCGTCCACAGTCGCTTCAATCATGCCTTGGGCGTGGCTCACCTGGTTCGCTTGGGGTTGGATCATATCCGCAGCATCGATGAACGGTGCGCTGCCCTGGTCTCGCCGCAGGACTACGCCGAAACGATCATCGCTGCCCTCCTTCATGATATCGGGCACGGCCCCTTTGGGCACGTCATGGACACGTTCTTCGAGCGCATCGGCGAGCATGCCCACGACCATGAGAC
>SDBT01009117.1_pt1 | contig 16125 bp, 18 predicted proteins | sample 2277101 | NCBI WGS metagenome assembly SDBT01 (sample SAMN10404973, study PRJNA504765) | marine sediment metagenome | isolation source: marine sediment core GS10_PC15, 103 cmbsf | place: Arctic Ocean: Southern Knipovich Ridge | collected 2010 | reverse complement strand
CTATCCCAAAAACCTTAATACGATAACGATACAGCCTAACTGAACCATGGCCAAGAAGTTACTCAGATGATATTCATAGCGAACAACCAGTCGGCGGAAGTTTTACAGCCAAGCAAACAGCCGCTCTACTTTCCAGCGTCGTTTGTAGCGTCGCAACGAGCGGCCATCCTGCGTCACCGGTTTTCGCCGATTCACTTTGTGCGGTGCGATCATATCCACATTTCGCTCCTCGGCCAATTGTTCATCCAACTTGTCCGAGTCGTAGGCCTTGTCGCCAATCAGTTTCTGCGGCAACTCTTCCAATACGCAGGCATCCAACATGTCATTCACCAGTGTCACTTCATGCGGGCTAGCGCTGCATGTGTGGACGGCGAGAGGAACACCTTCAGCGTCGATAAGGCCCATGATTTTAGTGCCTTTTCCGCGTTTGGTCTTACCGACCCCATCGCCCCTTTTTTTGCCGGAACAAAAGTTCCGTCAATGAATCCTTCACTCAGGTCTATACCTCCGCGGTCGCGAAGGTCTTGTGCAAGGGCAATGAGAACCTTTTCAAAACTCCCATCCCGCGACCACCGCTGGAAGCGTCGATGGCAAGTACTTCGCGGCGGATATCTGTCGGGCAAGTCTTTCCATGGCGCGCCAGTCCGGAGAATCCACAAAATGCCGTTGAGTACCTGGCGGGGATCCACCGATGGCCGTCCTTGCCATCCCGGCCCACTTCGAGACGGCGGAAGGTGTGAGGAGATCCGTTTCCATTGCTCGTCTGTAATGTCCATAACCAAATGTTTACACACTGGTTATGATAGCGCAAGTCAAATCCTATGTTTTTGGGATAGCTTCTAGTAAAGGCAACCATGGTTTATCAGGTGGTTCCGTCAGCGACAGAAGCTCTCGTATTTTGGACTGGTTGTAAAGGCTCACCTCTATGCCACATCGTTGTCTAGCTTGCTCGGCTGTCATCTTAGCGCTCTTCGAGAAGTTGTAGGCCGTTGATACAACAATCCCTCTGTTCACCCCTCCGACGATCATGGTGCCGACGAATTCTCGAATAACACTTACAGGTTCAGCTTTCTGGGGATTGCAGCGACGTTTGACCTGTACGAAGCACGGTTTCTGATTCCCTCGAAGTACCAGAAGCAGATCTACTCCGTTATCGCCGGGTCCTCCAACATGCTCTACTTCACACTGGAAGTGATCGCGCAGCACAGCGCCAATGAGTGCCTCCAGTGCAGTCGGGTTCATATCGCATAATGACGCACCCCTCTCTACCAGTTGTTTGCGCAACTGGAAGACGGGTAAGAACGACGCAGATACCTCGAAGTCTTGGATGATCCCTTCGTGAATCTTGCAATTCCTGTCCGAGCCGTCGGGGTAGTCCGCTCCATGAATGAGTCTCAGTAGCCACCAACCGCAGTTCCGGCAGGCGAAGGATGTGGCATTGGTGAAGGTTGTTGTAAGCAGAAAGTGATCGCCCTTTTCCGGCTTAGCGGCTTGTTGGGGCTCATCCGTGCAGACCAAGCGACTGTGGCAATAGATGCATCTGTCAGGGCTATCATAAATGGCATCTCTCGCAATCGGCGGGAGAATCTCCTTCTTCACGTGCTTGGGGCGGGGCTTCTCAGACACGGTATAATCTGAACCATACCAGCGATTCCTGCCATATGTGATGTGCCTTGCGTAGGGGAGGATGACTCGGCAATTGGACTGTCTGAGCTGCACGTTCACTCTTTCTTGCCTACGATTCACACACAATTCCTCGTTCCCGACACATCGGGGGCCAGCGTTGGAACTGATGAGTCTGCCGTCAAAGTCGGCGACAACTGACCTGCTTGCTTGGGCGGCGGTCAAAGCTAGGTCACGCTCGACAGTCTACCATACAAGTGCCTTCTTGTCTTGGCGCCTGCAGACGTCGAATACTCACAAGTCATGTCAGTCGGCGTGAAATGCAAGCCGTGCGGAGCAGCTTAAAGAGGCCAGTTGGTCAAGACAGCTTCATTGTGGCGTGTCTATCGGCCTTACCGAGACATATTTATGGAGGTCAGATTCGATCTCCCCTTTACGTTCATTCAATACTCAAAAACTTCCCTTCAACCGGTTCGCGTGCCTTGCAACATGACCCGGTCAACCATCAGTAAAAGCTGAAAACATCGGCGTATTCCCGGCTGCCTCTCGGTGAATCCAGGCTGTCGGTCCGGTCAGCTGTATCGCGATCAAACGCCCACATCCGTGCCTGATTCTTCCGGCACATCTGATGTCTGGGGATCGTCTTTCGTTGTCTTCAGTGAAAACTCGCTCGCCTCCGCTCCAGCCAGATGACACGATCAACGCCAATCCACAAACTTACACATAATTAATTACACCACTAAGCCTAGGCCCTGCGCGACGCCACCTGTCGCATCTGAGATGGGTCGAATAGTTAAACCTTGGATCTCCGGCCGAAAAGACCGACCAGCCAAATCCAGCCAGCGGCTGCGAGTACTGATAATAGCGGCGCGACCGGGACGCGGAAGCGAGGGTGATTGGCTGGACCGGGCAGTAACATCGCCGCAAGCACCAGAACCAGAATCAGCCAGCCGGCAGAGGGAACCTGCAAAGGCGTTCGCTTAACGAGGAATCCAACGAGACCAACAAACCGTAACAGCGTAATCAGCGCCAGCGGCCCCGCCAGAAAAACAGCCCAGGGTTCTTGGCGGAAATAGTGCTTGACCGCCGCTATCACACCATCGGTCTGGATGACCGCTAACGTTCCCTGGGAACCTTCAGTCAGGCCGACGATCTCCAGAACGTCCGTCGCTGCGGGCATGAACCAGCCGGCAGTGCCTTTTATGTGGAGCTTTGCGTAAGTAAGCGGATGATCCAGCAGTACCTGCCTGGCACGTCGGCTGCGGAAGCGGGCTGCCTCGCCGGCAGTGGGGAAGCTGTCTCCAAATTCGACCTGCTCCTGAGAACGCAACTGATCGCGAGCCTGGTCCTCGGAAATACCTTCAGCCTCAGCAAGTGTCTTAGGAGCACTGAAGGCGAATATGCTATCGCTTGCGAAGCTGGAAAAACCCAGGTAGTCAGCCCGGACGTTGTTGCGAACAACCCAGGGTGAGATCATTACCAACACTACCCCACCAAAGGCAGCCGCCTGGGCCACTCTTTTCGGCCAAGGCCTGCGAAGCAGCAGTACCAACCCGGCCCCCGGTGTCATCACCAGAGCCACCGGGCGGATGTAGCATGCGATGCCCATCACCGCCCCTGCTACAAGCAGGGACCACCACGAGTCAGTCTTGAAATGATGCAACAACACCAGCACCGTCATCGTCAGTGTAAGTGCGAACAGGCCATCCGAAAGAACCCGCACAGCCGAGGCCATCGCTACCACCGCTACGGCCTGGAACCCAGCCGCTACGAGCCCCCCGCGCGGGCCTATCAAAACCCAACCCAACAGGCCAGTCAGGTAAACCAGCAACACATCCAGAACGATCTGCATCGCAGCAACTGCCACGATTGACCAATCGCCAAACGGCGCACCCAGTGCCAAAAATACCGGGTAACCCGGTGTACGGAAAATCTCCACCTGGCCGTCGCGCACAAAGCCATCCGAGTTGGCCAGCGCCTGGGATAGTTCGATATATCCACCGCTGTCGGCGGTCATCAGTTGATCGGGTTTATTCCACGCAGCCGCAAGAAGCGCAACCCGCAAAACAGTTGCAACAATGAGTATGATAGTTAGATGTTTCCAATTCATCTGTCTGGATATCGTAAGTTGTCTGCCAAGACGATACAATCACTCATGTGATCAGCTTCATATCGCTAGACGTCGTAAGTTGCCTGCCAAAACGATATAATAAATCCTGTGAGCGTCAAAGATACCATCACTGTTTGCGAGATCTTCGCCAGTATCCAGGGCGAATCTACCCGCGCGGGCTGGCCGTGCGTTATTATCCGCCTTTCCGGGTGTAATCTGCGCTGCAACTGGTGCGATACGACCTACGCCTGGGAACCCGGGGAGGAAATGACGATCGAAGATATTCTAGCGCGCTCGAGTGAGTTTGGGATTCCGCGCATAGAAGTTACAGGCGGCGAACCACTGGACCAGCCAAACACGGCTGAATTACTCACACGCCTTTGCGCAGCCGGCTACGAGGTACTGCTGGAGACCAACGGGGCAGTGGATATCTCCGGGATCGATCCAAAAGTCTCGCGAATAGTTGATATCAAGTGCCCTTCCAGCGGACAATCGGATAAGAATCTGCCGGCCAACTACAATCTGCTGACATCCAACGACGAGATTAAATTCGTTCTGGCTAACAGGGGCGATTTTGATTTCGCCTGCGGTGTATTAGCTAAGCATAATTTAACCGATCGATGCAGGGTTACATTCTCGGCCGTTAGTGAACAGCTATCGCTGGAAAAACTGGCTGAGTGGATCTTAGCTGACGGTTTGGACGTGCGGCTGGGGTTTCAGTTGCATAAGATAATCTGGCCTGACAAAGATCGAGGCGTTTAGAGGACTTATTAGAAAAATGGAAGCCGAACTTATCAAGACATTCCGTTTCGAAGCAGCTCATACATTAGCCAAGGCCCCTGACGGCCATAAGTGCCGCCGGCTTCACGGCCATAGTTATAAAATCGATATCCACATAACCGGCGAGGCTGATCCTGAGACCGGTTGGGTGATCGACTTCGGGCAGATCAAACAGGCCGTCGAGCCGCTTCTGGCCAAGTTAGATCACAGATTCCTGGATGATATCGAAGGGCTGGCCAACTCGACCTCTGAGATGCTGGCAAAATATCTTTGGGATAAGATCAATGTGAACCTTCCAGGACTGTCGGCTATTACGGTGTGGGAATCGGACACTTCACGATGCGTCTACCGGGGCAAGTAAGCCCGGCCAGATAGATCGCTCACTTGCCGCAGCAGTTCTTGAATTTCCTGCCCGAGCCGCATGAACATGGATCGTTACGTTTAGGCCGGCTTGTCTGGGCTGAACCCGACCCAGCCTGGGAAGGCGACTTAGCGATAGAAGCATTCTTCAGCGGCGGACGTTGACCTTTGTGGAAATACTCAGCCATTCCCTTGAGCGTATCGAGAGCCTCGGAAAAGAACTTCTTGTATGCGTCACAGTAGTAGTTTTCCCGGGCTGGGTCCGTGCCGATCGGCATGTGGTGCTTGGGACAGCCACCGTTGCAAAAAGCCAGAAACTCACAACCCACACAATCAGCGGGCAGGTCGGTCTTGAGGCGATCAAACTCAGCGAGTTTTGGATCGGCAAGTAAATCGACAAGCGGCCGATCCATAATGTTGCCGATCAGCCACGGCTTTTCTACGAAATGGTCGCATGCGTAAAGGTCGCCGTTGAATTCCAGCACGTGAGCATTCGCGCATCGCTGCGCGTAGCAGCATGTAGACGCCCGGCCGAAAAGTAATGTATGGATCACATTATCGATAAACCGCTCTGAAACTCTGCCTGCATCGCGGGTGGACCACTGGTCGAATACATCCAGCAGGAACTGGCTGAACTGGGCAGGCGTGACGGAGTAGTCCGTGGGCTTGCCATTTTCGTCGCGTTCGAGGATCGGGATAAATTGCAGGTAACGAATGCCGCGATTGACAAAGTAACGGTATATGTCTCCGCCGTGCGGGGCGTTAGCAGAATTAAGCGTAACGAGCACGTTGCACTCACCGCCGGCGGCTGTCAGGCGCTCAAGACCCGCCCAGGCCCTGGCGAACGAGCCGTCCCCGGCGTGATCGAGCCTGAACGAATCGTGCCACTGGGCAGGCCCGTCGAGGCTGATGCCAACGAGGAACTTCTCGCCGGCGATAAACTCACACCATTGCTCATCCAACAAAACCGCGTTGGTCTGCAGCGCGTTGGTTATCTTCTGGGAAGGCTTTTGAAACTTCTTTTGTAACTCGACCGCCCGTTTGAAAAAGTCCAGCCCGGCAAGTAAGGGCTCTCCGCCCTGCCAGTTGAAATCCACCTGTTTCGGCATGGCCTCGATATACTGAGCGGTAAACGCTTCCAGCACTTCATCAGACATCTGGAACTTATCCGTCTCGGGGTAAAGCTGCGCGGGCTTATCGCGGTAGTAGCAGTACTGGCAGGCAAGGTTGCAAACCCCGGATACCGGCTTGGCCATGATGTTGAACGGACGTATCGGCTGGGTCATAAAAATCTCGTTGCTACTGAAAAACTTCCGAAACAACCAGCTTAGCAAATCACCTGGTGAGGCTGCAAATCGATCCGCCGGGTTTCGTTAATACGACCTAAACAGCCGATCGCATCTGGAACTGACATTAATTTATATATTTTCCAGATAATCCTTATCGGGCAGTTTCGGGAATGCTGCCGCCGGCAGGGTTTGATACCAGTAAGCTACCGAGGCGATATCATCCTGCAGCGGAAGGTACCCTTTTGACCGCCAGCCCAGGGCCTGGATCGTTACGCGAAGGTTCGTCTCGAAGCGGATCGGATCGACGATGTGCCAGCGATACAGCCCGAACCGCTGCTGGGACTGATACAACCCGTCGGGCCTGATAACCTGATGCAATCCCGCATACGGCGTGCAGAATTCCTCGTACTGCTTCGTTTTAGTGTTCTCGAAGTTATACGCACCGCAGAAATAATCTTCCGTACCCGTCCCGCATATGGTTGGGAACTCATCATCGCCGTCCATGAAGAACTTTATCTCCCCTTCGCCCCACCAGCCGCAGTTGTTAACACCCCATGCCATGTAAGTCCCGACATACTGGCCCTTGCCAACTACGCCATCGAGAATCGTGTAGTTTTCCTTATACGGCAGCGGGTTCACCCGGCGGAACTGGGCGTGGAAGTAGGCTACATCTTCGCCGATTTCAGTCAGCGTATAGTCCACCTGATAATAAAGCGTAACCTTATCATGATGGTCGTTGGTTACTGTAATCCGGCACTTTTTTCTAAACGGCATCTGCCAGTAGCAGTTAAAGCCTCTTCCCGGATTTACGCATACCGCCAGCGACGAAAGCGGCGCGTATTGACCCCAACCCATCGCGAAAAAATCTCCCAACGGGCATTCGACCGAAGGCTGCTCCTGGCCGTCCCAGTAAATCCGGAGGATCTGCGTCCGCCAGTTGCTCGTGGTCAGCCAGATGTGCTGGATCGCACCGGGGCCGTCGATATCTGCAACAGTAAAAGTCTCACCGGATTCGATATGCACCGATGGCGATACCTTCCAGCCCCGGCCGAGATCTTTGGCAACTTCAGCCCCAGTTCCTTCGGTGGCCATGCCGCCGGCGCCTTTTTCGCCAGTAAAGTTCTCAGGACTGATCGAGCGGGTCTTTGCATCCGAAAGACGATAAAGGTTGCCCATGTTCGCGCCTAAGCCATCCCATGCCATAACTTCGCTCCTTTACAATAACTGCCGGCCCTTGTCCGTTACTGTTCTTGTCATACCCTTGATTAGCTAAATTGGCAAATAAAAGCCCTTCTGCAGCCAATAATGGTCCATACGAACGGTCCTGGCCGTCCGTTCCCGGGCTAAACTGTTAGGCTGGACTGGGAAAAACCTCTTGCAGGCTAGGGCTTCGATGCTAGAATACTCGGTTCGCAAAGTTGGATGTTTATGAAAAACTTATGATTTTACGCCTGTCGGATGAACCGATGGGCCTGTTGAACAGTCCGCTTGTAGGGCTGTGAAGACTTGGAGAACGCTTAGGTGGCGGTAAAGATTAGACTCAAACGATTAGGCCGGCGGCACCGGAGTTTCTTCCGCGTTAGCGCCATGGACTCCCGAAGCCCTCGTGACGGCCGAGTGATCGAAGAACTGGGCTGGTACGATCCCCTCGCAAAGGATGCCGCAAAGCAGGTATCGCTGAAGCGAGAAAGGATTGAGTACTGGCTGAGCGTCGGCGCCCAACCGTCCGAGACGGTCAAGAATTTGCTGACCAAACAGGGCATCGCAACAACCAAGTAACGCCCTTTTATGGCGGTTTGGCGTGTGTGGGAGTTTGCTCGGCATGGCTCTGAGGATCGATATACTCACGCTGTTCGGCGAGATGTTCGACGGCTTCCTGGCCACCAGCATCGTAGGCCGGGCCGCCCAGCGGGGCCTGCTGGAAGTAGTACGAACCAATATACGCGACTTCGCGCCCGACAGTTACGGCAGCGTCGATGACGCCCCCTTCGGAGGCGGGCCCGGCATGGTTCTTACGTGCCAGCCGATTTTCGATGCCGTCGAACATGTCAGGGCCCAGGCCGCCCCTGCCGGCAAGGTTATAATGCTAAGCCCGCAAGGCAGGCCAATGGATCAGCAGTTGGTAGGTCAGTTGGCTACCGAGGGGCGATTGATTCTGCTGGCCGGGCGTTACGAAGGTTTCGATGAACGAATCCGTATTGGCCTGGCCGATATGGAAGTGAGTTTAGGCGACTTTGTGCTATCGGGCGGAGAGTTGGCTGCGATGGCACTTATCGATGCGATAGTTCGTCTGCTGCCCGGGGCACTGGGCAAGGATGAATCGTCCGTTGAAGAGTCGTTCTCTGCGGGCTTGTTGGAGTATCCGCAATACACCAGGCCGCGGGAGTTTCGCGGGATGGAAGTGCCGGAAATCCTGCTAAACGGCGATCACGGCAAGATCGAAAAGTGGCGCCTGGAGCAGGCCCAGATGCGAACGCAACAACGCAGGCCCGACCTGTGGAAAAAATATAAGAACAAAAAAGACGAATCCGGAGAATAGCAGTGACCCAGGAACTTCTTAAATTAGCAGCCTCGGCCAGTTTGAAACAAGATCCGCCCAAATTCGATGTCGGCGACACGGTAAACGTCTCGGTGCGAATCGTTGAAGGCGAGAAGGAACGTACCCAGATCTTCAACGGCACGGTCATCGGGAGAAAGGGCTCGGGCATCCACGAAACTTTCACCGTCAGGCGTATCGTCAACAACGAAGGTGTGGAAAGGGTTTTCCCCGTTCACTCGCCGAAAGTTGCCGGCGTGGAAGTCGTTCGTCACGGCAAGACTCGTCGGGCCAAGCTCTACTTCCTTCGCGAGAGAATCGGCAAGTCTACGCGACTTAAAGAACGCAAGACCAAGGCCCCCAAGGGCTAAACCCTGTGTGGCCTTTCCGCCGACGCGCCGACCGGGACGGCCTGGGCCAACGCGGTGAGAAAATCTCGCGGAAGTTTCTCAAACGTCAGGGCCTGGCAATCCTGGCCAGTAACTATCGCTGCCCCACCGGCGAAATTGATCTTATCGCTCTTGATAAATCCACTCTCAGCGACGATGGTGCCCAGACTCTTGTTTTCGTAGAAGTTAAGGCCCGGTCCTCTGACCGCTTCACCGACCCGGCCTCAGCCGTCAACGCCGACAAACAACGCCGCATCCGCAAAGTCGCCCGTTACTATCTCGAATCGCGCGAAACCAGCGATTACAATGTCCGCTTCGATATAATCTCGGTCATCGTCCGTGACAGTCAGGAACCAGAGATAGACCACTACCAGGGAGCTTTTTGAGTAATTCAGAATCCAATGTGATGTGCGTTGCTCGCAAGATCGCCAAAGCGTTTGGCGACCTTGATGAAGTTGAGGCGGTGGCTTTGGGAGGTTCACAGGCCAACGGCCCGGTCGATGCAGAATCTGACATCGACATTTATGTGTACACGACAGCGCCCATCGACCTGCCTGACCGCGAGGCGATAGCCGACGAACTTGGGGCCGTCCAACGAGAATTGAACCAGACCTTCTGGGATGTAGCCGACGGCTGGATCGACGCGGAAACAAACATCGAAATCGAAGCCGTCTACTGGGACAAATCCTGGATCAAGCGAAAGCTGGATCGTGTACTAATCAAGCATCTACCTAGCAACGGCTACTCGACTGCACATTGGCACACGATCCGCAATTCAGTATGTCTCTACGACAAGGATGGCTGGTTTGCTGCACTGCAGGACCGCAGCCGACAGCCCTACCCCGAACAACTGAGGCAAGCGATTGTCACCTGGAATCATCAGGTACTGGCCAAAATATCAGCTTCGTTCGCCAACCAGATCAAAAAAGCCGTAGCCAGAAACGATCTGGTCAGCGTCAACCACCGCCTGACTGAACTCCTGGCCGGCTACTTCGATATCATTTTCGCGGTAAACCGCGTCCCCCACCCCGGCGAGAAGCGATTGCTGGAACAGGCAGCCAAACTCTGCCCGAAGCTCCCGAAGAATATGGAGCCTCAGGTGAAACTGGTTCTGCAGGCGGCGGCGAAGGCCGATGATGGGTTGATCGCGACGATCGACAAGCTGATGGATGATCTTGATAGCCTACTGATTGAAGAGGGTTTCAATGAAGCTAGTTGATACACATTGCCATCTCTGTCACGGCCGGCTGAGAAACCAACTCGCCGACGTTCTCGAACGCGGCAGGAAAGCCGGCTTGGTAAGTTTTATCTGCGCGACCGGCACCTTGGAAGAATCAACGGCAGCGTTGTCGGTGGTAAGAGAAAACGACGATGTCTTCTGCACCGCAGGTGTGCATCCACATGATGCAAGGGAAGTCGAACCTGACTACCTGGAGCGATTGGAGCAACTGGCGGCCGAGCCGAAAAACGTAGCCATCGGCGAGATAGGCCTGGACTATCACTACAACTACTCCCCGCCACAAGACCAGCGAAAAGTTTTCGCCGAGCAACTCGCACTCGCTAGCCGGTTAGGTAAGCCCGCCGTCATTCATACGCGCGAAGCGTTTGAAGATACGCTTGCGATTATCGACGAAGCCCCTGCCCTGCCGACGATTGTGTTCCACTCCTTTACCGGCAATGCCGCACAGGCCGAGCGGGCACTCGAGCTCGGCGCGATGATCAGCTTCTCTGGAATCGTTACCTTCAAAACAGCCGATGATCTGCGCGAAGCGGCCATGTTAGTTCCCGACGATCGACTGCTGGTGGAAACGGACTCGCCGTATCTATCCCCTGAACCTGTGCGTAAGATCAGGACCAACGAGCCCGCCCACGTGGCCCACGTTGCTACATTCCTGGCCAAGCTTCGAAACACATCTCCTGAAGTTCTCGCGAAAATAACATCCGATAACTCGGCACATTTTTTTGGCTTTTCTTATGGTATTTAGTACTCCCGGCGAAGCGCCGCGTCTACAATACTTTCGAGTTGTAAATCACGTCTTCATAATGAAGTAATAACATGTCTTTGAGACGAAGTAATAGCATATCTTAGCTCGAAATTGCAGGCCCGTGAAATAGGTTTACATGATCGTCTTGAGCAGCATGAAGTAAGCTGCCGAGATTACCGCGAGAATACAGGCGGACGGGAGCATTTCCCGATATACGGGAGCGTAGGTGGTCTTGAAATATCTATTAGAGACCACGTAGCAAAGGTGCAGCGGACTTATTAGTTGGCCGAGGTGTCCAAAGGCGTACGCCAATGCGACGTAAGCTATGAGGGGCCCCTCGGAGGGCACTAAGGCCACGACAATTGGGAAACTCGTGCCGACGAAACCGACGGCAATCCCGGTTACCGCACCGGCGATGAAGGGCAGGAGGGCTATGATGGCGGTGACGGGAAAGCGGAGCTGCTTGAGCTCCTGGCCGATTTTTGTGGCTGCGTCAGTTTCGCCGAGCACGTATTGGAAAATCATCACGGCTGCAACTAAGCCGACGATGACCAGAATAGATTTATTCATGACGACGCCGCGAATCTGAGAGCCTGTCAGTCGATTCAGTTTTATAGTCCACGCCCAACTTACAACAAGCCCGACACCCAACGGGCCGAAATGCTTGACCTGATCAATACCCGACACGCCAGCCAAAGCATTTTCTACAATCTCTACCGACATAGCCCCCTTTGCGACAGCCCATACCAGCAGTATCAACCAGATCGTCGAGGTACTGATAATAAAAGCTTCTCGCGTACCTTTAGGGATGTCGGACTTCTCTTGCCGGCGGAATTTACTTCGGCGGACCATCAGAAACCCTACCGCAGCTGAAGCTATCCCCAAAGGCAACATCACAGGCACCCAGGCGGTGATCTCTAATCCAGAAATAGCCAGCGCCATTATCACACCAGGATAAAGAGGCCACCACTGCTCCCAGATGTGCCGGAACCAATAATTGATCGCCGAAAGCCTCGCGCCACTTATTTTTTCGTCTTTTGCTACCGATTCGACCATCGGAGCCGAAAAAAGAGCACCGCCTGGCATCGGAAGAAGTCCGATAATCGCAGGCAAGGCAGCTATGGTAACCGACGGACGGCGGAAAAGTGCTGTCGCCAGCGAGACAATTCGCTTCATCTGCCCGCCGGCCTGCATCGTCCCGGATACCAAAAGCAGCAAGGCTGTAATAAACACAAGACCAAGTGTCTTGGGCTGGATTGCCCCAACAGCGATACACTGTAACACCTGTACAAGACTCATCTTAAAAGCCAACCCAAGTACAACCGAGCCCGCAATAAGTGCCGCAGCCAGCGGAACGCGGAACCGGGCCAGCAAAAGCACTAAAACAAACACACCAAGTGTCCAACCAAGAGCGAACATGCTGGCTATCATAAATTAAAAGGCTCAATACCGAAAGTCGAATGCTGAAAGCTTCCCGTTTTTCGTTGACAGTTGCGGCAAGTGGAGATAGATTGTTGCGGTTTGGTGGAAGGCGATACTTTGCCCGCAAGGGGCGCCTTAGGCGGCTTGGCCGCTTGAGAATGTGCCGGCCCGTCGCGGCCGTCGGTGCAGGCCTCCGGGTGAAACCCCGCCGCGGCACCTTTTTTAACTTTTGTTTTTATTCGGCTGAAGCTTGGGCAATTGAGCTCTGGCCCACCGTGCTCTACCCGGTGGTGTAATTGGCAACACAGAGGTTTTTGGTACCTCTATTCCAGGTTCAAGTCCTGGCCGGGTAGTCGATTTATCTTAAGACTTTTCTGGCAAGGAAAGCTGGGACGGCAATGGTTTGGATCCCGGCTCGCAACTGAAGCGTTTGATCGAAAGGAGTTTGGGCAAATTGAAAGTCTTCGCAGGACGCGCTTATAAAGACCTGGCTCACAGAATATGTGAGCATCTGTCCATACCGGAAGGCCTGGCCAAGATCACTGTCTTCCCCGACAGCGAAATTTTCGTGAAGATCGAGGAAGACGTACGCGGCAGGGATGTTTTCATCATCCAGCCGACCTGTGATCCGGTAAATGAGACGCTGATGGAACTGCTGATCTTTATCGACTGTGCCCGTCGAGCTTCGGCGAAAAGAATTACAGCAGTTATGCCCTACTTCAGTTACGCCCGTCAGGACCGCAAAGATGAAGGCCGGGTACCCATAACCGCTAAGCTCGTGGCCAATATGATCACCACAGCCGGTGCAGATCGGGTGCTGACCATCGACCTGCACGCCGGGCAGATCCAGGGCTTCTTTGATATTCCGCTGGATAACCTTTATGCCGAGCCGGTCCTAAGCCGTTACTTCAAAAAACTGAACCTTAAGAACGTTGTCCTGGTCAGCCCCGACGTTGGCTCGGTCAAGCGAACCCGCTCTTTCAGGCAGAGACTCGAAGGAGATATGGCGATCATCGACAAGGCGAGAATAGACGCCTTTGAAACCGAAGTCGGCCAGATGATCGGTAACGTCAAGGGCAAGACCGTCGTCATGATCGACGACATGATAACCACTGCTGGGACCATGTGCGCAGCCGCAAAGCTCTGTCGCGCAGAAGGCGCCGAAAGAATCTTCATCGGAGCCACGCATGGAGTGTTGTGCGGCCCGGCTGTCGAGAGGCTGCGAGAAGCTCCAGTAGATGAGGTGGTTATCACTGACACCTACCCGATACCGCAATCCAAAATTGACGGCATCGGCAACTTGACTGTTTTAAGCATTGCCGAACTTATCGGCGATGCCATACTGAGAATCCACAAGAACGAATCTGTTAGCAATCTATTTTCGATAGACAACGGCAATAGCGGGTCTTAATGACCAGGCGTAAGCCGAGGAGATGGTAAACATGGCAGTATTGAAGGCAGATAAACGGCTGGAGGCGGGCACGCGCAAGGCTCGCAAGCTCCGTAAGGAAGGCCTTTTGCCGGGCATCGTCTACGGACACAAAAAAGAGCCACTTTCAATCACGATCAACGAACACGACGTGGAAATGGCCATCAAGCACGGCGAGAGGCTGCTGGAACTCCAGATCGGTTCGAAAAAGGAAAATGTTATCTTCAAGGAAGTGCAGTACGACACCTTCGGCCAGCACATCCTGCACGTGGACCTGGCCCGTGTTGATCTCCATGAACGCGTTGAAGTTACCGTACCAGTTATTCTTCGCGGCTCGTTGGCAAGCGATGAAGGCGTCGTAAATCAGTCGCTTTCCGCTCTTTCGATAAGCTGCCTGGTCACCGCGATCCCCGAAGATCTTCGCGCTTCGATTAAAGACTTAAATATCGGCGATTCGATCCGTGCCGGTCAGATCGAACTGCCCGATGGCGCCGAGTTAATCGGTGATCCTGAAGCGCTTATTTGCACCATTATTATGGTTGCCGAAGAAGAAGTAGAACCAGTCGAGGCCGAAGAGGCCCCGGCTGAACCGGAAGTTATTGGCGAAAAGAAAGAAGAAGAAGGCCAAGCCGAGGAGAGCTGATCGCACGCAGCCCGTTGAGAAGCCGCAGCGAACAGAAACTACGCCGTGGAACCGAACGTTTCGGCAAGAAGGAAGTTTGTGGTCGGTCTGGGAAACCCTGGCCGACGATACGCCGAAACTCGCCACAATGTTGGTTTCATGGTGGCCGATCGGCTCGGGCAACGATGGCAGGCTGATCGGGCCAAGCGGGCCTTTAGTGGCCAGGTCGTCGAAGCTCGCCCGGCCCGGCCCGGCCAAAACGAGTCAAAAGTGGTGCTCCTGAAACCGGAGACCTACATGAATCGCTCGGGCCAGGCAGTGCGTGAGATGTTGAGGTTCTTTAAGGCTGAGACCGCTGATCTGCTGATCGTTTTGGACGACACGGCCCTGCCGCTAGGGCGGATCAGGGCAAGAGCATCGGGCTCCGGCGGCGGACACAACGGACTGAACGATATTATGACAGCCCTGGCCAGCCAGGATATTAACCGGCTGCGGATCGGGATTGATCCCGCACCGGGAATAATGGAACAGAGCGATTACGTGTTAGGCAAGTTCACGGCCAAGCAGATCGAACAGATCGCCCCTGCCATTGAACAGGCCGCCGATGCCGTCGAGGATTGGATCTTTGAAGGCATTACTTATGTGATGGACAAATATAACCGCAAACCAGATAACCAAGACACAAGTACTTAGATAACGAAAGCAGTCAAATGGATCCCAAAAAAACCTATGAAGGCATGTTTCTGTTGGATGCCAGCGCTTCAGACTTCGAAGCTGCAGCCGAGCCTATTCGAAATATCCTGGACCGTAACCAGGCCGAGGTACTCTCGATCAAGCCTTGGGATGAACGCAGGCTGGCCTATGAAATTAACCACCGCCGTCGTGGGTTGTATGTGCTGACATACTTCAAGGCTCCCCCAGAGCAGATTGTCGAACTGGAGCGAGACTGCCTACTCAACGAGTCCATTCTTCGCCTGTTAGTATTGCGGCGGGACAAACTTACCGACGCTGAGATAAATGCCGAGACACCGGCAACTACGTCCTGGCGAGCCAAGCCTGAAATAGGTGAAGGCAAAGACGCAGTTCCGGCCGGCGAGGCCAAACCCACAGAAGCAGCTGAAGCCCCGGCCGACAAAGTAACCGAAGCTCCCGCAGTGGAAGTTAAAGCAGCCGAAGCGCCTGCTGAGGCTGAAGCGCCAGTAGAAGCACCGGCCCCTGCTGAAGCTGAAGCTCCCGCAGCGGAAGCTGAAGTAACCGAAGCGCCTGCTGAGCCTCCGGCCCCAGTTGAGGCTGAAGCTGAAGCGCCAGTTGAAGCCCCGGCCGGCGAAGTAACCGACGCTCCCGACGACGAAACTACCCCCACCGACGAGACGGAACCGAAAACGGAATAGCTAACTTGCTTAGCTGATAATAAGCAAACACTCATAACCAGGAAATCAGACATGGCCAACTTTAACAAGGTGATTCTGATCGGCAATTTAACCCGCGACCCGGAGATGCGGTATCTGCCAAGCCAGACCCCGGTAGTAGAGATAGGCCTGGCGGTCAACCGTCGCTGGAAAGGCCAAGACGGTCAGCAG
>SDBT01009116.1_pt1 | contig 16126 bp, 14 predicted proteins | sample 2277101 | NCBI WGS metagenome assembly SDBT01 (sample SAMN10404973, study PRJNA504765) | marine sediment metagenome | isolation source: marine sediment core GS10_PC15, 103 cmbsf | place: Arctic Ocean: Southern Knipovich Ridge | collected 2010 | reverse complement strand
CCTTTCCATACTCGCCATTGCTGATTGGTAATCATTATAGAACATTGCTATTTCACTGATTGGTTGAAAGACTTTCATAAGGTAAAGTGTGAAACCGAATACTATTCCAACACTAATTGTGCCTAGGATTACTTCATTAACGCTGAACCATAAAACAATGCATGTGACGATGGCGATTATTATTTGTATCCCCGCGTTAAAAGACGCCATTAAAAATGATGCAGAGATATTGGCCTGTAGGTTCTCAACATTCACTTGATCGAATTCTTGCCTAGTTTGACCCTCTCTGGTAAGAGATTGAATGACTCTTATTCCGGATACACTCTCCTCAAGTCTTGTTGTAACTCTTGCGATACCTCTCCGAGTTCTCATGAAAGCTTGACCTGATCTACTATGGAAGATGAAAACTGGTAAAATAAATAAGAGTAGTGCTGCGAGAGTTATAAGAGTTAATTTGACATTCCAAGTAAACATGATAATTATGTAACCAATCATTGAGATTATGCTAGTTATGCTAGTCGGAAGCATCCTTAAAAAAACGTCACCAAGTGCTTCTACATCATTAGTTATTCTTGACATGATGTCTCCAGTTTCTCCTTCTGCAAAGAATCTGACCGAAAGTTCTTGAAGGTGTTTCACCAACTTATTTCTAACATCATAAACGACTTTATGCCCCAACCAATTTAAGAGAAAAGTTTGTCCAGCTGTTGCCAACCAGTTAATAATTGCTAAAACCAAGAAAATAAGACAATAAACTGTGATACCGCCTATTTTTTCATCAATTGATAGACCTAGCTCTGACGATGAGATGAGGTATTTATCAATCATAAGTTGAGTAAGATATGGTTGCATCATGCTCGTTAGTGTAATACTGATGAGTGCTACAATAAGTAAAATTAGACGAGTTTTATACCTAAAAACATATTTTAGGAGTCTTCTAAATAACATGGAGTCAGGTAAGCTTCTTTCAAGATTTTCATCATCAGATTTTTTGTTTCTAGAACGACCATGTCTATGTAAATGTATATGTACACTCATTCTTTTCTTCCTCCAGAATTCTTTTGTTCATCTGAAACGAGAAGGTCTTCTTTTGGAGCGAATTGAGTCTCATATATTTGAGAATAAATTCCCCTTAACTTCAAGAGTTCTTTATGAGTCCCAATCTCCTCAATCTTACCATTATCCAATACGATTATTCTATCAGCATTCTTTATAGTTGAAAGTCTTTGTGTAATCACGAATGTTGTCCTATCTTTACGTAATTCATCGAGAGCTTTTTGTATCTGATGTTCAGTTTTAGTGTCAACGAAAGATGTTGAATCATCTAATATCAATATTCTTGGATCTCTTAAAAGAGTCCGTGCAATTGCTATTCTCTGTCTCTGTCCACCTGAGAGCGTGACCCCTCGCTCACCAACAAACGTATCATAACCTTCAGGAAAAGACATTATAAATTCATGAGCTTGAGCTAATTTTGCTACATTAATAATTTTCTCCGTTGTAGCATCAGGTTGTCCAAATGCAATATTTTCTTTAATCGTTGTTGAGAATAAGAATATATCTTGCAGAACAATTCCAACTTTGTTACGGAGAGATTTTAAGGTTACATCTTTAATTGAATAATCATCTATGGTAATTGTTCCTTTAATGATGTCATAAAATCTAGGAATTAAATAAATTAAAGAACTTTTTCCAGATCCTGTAGCTCCGAGAATAGCAATCGTTTCACCAGGCTTAACTAGAAAGTTAATATCTTTGAGTACAGGACGATCTTTAATGTATTCAAAAGTCACATCACTAAATCTAACTTCGCCTCGTATAGTCGGTAATTGAATAGCGTCTGGTTTATCTTCAATCTCCGCTTTTGAATCAATAATCTCAAAGACTCTCTTCGCTCCAGCTATAGCCCGGCTATATAGATTAATGAGTATACTTACAAATCTAACGGGAAGAGTTAGCATGCTTATGTATTGACTGAATAGAAGTAACGAACCTAAAGAAAGAGTATTTCGAATAACTTCTCCGCTTCCAAACCAATACAAAATTGCAGTTCCTAGACCTAAAAGGAAACCTGTAAATGGTCGAAAGATTGCTCTAATTTTTACTTCCTCCATGTTTGCGTTCAAAAACGTATTGTTTACTTCTTCAAAATTTTTCAGTTCAAATGGTTCATTTGTAAATATCCTAACAACATTCATACCAACGATGTTCTGTTGTAATGTGGCGTTTAATGCGCCATATTTTTCTCTGATCTTGGAATTTATAGGATGTATTTTTTTCATGAAAAAATAATTAATTACAAATACAAAAGGAATAGTTATTAAAGAAATAAGTGTCAAATTAACGTCTATCCCGAAAAGGTAATAATAAATAAAGATAATTTGGATGATTGAACCGAAAAGTGAGTTCATCCAAAAAGAGTAGAACATAGTCATTCTTCTAATATCACTAGTCACCCTTGCCATCAATTGTCCTATCTGAGTTCTGTCATAAAAACTGAAGGATTTCGCTTGTAGAGACATAAATAGTTCATTTCTAATGGTAAAAACTATTTTCTGACTAGTATAAGAGTTAATATACCTCTGTAAAAAAGAAATAATGCTATTTGAAGCATATATCCCAATAATGAGCAGTAGATAAAAGGGGAGTTGATCATAATTACCTTGAAGGATAACATCGTCGATAATCGCTTTAGTTGAAATAAGTGGAACATAAATTCTTAAAAATCTAGAAGTTACTGTTAGAGCAAAGCTAAATGAGACTAAATACCAATAGTTTCTAACATACCCTAGCATTCTACTTAAAATACTCATAATTACCCCTTAACTTTCGCTTACCGATGAAAATCTTTCAAGTATAACTTTGAAATATCATTTCATTAAATATTAGACCGTCTATATTAATAAAAAGTAAACTCTTATTGACACATGTTTAAATATTTTAATTGTTCTCTTTGGCTCTTTATTGTGTTAGGATAAGCTTATTTCTTCGTCCTACTAAGAGTTCTCCTCTTTTCATAGTCCGTTCTGAAATGCTTTCCCTTCAATTTCTTTTCTGTAAATTAAACTTGTTACATCTTTTTAAGATTAATAGTGGAAACTGAAATCTCTTTTAGCTATAAAAAATTCTGATTTAAAAAAAATAGAATATACCTCATCATACACTATGGAGAAAACAAGGGTTATAGATTCATAATTATTCTAATTCCTTAAAGAATAGTTCACAGCTTATTATTTTCCATTCCTGTTCAATATTTAATCTTTTTTTAGAAACTTTATAGTTTCCTAGATACATCATATTGCATCACGTTTTTTATATTTACTTGAATGAAAAATTAGTTTTCTTGTTGGATATCCACGATCCTGAAGTGAGTAAAGCGACATATCCACTCTCTTTACGATCTACAATGACGTCTACAATAGCTGGTTTACCTGAATCAAAGGCTTCATCTATTGCACCAGCAATATCTCCAGGTCTCTCAACTCTAATACCGAAACCACCAAAAGCTGTAGCTATTTTAGCAAAATCCACGGGCTTCTTAAGCGTGGCAGGTGGCCTTGCCCAAGACATATTATTTAAAACAACGGTTACAAAAGGTACTTTATATCGCACCGCTGTCTCAAACTCACCTATGTGGTAGCCTATTCCTCCATCTCCAATCAATGTAAGAACTTTTCGGTCACCAGCTGCAAGTTTGGCACCTATCGATGCAGGAAAACTCCATCCAAGAGATCCTGCAGCACATATGTAGTTTCTTCCTGAGGTTAATATTTCATAGAAGAGGCTTGTCCAAATAGTCTCTGAACCAGTGTCAGCTACCAAAATATCGTGCGGTGATAGAGCTTTTCTGAGTTCTTTCATTAAACGGTGACCCTTAATAGGTATAGCATCAGAGTTTAACTCGGCATCTGCTTTTTCATTCCAAACTTTGAGGATTCTTTCAACTTCTTTCAACCGTACTTGACTCTTCTTAGTAGGCTTGAAAAGCATCTGCTTTAACATAATTATAAGATCTTGGAGCCCAAGCTTTGCGTCACATACCATAGAAGATATAGTCTGATAATTCCTAGCAATAAATTCAGGATCAATATCGAGTTGTACTACTTTCGTTTTTGGTTTAGGAATGGTCCAATTACAAGTCACCATGTTTCCAGTTTTACATCCTACATAGAATATTAGATCAGCATCTTGTATGACTTGATTTGCTGTCGCTTTTGAGTATAAACCTGCTACGCCTAGAGCTAAAGGATGTGCATCAGGAATAACACCTTTACCAGTATTACTTGTAGCTATTGGAATATTCAACATCTCAGCTAACTGGATTAATTCATCAGAAGCTTGGGAGAGTAGGACTCCTTGACCTGCAACAATGACAGGACGTTCAGCTTCAATTAATTCTTTTACTACCTCTCTTGTGTCTTCAGGGTCTGGCCTCGTTCTCTTCGCAGGAATCGTACAATATGCTTTATCTCCAAAAAATTCTGGAAGATCTACTTCTTGAAAAATTGCATTTGCGTGAAAGTTAACGTGAACTGGACCGGGGCATCCACTTGTGGCTACTTGGAAAGCATTACGCAGAATATGTCCAACCATATCAGGGGTAGGGACATCCACATTCCATTTTGTCACTTCATCGAAGTGACGAATGTCGGGGAGTCCTTGATAACTGTCCTTATGTATATGTGATTTCTGAGTAGCGCTTGTTAAAGCAATTATAGGACTGCTAGACCAATAACCATCTGCTAAGCCCGCTGCAAGGTTCATCGATCCCGGCCCTCTATAACCCCAAGCTACTCCAGGTTTTAGACCAATTCTTGCATAGCCGTCAGCTATGTAAGCTGCACACTTTTCGTTCCGCGTTAACACCATTTTTATACCTTCATCTTCAATTTCCCGATTTGGAACACCGTAACCAAAGATATAAAAGATATATTCCGTGTCAAATTTTTTCAAAGTTTTTGCTATTGCTTTCGCTCCCGTAATTTTTGTCATATATTGATACCACTTCTCTTCTTTTTTCTTGATGTATAAAACATTTTTCAATGATTTTAAACGAGATTTATTATTGAACGCTGTATACCGTATTGTGATTATGGGAATGATCTTAATCTTGGAAAGTTAATTTTATTTTTAGGGAATGATTAGGTAAAAACCTATAATTATAAACTATCTTTACCATTAAACTTACCAATTACCCAGCGTTTTACCCACATTTAAATGGATGTGATACAAACAAGGTTAACGGTTTATGCGGGGACAGAGTAAAATTTTTTGGAGCTATTTATGTTTTCATTGGCAATCAAGATGAAAGCTGATCTAAGGTCATACAACTGTTTTATTTTCCAAGTGACGGTGTTCTTCAATCTTTCTTCGGTTTCCGCTTCGATCTTCGCTACGATATCGTAGAGTCCATGGACTGCATATGCCTCAGTTACGTTATCAATCTTCTTCACTAATTCTAAAACTTTGTCTATAACTTCTGGTTTCGTATTGATTAATACATATGCTATCATACGTATGCTTCCTTGATCTCATTTTTTAATAGTTGTTGTATATAACGTGTGCCTTGATTTTAGTATTTGGTTGGAATAGTTATTTATACGTTTCAATTGAACGTTTTCAGTAGAACATTCATTCCTAGTTTCTAGCTAAGAATAGGTTAAAGGGAAACTATTGAAACATTAATTGATAAAGAAGCTTTGTTGTTTACAAAGTTTTTGAGAAATGAACAAAAAACATGGAAGCCAAGAACTGCCTATCTTGGAACTCGAATGACGAGGAGGTAGCTAGCTAGTCTGAGTCTATTTGAGGTGAATAGAGATTAGGAATACTACGTATGGTGCTGTTCCAAGCTTTTTCATGCATATAATAAAATATCATTTTTAAAATCACATCTCCTATGCCTATACTCGCCACAAACTCTAATTGACCCGTAACTGCATAAGCTAAAAACATAGTTGTACATGTAGCGATTACTCTCCAACTCAGCGTCTTCAACACCAATATTTTACGCACATCGTTCATAAAAATCCCTCACAGACACTATTATTGAGGAATTACTAATTTCTTTTATGAAGTCCAAATCTGGATTGAGGTTGTTTGGATTTGATTAATGAACGGATCCTTTTTCTAACTTTCTACTTTTTTTTTACCTAGCTAACCTACTTCAAGTTATCTAATATGCTAGTTAGGATGAATGTTGTTTGGGTTTGGTGATTAGAATTGAGTCCCAAACCCAAAGATTCCTGTACTGAAATTCTGTTTAGTTAGCTAGGTTTGGAGCCTATTAAGACAGCTTGAACCTGAACCTGGTATCTGCGTCCATCGTTCATAGCAAGTTTCTCTCCTGCCCAGAAACCTTTACTCCCAGTGGAAAAATTCTTCTCTTTGAGTATGAGTTCCAATTTCTTACCATCAATAATTATAATTGCTGTGTTCATCTATTGATTTTACCTCCCAGTAAAATTTCACTGAATTTAATTGATCTTAGTTAGGATTTAAATTTTAATCCCAAACCTTTCCTCATAAAAACCCAATTTTTTAGTTTACCTGGGTATTTAAATGGGTGTGGTACAAAAAGGGTTTAACGGTTTCTTCTAACACGATCTAGCCTAAAGTAACAAACTTTATGGACAGGATCACGAAGCTTTTTCAAACTAGAGTAGCTATTACGTTACAATTCACCTCTACTACCATATGAAACTCATCATCCTTCTCCAAAAATAATCAATTTTCTAACCACTGTAGATACCTTATGGGCTACTAAAAGGGGGGTGGGTCAATAGATCCTCTTTGAACCATCGGAATTTAAAGAAATAGTGCTTGTTAGCCGCTAACCCTGTCTCTTTTCCACTTTTAAACTACTATTCAAGAACCCTCAGAAATTGTAGCACAACATGGAAGGTGTCAGAAAAAAGTTATACAACTGTTTGATCGATTACATGTTGGCGACTATAACGAAACGTGCGCGCTCTTCATGCTCATCTTCAGCCATTATGCGCTCAATTATCCTTTGACATATCTCTGCGAGCTCCTCATATTTTGTTTCACTCATCATCGTTATCCTCTACTTCACGTTATTACAGTTTTTACTTCCTTTTTTTCCAATGAATGTACAACATGCTCATTAATTCTCAGATTTAAAGCAGACGACCAGCTCTTCTTTATCCCAAAATAGCATGTTATCTATTCTTTCCTAATCTTAAGTTCTACTCAAAAAAATGACATGAGATGTGTATCGAAAATTGATTACTAATCCTTCTTCCATGAAATAAAAAAAAAGTTTATTCGTATAAAAATATGTTAATTTCAACCATTGAAAGATTAGTGATGCTTAGAAACTAGAAAAAAAGAGGGGTTTGCGGGGGATGACGGGTGATGTCTCCACTGTGGATTATTCATACGAATACCTCTGCGAAATCAGGGAATACCCCACTAGTATTTACTTCCTTTTCTTGAAGACTTTTCTATCAGAGTAATCTGTAACGTACTCAAATCCCGTTTCAAGAATTTTGACTGATTTTAATTTTACATAGTGTGCAGTGGGGTCTATGGATCTATTGGTTTGAGAATCTCTAGGAGTTCTTCTCTCGTCCATCCTTTTACTCCTTTTGTAGCTGCTCCGATGACTTTGTCTGAAATTCCTCTCTTCTTTTCTAAGAGGATGTCAATTTTTTCTTCTAGTGTCCCTTCCGTTAATACTTTGTAAACATAGACTGGTTTAGTCTGTCCGATTCTGTGGACTCGGTCTGTGGCTTGGTCTTCTGTAGCTGGGTTCCACCATCGGTCAACGTGGATTACGTGACTGGCTGCGGTTAGGTTGATTCCGTGACCTGCGGCCATGAGACTGCACAATGCTATTGAGATTTTTCCCGTGTTGAATTTATCGATTAATTCTTGTCGGTGTTTAGTGGATCCATCTATCCGTATGTAACTAATGCTGTGTTTTTGGAGGTAGGATTCAAAGAGGTTAAGGGAACCAAGGAAGTAACTAAACAGGACGGCAGCTTCATTCTTCTTTATGATCTCTTTAATCGTCTCGATGATAAAATCAAATTTTTCAGATCGACCGAGGAGGGGCTCCATAATTTTGTTTATCAAAGCGGGATGATCACAGACTTGTTTGAGCTTGGTGATGGCAGTGAAAACACTCTTCGTATAATTGACATATGCTCCTTCTCGGAGAGCTCTTCTGACCGGAGAGATATAACGGTTTTGGAGTTGCCCATAGATAGCTCTCTGTTCTTTGGTTAATCCACAATAATGTTTCATCTCAATCTTTTCAGGGATATCATGTTCGACATCCTCTTTCATCCGCCTTAAGATGAAGGGTTTAATCCGTTTTGCTAAATCTTCTGCAGCTTGCGCATCTTCATCTTGAATGGGTACTTCATACTCATAGATGAAGGTGTTATAACTTCCGAGATGATTCTTCATTAGGAAGTCAAAGAGTGACCACAATTCGGCAGGTCTATTTTCTATTGGGGTTCCACTGAGCACCAGTCGATGAGCGGCGTTTAACGTCTTAGCTGCTTTCGCCCGTTTAGTGTAGGGATTCTTGATTCTTGTTCCCTCATCAAGTACAACAAAAAAGAACGGAATCTCTTTGAGCATTTCTATATCGCGACTCATCGTCGCATAAGTTGTGATGAAGAGACTTGGTTCATCAAATCTGAACATTGAAGGATTTCTCCAAGGTCCAATGTACACAAATACCCCAATATCTGAGAACACACGCTTTATTTCGCGACGCCAATGTCCAATTACAGATTTTGGACAGACAATGAGAGAGGGGGCTATATTCTTAGTGGATTCGTGTAAGAGTCTCATGGCAGCAATTGTCTGAATGGTCTTACCGAGTCCCATGTCATCTGCTAAGATACCGTGTAAGTGGTGACTAGTCAACCAATGTAACCAATGGATACCCGCCCTTTGATAGGGTCTGAGAATGATCCCGTTTTCGACCATGTATTGTTCATATTCTGAAGGAAGTTTGAATTCGGGATTATGTTTGAAATCCGTGAGCCTGTCCTTAAATTGTTGATACTCAGCCGATACTTCTTTGATTCCGCCAATGTACTCGATCACTTCTTCAAAGAAGAGGAACTGAGTTATATCAATTCGATAACCACTATCAGTTTTTTTAGCACCCAGCGCTTTAAGAGCCATATTCACGTCATGGATGGGATTATAATCCACTTTAACCAAGACTTTCCCGTCAACATGAAGATACTCGGTCAGAAGATTCTCAAAGAGCTCATGGGGAAACTCATATTCCCCAATTTTATACACAATATTGAATCCCAACCAGCCCCTCTCATCCGCCTTCACTTGAAATATCGGTAAAAACTCTTGATCTAATATGGTCATATTACTTGCCTGCTCTGTCAAAACTGCATTAAAATTCGTTTAAGGAGCCCTATATCTCTTTGAAAGAAGTCAGGGACCTCTTCTAAACGGACAATTTTATCTTGAATGTCAATCCCTTCGCTCACTTTTATATCCTCTGAATTACACCGTAAAAGAGAAATGGTGAGAAATCAATATTCTTTGAAAAGAGGATATTTATGGAAATTAATTCATAAGTTTAAACTCTGATGTGTTTAAAAAATGAAACAAACCAATAGTAACCATCTTTCTACAGTATAGGTGAGATATAATTAAAAGTTTCTTTGTCTGAAAAGTATTTATTCACAATAGCTAGCTATCTTCAACGCTTTGTCAGGTTTTGTTATTATGCTCCACAGTGATGACTACATTTCCCTTTTTGTGTCCTTTATCAACATACCTGTGGGCCTCGACAATTTGTTCCAACGGATAGGTTCTATCTATGACCGGTTTTATCTTTTCCGCCTCAATCAGTTCTTTGAGGAAAATTAAATCTTCAGTCTTTATGCTTGCTGAACCTTTAGTGGAAAGATAGCATCCGTTTTTCTTTAGCGATCTTCTACTACGTGAAGACGAACTCTTGGCTACCGCATCAAAAATAATATCATAGGTCTGGCCACTTTTGGTGAAATCCTCTTTAGTGTAATCAATTACATTATCGGCTCCCAGAGCTTTCACCAACTCTAAATTGGTGGTACTGCATACTCCGGTAACTTCTGCTCCGAAGTACTTGGCAAGCTGTACCGCAAACGTACCTACACTTCCAGAAGCGCCATAGTTTAGTCCTAACACCTCTTAATGGTCTTAATTATGCATAGAGTATATCAAGTCGCTTCCTTATCCTTGTTTTAAGAAAGGAAAATTGAAATGATCCAACAAGAGTGTTTTAATAACACCCCATTCCTTGTGATGTGACGAGTAAATTGTTGAAAGAGGCATGGACAGTTGCTATCGAGTCCCTGAGTTGGATGGAACTGCAGGGAATGAGTGAACGTTTGGCACTAATGAAGACAGTTAAGCAGCTGAGATTAAAATATTCTGGAGCTATTGGACTTGCTCACAAGCTAGTTTATGAAACGATGCGTAGAAAAAATTTTATCGATCGATTTGCGAATATAGTCTTAGCGCCTCATTCATTGGAGCATTTCAATCTTGGTGTAAGGGCTTTTCTTCGCCTGTATATTTATCAGACAAAGTTTGTGAAGGGCGGTTTTAAGAATGCGGTGAAGATGGCTAGCATGGGACGTTCGATTTTAGGATGGCGTGATTTACATGAGGTAGAAGAGGCTCTTAGTAAGATACTCAAAATGGATTCTGAGAGTATACTGAAAGGTTTAGACCTTGAAGAAAGAATTGGTTTGGTAACAGGTCATCCTACTTGGTTTGTTAGTTACAGTATACAACTGCTTGGTAAAAACGAAGCATCGAGATTCCTAGAAAGCTCTAACAGGTTGTTACCCACATACATAAGAATAAACACGCTGAAAGGAACTAAAACGTCTCTGCTTAGAAGATTGACGGAAGACGGTATTGTCCCCGAAGAAGTTAAGCAACTCAGATATACCTATAAAGTAATCGAGACCACAAAACCTCTTGTGAAAACAGATAGTTTTCGCAACGGTCTCTTCTATATACAAGATAAAGCCAGTAGTCTAGCTGTGGAAGTAGCTAACCCTTTACCAAGAATGACTGTTCTAGACATATGTGCTGCACCTGGAGGAAAAACAACTTACTTTGCTCAGCTGATGAAAAATGAAGGTATAATCTATTCTATTGATTACTCAAAAAGGAGGATGCAGATCTGGGATATAGAGACTAGGAGAATGGGAGTCAAGATAGCTGTTCCAATAGTTTTTGATGCACAGATATCTTTTCCATTGAAGATTTCAGCTGATCTAGTTTTTTTGGATCCACCTTGCTCCGGTACGGGAGTATTTAGTAGAGCACCTTCAGCTAGATGGAGAATCACGAAGGATTCTGTTAACGCGATGGCAGCTATTCAATGGAGAATGTTGAACGAATCCTTGAAATATTTGAAAAAAGGTGGACTTTTAGTATACTCAACCTGCAGTATCACAGTGCAAGAAAATGAAATGATAATAGAAAAGATCCTTGAACTGCATCCAGAGCTAGATCTTGTAGACACAACACCAAAGCTCGGTGTCTCGGGCTTACGAGACCTAACAAAATGCCAGAGACTGTACCCCCATATGCATGATTGTAGCGGATTCTTTATTGCTAAACTAGTGAAAGCCAACGCTTAGACAAAGCTCACACCACCTACCCCCAACTCACCAAAGATTATCAGAAACGTTCCATTCTTAACAGATGGACAAAAAAGGGGGATGTGGAGACCAAATAGAGAAGTGTGGTAGCCCGGATGTTATAATACAGCGCTGTACAATATACCATTCCCTATTTTTTGGAAGTTTTCAATACCCTGTAACCACCTTCCATTTATCCTTGGTGTTGGAGAATTGTTCAAATCGGTGGAAAAACTTGGAGGCTCTTCCGTTAATTCGTTAGGCCTCGCTTCCCTTGAATGGGTGTTGATCCGAGTAGCATGTTACCTGTGGTTAAGCCACATAGAACTAGGAGGTTCTTTCACAGAGGGTTTGAAAGGTGTGAATCATGTTTTCGCCCCATCTCTTTGTGACCTCTTTGGTTCGAGCAATTTCTTCGCGAGTTCTTTTACAGCATTGAGAAATGCTTCATCCTTTTCTAGGGCTAGGAATTCTTCTAGAACGTCATCTAACCCTTCTGGCAGGTCGATGGTTATTGTTATCGTGTTCCTTAGAACATCTTCGAATTCCTTTTTCAACTCATCGTAGTGCGGTAGGCGCCTTCTAACTCCCAATCTCAACCGTTTCAATAGCTTAGACATTCTATTAAACCACCAGTCCGAATCTCAATATAAGGTAAAGACTTGCAAGGCATAATTGTATAACCGTGGTTATTACACCTATCTTGGTGAATTCTGCGAAGCTTACGGTGAACCCTTCTCGCCTCAAGATTCCGAGAGCGAGTATCCAGACGCTGCCACTGAGGGGCGTTGTTGCCCCGCCGAGGTTGGTCCCTAGGATCAAGGCGGACCATAAGGCCGATTTGTTCAGTCCATGCAGTCCCTGGATTATAGGTGTGAGGACCAAGGCGACGGCGGTGTTGCTGAATACTGTGCTCGTGACCCCGCTTGACCATAAGGTTAGTAGGGTGGACTTCAGGGAACTCCCACCTGCTATGCCCATTATATAGCTTGACAGCGTGGTCAGGAGGCCGGTTCTTTCGAAGCTTTTGGTGAGGAAGAGCATCCCTGCCAAGAAGAAGACCGTTTCCCAGTCTAGGCGTCTAAATATCTCCGCTGGTTCTTGTCCACCGACTACAAGCGCTAGAACGGCGAAGCTCAGAGCTATAGCCTCGGGCTTCGTACCCAGTTGGTCCGTGATCATCATAAGGGCGAGGAACAAGATCAAGAGGATGGTTGATCTTGCAAGAATCTTTCGATCCTTAACAGCTCGCCAAGGATTGTAGCTGGGGAGGACCCTACTTTTCACTAGCTGGGGTCTGTAGATCAGATACAGGATTAGGGTGATCACTATCCATAGGATGAGCTCGACTGGTAAGAGATAGCTTATGAAGGTTGCATAGCTGAGTCCTGAATTTATACCGATTACCATGTTGCTTGTTGATCCTATCAGAGTGCTGGTCCCGCCAAGATTGGTCATGATGACGGTGGAGATGATGTAGGGGACTGGGTTGTGGTTGAAAAGCTTAGTCACCGTAATGACTGCGGCTCCCATGAATAGGATGGAAGCCTGATCCCCGAGGAACATCGATATGATTGCCGCCATCAGACACGACGCGACGAAAAACCGACCCGGATCTCCGCCCATAGCTTTCATAGCGTACAAGGAGGTGAGGTGGAACAGGCCACTTTTTTCGACGACCTCTATGACGATCATTGAGCCTACAACAAGTCCTATTATCCTCATATCAATGAAACCCAATGCTTCTTGGTACGTGAAGAGCCCGTTGCTCAACCCAAAATATGCCATCAACAGTGCGCCTGTCAGGGCGGATACGGACAGGTTTACCATCTCTGTTGCAGCGAGGAGAAGAGTTAGCAGGTATATCAGGACAAATATGATGGGATTTATCATTGGTTCTTCTTCCTGACCTGTAGAGCTTTTTCGACAACCCATTCAGCAATCCTGTCCGCCATCTCTTCAAGGGTTCTGTGAATGATTCGCCACATATCATACGCAAGGATTATGAATACGCCGAGGAAGATCAAGCTTGCTATCGCAACCAGCCCTCCTCCGATGTCAGGTATACCGGATAGGAAGGGTATAACCGCTGCGTATAGAAGCAAGTCTATGATAATGTATACTGCTTCTTTCCCCACTCTTCTTAGAGGCTGCTCGCTTTTAATGTCTAGATGGTCTATCATCATGTTCGTAGATATGTCAGCGAGCACCACCGCATCTGACGTGATCCTCGCTAGAATGACTAGGACTAGAAGCATGAGGATCATTCTAAACACTGTGTCAACGTCCATGTTTATGCCAGGTATTGTGATGTTGGGGATGAATAGAGGCGCGATGTTGAGAACCAAAAACAAGAAGATCAGTACCACAGCGTTTATGATAATTCGTGGAATTCTCTTCCTCATCTCACTGCCCAAAGTTTTTTCATTCATCGCATAACACAATCTCATATTGTTTACATCCCATCTCGTAGCAGCTGAAAAGTAACCTGTTAAACGACAGCCTATGTGTCCCAAGTAAAGTGTATAGAGGTAGGTTGAATGCGATTGAAAAACAGCTATCGCAAAAGGCTCCAAAGAATCCGAGAAAAAATCTTTCAAAAATCTTAGAAAGACGCATAGTCTCCGCTGGGATACTGCATACCAATTCCGCTGAGACGGCTTCTTCGAATATGTTCTGAATCATTGTAAGTCCCTTCTTTAGCTAGGAGAACAGATTCTAGTAGGATGCCCCAGCCAGTCCAAGTAGCTGTTAGTGCGCGCTTCCTGCTTTAACTCTCTGTCGCTCTCTTCTGGGTCTATTTATAGTTTTTTTTCGGTTCATTAGAGGGTAGGTGCATTGTTTTCTTACTCTTGAAGATCAAAGCCACTGTATCTTCTTGAACATGATGACAAGGAAGAATACAATAATTGCCATGATGATTAATGCGATATTGGGGCCGATTTCCCAAACGGGGTATGGAGCTTGAAATGTGATTTGATACAGACCAATAACCAGAGTCAATGGCATGAAGATGGTGTTTAACACTGTGAGCATTTTCATGATAGAGTTCATTTTATTGCTGGTCGAAGAGAGATATATGTCCAAAGAACCATTGGTAATGTCTAGCTGGGTGTTGATACTATCTAGGGTCCTCTGAACATGATCCAGTACATCTCTTAGATAGAAATCCATCCCAGGATGAATCAAGGTGTGCCCTTTCTCTACCAACAACCGTATTGCGTCTCTCTGTGGACGCATCAATTTTCTCAAAAAGAGGAGATTTTGTCGGTTGGTGAAAATCTCTGATAGAATGTCACTTGTCGGATTACGAAGAACTTTACCCTCCACTCTACTAACGCTATCTTCTATTTCTCTTTCTTTCTCCTCAAAATCATCAACCACAAGATCCAAGAGAGTGTAGATTAGGAAAGAGATGCCTTGATCTGGTGATGGTCTCCTTTTTTTGATGCGCTCAATTATCTTTTTTTGAGGAATTGGGTCCTTGTGTATAGTAACAACGAACCCTTTCCCAAAGAGTAAACCTAACTGTAACCCTTCTACTAGCTTACCAGTTTTGAGATCTTGATCAACACCTCTGGAGATAATGAAAACATTAGTTTTATAATCTTCCACTTTTGGTCGCTGTCGAATATTCACACAGTCCTCTAAGGCTAATGGATGCAAACCTAATATTTCCTCTAGATCCTCCAAATCTTTTTTTTTCTTTGGATTGATTATGTCCACCCATAAAATGGCCTCATCAGAAAGAAGATCTGCTATCTGTGTTAATGAAACCAACTTCTTCTCTTTAAAGACGGTTTGTGAATATAGAAGAGTATGAATATCCATCATTAGAATCTGCCACTTGATAACAACGTTTGAACTTGAACCCTTAATAAGAGTTTATACGAGCGCACTTCTGTTTTCCTTCCTGTGGATTAGTCTGAATCGGTCATCCAAGAATCACCTTGGACTGGACTGGGATTCACAGGAATACATCGCTACATAAGATGTTATATATAACGATATATATAATGCATATATTTTTCGTATTGTGAGAAGGGTGAGGAAATGTGAAGTTGAGGGATCTCAAGGTGCTCGTGACCGGAGGAGTAGGTTTTGTTGGCTCTCATCTCGTGGATGAATTACTCAAGAGGGATAACCGAGTCATCGTTTACGATAACTTCGACCCATTTTATAGGGACAAAGAACATAACTTGGAGCCTCATTCTGAGAATAGTAACTTTAAGCTATTGAGGGACGACATCCTCGATTACGATGTTCTTGTAGGCGCCATGAAAGGCGTGGATGTTGTGTTCCACTTGGCTGCTCAGCCAGGCGTTCGATACTCCATTCAAAGGCCGAGGAAGGTTCAAGAGGTAAACGTTACCGGAACGTTAAATGTGTTATCGGCGGCGTTGGCTAACCAAGTGAAGAAGGTGGTATACGCGTCTTCTTCTTCCGTATATGGATTTCCGAAGTACCTACCCTTC
>SDBT01009115.1_pt1 | contig 16126 bp, 18 predicted proteins | sample 2277101 | NCBI WGS metagenome assembly SDBT01 (sample SAMN10404973, study PRJNA504765) | marine sediment metagenome | isolation source: marine sediment core GS10_PC15, 103 cmbsf | place: Arctic Ocean: Southern Knipovich Ridge | collected 2010 | reverse complement strand
AGGATATAGCGCTGCATATCGCTTCGAGTCTCGTTCAGCCGGTTGACATATGTTGGTGTGTTCTTGCTCACCCCCTGTGGATAGAACTCCTGAAGAGCTGTGTTGCCGGCGTTGAAGGCAGCGCGCTCTGAGCCTGCAGCCTCCATCACACGAACAGACCTGTCGAACAGACCTGTAGCTGTGGTATGCTCTGGCTCAGTCAAGACTGTTTTCCAGTTACGCATATCCTCTAACGCCCGACCCTGATCAGTCAGCTTTCTAAACCTGTCCAGCGACACCCCGTCACTCACCTCGGCGAATTGCCGACGCTCGCGGAGAAAGTCTGCCAACTTGTAAACCCGTTCCAGATCGTTTGCATCGGTAGTGAGTTCAGCCCACAACTCTGGAAATGCAGCCTTGATCGCCGCCGGCGCCTCTCCCTTCTCGATCTCGTCGTAGATAGTGACAAGAGCCTCACGATGAGCCCGTGCATTGGCGGCCTTTTGAGCTGCGCCTTTCTCCCTGATAAGTTGCAGAGCCTTATCAATGACATCAGCATGTTCAGCGGTGGTACTAGTAAGTACTCCCTCACGCAGCTCCAGTTCTGTCGCGTCAGGATTTTCACGTTCAAGCTGTTGCACCAACAACAGCGCAACTTCATCCTTTAACTTAGCTTCCTCCTGTTCGGAGAAATCATACCGAGCGTCAAGACCAGCAATGACAAGGCTGAGGATTGCAGGGTCTTTCACCTCAGCAAAAGTCTTAGCCAACGCATCAGACTTGTTATCGGTTGTTGCGAGTATCTCTTCCAATTTTGTCTGTGCCTGGAGTGGGAGGTCTTGATCGGCGAGCTTCTTATTGAGCGCCCAGCGTTTCTCCATCGCCGACATAACTTCGTCCTGCAATGGGCCAGTAGGAATTACATCCAAAATCTTCTGACGAGTCTTGGACGGCGGTCCTATATCAGTAGCGAATATGTCGACAAGGTCTACAGCAGCCTCGTCAATTAAGACCTCCTGCGCAGCTTTATCAGCGCCTATGAAGGCTAGGTTACGCTGGAAGGAGGCCATATAACGACGCAGGGCCTCATCCTCCAAAGCCTGTTCTTCAGTCTGCTGAATAATCTCTACCGCTTTACGGGAGTCCCCATCAGACTCAGCCTCTGCCTTGTCAGATAAATCCTGCGCCCGCTTGTCAAGATTTTGCTTTTTCAATAGCGGTGTCACCCTGACCCTTGATTGCCCATCCATCAGGCTCTTATTGTCGCCGAAGATTTGATTGGCAAGAGTACTGTCCTCATCCTCCAGCGCTGCCTTAATCGCCTGCTCCAATATCTTTGACCGAGCCAATTCACCCGCGCTGTTCTGCTCAGCCATTGTACCACCGAGGATTGCGATCTGCCCTCGCGCCGACGCTTCCGCACTTGTTCGTGCTGCCTCAAGCAGTTCCGGGTTGTCGTAGTCGATGGAAGCAGCGTCCATCGCCTCACGGAAGATCGCCACATTCTGTGCAGTCGCACGGCGCCGAGCCTCGGTATCAGCCGTATCCAGTGCTGTTTTCTTCAATGCATGTGGGAGGTCGTCGTACAAAGATCGCTGTGCCACCTGACTGTTAAATTTCCCACCAGAGGTTCCAAGCCCCATATAGTCCGACCACCGTGTACCGAGCCGGTCGGCCTCATTGGTAGAGCCACCGCTGGTAAGAAATGTACGGAGACCACCATTACCACCGAGATGAGCGACGTTGTGCATACCTTGACGAGTGATAACAGTGCCCAAGATTGTCTCACCCTCAAAACGCCCGAGGTTGTTCTTGTCAATGAAATCCTCAATATTCTGTTCATGTATGTCGAATGAGGCGTTTTGTGCGGCGGGGTTTTGTAGGAAGTCCTGCAAGGTCTTGACTTCAGGAAAGCCTGGAATGTTGAATGTGCCTGACCATTTTCCAGGCGCATCTTTTGGAGACTTGTTCCAAGATTCTGGGGTTACATCTTCGTTGGGTCCAGGCTTATACAACCCCAGTGTTGTCAGTTGTGGTGCGCCGAACTGGTACGTACCTGCAAATCCCCAAGGATTAAAAGCAGTAGGACTTCCACCGCTCTCCACCGTGATCAGGTTGCCACTGCGCGCGGAGAACGCCAGTTGCTCATTCTCTACCGCCTTGCCCAACTGCTGGGCCTTAAGTTCCCAAGTGAACCTCCGTAGAGTCTCCGCCTGTTCTATCTCTGCCAGATCAGTCGCGGCAGTCGCTTCTGTCAACGAGTCGATTTGAGCGAGCAGATTATCCTCACTCGGGTCCAGGCGAATTGCCTCACGAGAAGCTTCAAAGGCTTTGTCTAAACCAACTCGATAATACTCATCCTTCTGAGTGTACTCAAAGGTAAAGGCGTCCTGCATCGCGGCGACCCGTAGAGTCTCCGCACGCTGGTGAAACTCATCTTTCAGAGCAGCCGGAACATCGAGCAAGAAATCCTGCTGTATCTTCAAAGAAGCAGCATTCGCCATGTCAAAAAAGTTCTCAGCCGATGGATCAGTCGTTCGCTTCATTTTCGCAAGTTGTTTGCTCAGGTCCAACCCATGATTTGACAAACCTCGTACAGCGGTAAATCGCTCAGACTTGTCATGGCGGTCGCGGGCGACATCGGCGAGCAATCCAAGGCCAGCACCAATAGCAGCACCAAACGCTGCTGGTCTAACTCCACGCACTCCAGGCGCAACTAATGCCTGGCTTGAAGGTTGTGTGCGTCCTACGACAGCATGAGGAACTTTTATTGGCATCATCTTATCAATGGTTTGGGTTTCGGAATACCTGGAGACTTCGCAAGCGCGCTCTTGGTGGATTTAGAAGAGCCAATCAGACTGTCGGCACTCCCAGCCGCCGCCTCAAAGAAGGAGGCCAGAAGACCCGACACTCCCTCGAATTTGGCGAGACTTGCTTCCGACTCACTTGCATTTGCCTGGGCAAGGAAGTTGAATCTTTCGACCTCAGCCGCACGTCGCACATTAAGAGCATCCTTACGCGCAAGGCGCCGAGCGGTCTTACGGGTAAGTACCTGTGAACTGCCGCCAAGGGAAAGTCCTGAGGCACTCTGAGTCGCAATCTGTTCGCCGATAAATGCAAGAGACAAATCCTCTTGTTTAAGCTGCTCAACCTTTCCCAGTTCAGTCGCACGATCGGCGTTCAGTCGTGCGATCTCAGCCTGCTGCTTCGCAACAGCGGCTCTAAAATTCCCTGCCACCAGCGAGGAGAGACCTGTGACAGCAGCACTGGCTGCGGTAAGGATTGCAGTTATTGTAGCGGGTTCAAAACTCATGTCGCCACTCCATAAAGTTCATAGCTTTGTTTTCGCCGAGTGATTTGCCCGAGAGCCTTAAACCCACATACCTCAGCGAACCGCCGACCCGAACGAAAACTACTTTCAACCACCAGCGTTAAACGAGGATAACCCTCACGAAGTAATCGTGAGTAGTATTTGGAAGGCTTGAGGTGGCGACGAGCGTTGAAGCCGTTGCATAGAAGTAACCATAACTCAGGATCGTTGCCCAACATCGTAGCCTTGTAGACGCCACCGATGAAGCAGGGCGTATCACCATCCCACATGATCCACTTATCTTTTGTCGCGTCGAGCAACTCAGACGACTGTTCCCGTGCAAACTCTTTTTGTGCGTAAGGCATAAGAGTTGCCAAGACTGATCCCGGTATTTCAGTGACTCGTTCAGTCCGAATCATCACCAATCTCCAGGTCATAAACAAGTCCAAGGATGGTAGCCGGCAAAGGATAATCTTGCACATAGAAGGTTTGCCCCTGCCTATCAAACTTTGACTCGATCAATATAGTCTCAGTCTTATTCTGCAACACAGTCGGCTCGCCATAAACTTCAGTGGTGCGATCGCGCATCTCATACAATTTGTCCAACCTGGCACCAGACTTCAATCCCCGTGTATCGGCGACACGGACTGAGGTGCCAACCACACGCTTGCGCTTGCCCTCGATTATCTCATCAGTCGCCGTTAAGGGCAGGGTCTGTACGATGCATTGATAAGGGAGGCCGATAGTCACACAAGTCGCCGGAGCCTCCAGCGTAATCGAGCCGTTCGTGACAACCTTCTCAGCCTCAACATTGCCGTCCGAAAGAATAGCAACTGACTCACCTTCAAGATGACCAAGCCCTGACATAACAGAGACAAGTGTGTCGAGTGTCCAATCACCAGACTCAACCTCTAACGGAGTATTGTCATCATCTTCTGGCACAACCTTAGTGACCGCACGAATTAAATCAACTGTGATTTCTTGCCCGGAGACGTAGGTGGCGACCGTTCCCTTGCCTCCACCTGCTCGTATGATCTTCCCCACATCGCCAGTGTCAAACACACTTAAGTCGGTGGTAAAGGTAACTCCATCACCACTCGCCGCAGCAGGGGTTAGGGTTGCAACCGGAAAAACCTGTGGCAGTCCAAGTCCGCAGTCGACCGCCCATGCTCGTTCAATATGGTCAAACTCACGTGAGGCCTGCTTCTCAATAAACTTGGTCCAGCGACCGTTGATCTTCCGCTTGATCACAAAATAAGTCGCGTCAGTTTTCCCCTCTTGCACAGTGAGAATATCCTGATACAACCCTTTAGTTTTGTACTGTGTCCAAGCATAAACATTCTGCTCGCGGACCAATGTGAACGCGAGCATTCCACCATCATTACGGATGGAGTGGACAAGTTTGAATGGATGTGCGGCAAAATCCCAGCGAATAATCCGCTTATCTCCCAACAGCATGTGGTTGGATAGAATTGACATGTCTGTGCCTGAGTAGACCTTGGCGAAATCGTTGTAGGTGAGGAGGCGTACCGTAGTGCCCTTACCTTCAACATACAACACATCAGCCTCGATCTGTAGAGGTTCTACCTCATCAGTGCCGGTGTACGATTGAGGCTCGGCTAATGCCTGGATCGGAGTGATCGCCGACCTACCATCGCCACCATTCAACTGCCACACACCCTTTTGTGACATCAGCAAGAGTCCACCACGCGTGACAAGCATGTGGAGAATTGGTGTGACCTCGCCTGTGTCAAGATCGAACTCGTATGAGTCATCGGCGGTAATGATCTGCGTGACACCGAAGTTAGCCAACTGTCCGGGGCGACTGCCAAACACAGTCAACGGTTGGTTTATAGTCGCTGCATAGATCTGACGTTGCTGGTAGCGGGCGACAAGAGAGGGGTAATTGCCGCTTGCAAGTCCCACTGTCGCTGTTGCTGTCGCGCTCGATCCACCACCAGTAAATCCGATGGTGGGCGCTGTGTAGCCCGAACCACCGCGCTCGATAATCACCGCGAGAATAACACCACCTGCTACTACAGGATAAGCAACTGCCCCTGTGCCGGTTGCATCAGTGATGTCCACAGTCGTCCCCAAACTGTAGCCAGTACCACCCGCCGTTATCTCAATCCGTATAATCTCTGAGTCAACGAAAGGATCAGCGTACTCCGGAGGCCCACCAACAAAGTCAGGGATGATATTATTGTCAGTGAATTGAGGGCCGAAGGAACGCCCAATAAAGCCTAGCTGGTTTCCATAATGTATATCTGTGCCATCGCCGAGTATGAGTGACCGATAGACATTGTAAAACTTTGCTCCGGTGACTGCATCCCAAGTGATTTTCAATGACCCAGCTGTTACGGTATAATCAACCATAGTAGTTTCAAATTCCGTACGCGATGCGAGGCTTTCAATTCCTGTAACATAGTTGATCGCTGTGACAGCAACCGCCACACCAGCCGATCCAGTTGTGGACTCAGTGAGCGCGACGTTGGTTGGCGCTGTCTCATCATTGCCAAAATCTTCGAGGGTCAATGTCCAGTTTGTGTGATCGATGCGCTTCAATACTCGAACCTGATAACCCTCATGCGTGAAACGTAGCTCATCAAAGAGTTGGTTCGACCGCAGCTTGGCAAGGTCTACAGTGGCGTAAGGGGAGACAAGGGTAAAGACACGACTTACAGTACCATCTGAGACATACGTGGTAAAGCCAGTCGTATCAACACCATTACCAAAAGTGTCGAGTAGGACTATTGTGTTGGTGGTCACTGCGCCGGCTTGTAAAGTGCGACCATTAAGTTCCGTCATACCAACAATGTCAGCCGGCTTAATCCAATCGCCCGCAGTATAGCTGTGAGAGTTGGCTGTCATAACACCAGGATTTGCCTGGCTTATGGCTGAAATAATGACACCATCCTCTAGCACATATCCATCATTTTGGACAAATCGAATGTAACCCTCGCCAAACAAAAGCCCGTAGGTATTGCCTACGTCAGGTGCAAAGGCAAACTCAAAGAGCTTGGTTTCCTTGTCATCATTCTGGATGAAGTCGAGGAAGCGGGTCCCTGGCCGCGTCGACAGTCCACCTCGGTAATCCACAAAGAAATTGTGAGCAAGCGCAACCCCAAGATCGTACTTCTCGAGGTCGGTGCGCCCAAACAGCCGTCGACTGATTTCTCCGGCGACAAAGGCGTACTGAATCAGGTTAACTGACACTCACCCCTCCTGACACTTGGATCAGATCGCCAAAGGGATAGATAAAGCGAGTTGCTGGTGCGGCACCTGAAAAACCGCGCGCCGTGATCCACTCAGGCATCGTTTGATATTCGTCGTCGGTTGAGTTAAGCATCGTCGCACGAGCCTCCCCGATAAGACCGTTCGCCGTTTTCTGCATCAACTCGGCGCGCTTAAGTTTGCCGAGCAAGGGCATGGTGACGTACGCAGCTAGGGCATAGGCGATCGCCAATTGAAGCTGAGCATTCCAATTTTGGACCTGCTCTTGACGCAGCGTATAGACAAGGATCGCCGACTCAAGATTGGTCATAAGGGCTGGAGTGATGTTTTGATACAGCCCCATAGTAAAGCGTGTAAAGGTAGTAAGATTACGAGGATAAAGCAGGTCAGACGGAAGGCCGTAAGCGAAAGCATAGCCTGGTTCAGGAGCGTTACTATCCCAATCCACTGCCGTATCACGTTCCGCCAATACAGCCAAGCGTTTGAAACCTTTGGCCTCAGGCCAATGAGCCGCGCGAAGCACTTGATCGCGTGCAATATCATACCAGAATGTACACACTTCTGCTTCGCGCGACTGTTCTGTAGGTGAGGAGACCGATGCGTCGGTCCCAGCCGCAGATAAGGCTAGATTGTAAATACCAACTACATCGGTCGCCATCTTACTTCACCACTTCTCGTGCGTCGGAGGTTTGCTTCCGAGGTTTCCGAGTCTGTTGTTTGATCTCAGGCTCGTCAACAACCACCGCGTCTGATGGAAGGACTTTCTCTGCCTCATCAGGCATCGTAGTCCCATTCTTATCCTGCCGATAGCGCTGACCGGCGTAAAAGAAGTCACGCTTCAGGAGGACCTTCATCAATTCACACCATCGGGATACGATGTCCAGCCGGCGGGATCAAGCGCCAAGAACGCATTGATCGAGCCTGCCGTTGTCGTAGCGACTGCGGTCTCAACCAAGATACCGAGGTACCGCTCGTAAGCCGGATCGTGCATCGGGAGCGCGACCTGGAAACGGTAGCCGATCACAAGAACGGCCTTGGCAATGAGTCCGGTGTTGTAGTGCTCTGTGGCGGCGCCACCATTGTCGATCGCCTCTACCGAGTCCGAAGCCAAAATGAACCCAGTGGTGGATGAACCGGCAGAGGTGAAAGCCGTTGTGACCTCAATCATGAGGTACAGCGGCTGGCCTTGACCAATATCGCGGACTACCGCTCCAAGGTCAATGACATCCCCTTCCAGCAGCGTTCCCGCCACAGCTGAGACGTCGAGGGCGTCGGCAAACTCAAGTCGTTCGTCGAGTATCATCGTCTTTCCTTCCGTTAGCTCACAAGGGCTTCGTCAGCCGCAAGTGCGTCACAGCGTCGGATCGGAACATCCTGATACGACATGACTTTTTTGCCGCCAACGTCCATGAACTGGAGCGTTGAACCGGCGGTGAGAAGCGCAACCTGCTGCCGGAACCGGGTCCGCACGAAGCGAGACATGTACCAGACAGGCCGACCCATGCTGAGGTTCGGAACGACTTCCAATGCCTCAAACATCAGTTCGGGAAGGTTTGCACCCGTGGCTGCATCGGCGAGAAGCGCCGACTTGTCAATGTTGGGTATGCGAACCACATACCGCCAGTCGCGGAGCGAAAGCCCAGCATCCCAACGATAGTGCGTCCGATACGCCTCCATCCGACCGCCGCTGCCATCCACATCCTCGATGGTGACTTGACCTTTGTCAGTCATCTGGATGCCGGCAGTCGAGCCTTTGGGGATGATGCCGTGGACAGTGTTCGGTCCCCAAACAACGAGCCAGATCGACGCGTTGTCTGTGTCGCTGCCGCCGCCGACCACGATGTTATCAGCGTTTTCAGCACCAAGATCGTTGTATCTCGGTGCCAAGCCGGTGAACTCCTCGGGAGTCGTGGTTTCGGTTGCGAAGAACAGCGAAGCCGCCATTTCCTGGTTCATGCCTTCAAGATGAGCACGATCTTCGGAAAGCCGGAACTCGGCTGTGTTGCCGTTCAGGTCAGCCAAGGCTTTGTCGATTTCCGCGTACGCTTCGAGCATACCCGTGTTGTCGGTGACTTGGACAGTCTGGGCCTTGTTCGGCTGCACGCCACCATACAGCTTGCGCCATGTGGGAGCGGGAATACCGGACCTGATTGTGGTTCGGTGGCCTGTCGGGAGGTTGCCCTCAAGCCAGGTCATGTCCTCGAGTATCTCGTTGGTCGTGTTGAGAATCTCAACGACTGTGGCAATCTTTCCATCCGGGTCCGATAGCTTCGCAAGGTCCAGGAGGGTCGGATTGGTTACAGCAAGTGTTGCCATTACTCAGTCCTTTCGTTATCTACCCATCAGGGTACATGATTTGGGCGGCGGTTTTAGGCGTGTCGGCGGGCTGCCCCAAAACAGGACCACCTTCTGACAACGCTTGCGCCATGTTATAGACGAACTCAACGATCCCAGGGTGGTTGCCCGCCCCAAGAACTGTGAATGCGCCACGAGCTTCCTCTGAACCATACTCATCCAGTGCGCCAGCTATGACGGCCAGAGTGTTGTCCAGCTTATCCCCACCAAGTGTGGGGTGAGCCTTCATTTCGTTGGTCCAAGTATCTTGCTGAGCTTTCCAGTCAGCTTGCGCCTTTTCAGCCGCCGCTTTCATGGCTTCAGCTTGAAGTCCAACTAATTCGCCAACTTGCTCCTTGGTAAACTTGTTCTTGTTGGCGACATCAAGAAAAGCAGTTTGAAGTGCCTCATCCGGCTCAAACCCTTCAGGCCGAACAATGTCATCCGCGACGAGCGGAACATAGGGTTCAGGCTCCGGCGGGGGTTCCGGTGTTGGTGCAGGCTCAGGTGTCGGCGTCGGGATAGGCGTCGGCGTCGGAGTCGGCTCCGGAGTTGGTTCCGGCGTCGGAGTCGGTTCTGGCTCGGTACTCATCTTGCTTCTCCTTCATCATCGTTAAATAACCGTCGGGGTCAACCTCAACGATACGTGCGAGTATCTGTTGACCTACATTCTGTTCGCCACAGTTAAAGCTAGTGACGAGTGCGTTGTTTGTGAATGGGTTTATCCCAATCGCTTTTCCTGTCTGCAGCAACCACCACAAGAACTGGCGCCCGTTACGGTGGGCCAGGAGTGAATGGACTGCATCATCAATCTCAAACTTAACCTCTTTATCCAGGTCGCGAGATTTGCGGTAGGCTTTCTTGGCTGCATGATCTTCGTGCTGCACCATCTTACCCACCAATCACTTGCTGGAGGGCGTTTTGTCCGCCACCAACATCAGTCTCAGAAAGTGTTCTCGCGCCCTCAACCAAAGCCGGTCCAATCTCAGCAGCCTGCTGGACAGCGGCCTGCTGATCCATCGCGGCGTTATCAGCGTCGAGCTGCTCTTGTGGCTTGATGTGCCGTGCAGCAACACCAACGTCTTTACCATAATCGCGGATCAACTGATCCCATTGCGGGACATTGACAGCCTTCGGATGCATCGCCGCCGTCTCACCGATCAGCGCAAGCCAACGCTCAGTGGCAACCGTACCTACCGCACGTTGGGCGGCTGCGAGGATAGAGACATACTGGATCTCGATGTCGGCATCGACTATTGACTGGGGCGGGTCTGGTAGCAGTTTTTTGCGTGACATGATCGCGAACAGGCGATTGATCGCGGGATCAAGTCCTTCATTCTCAAAGCGTTCCAGGACTGGGCCGAGCAAGACCAACTTCTCTTCGCGACGAGCATCAATCTCCGTTGCCGATCGCACCGTGTCCAACTGTGAAATCATACGGAACAGATCGTTGTGGAATGTTTCGCGGATACGAGCCTGTATCTCACGAATGTCAATAGTCATCTCACCAATCGGGATTTGAACTTGATAGACTGGTTTCGCGCCAACATTGTTTATGCCTGTGACGTAGGTTACACCGTTAGGCAGCAAAGCCATTGGCTTGTGTTGGAGTTGCACATCGGCGATGATCGGCGGCGAGATCATCTTATCCAGCCCCTGCGCTTTCTTCTTGGTTTCATGCTGGAGTTGCACTACGTCGCCATAAGCATCCATTGCAGGTGAAGTGCCATAGCTGTCATTAGCGGTCAATTCCCACCGAGGAACAATGCAAGGAAACTCGTTAAAGCCCTTCTGCTTTAGCACCATCCCTTGTGGCCCTGAAGTCTCCCAATATGTCTCAACCCACTTAAAGCGTTTGGGGAGATTGTAGAACTTATTGGGGGGCTCAATCAGGTGTGTGATGGATACTGCATTATGTCGCTGGGCGCCGCCTTGATTGAGGGACTCTTGTAACAAGGGAGAGAGGTTTTCTTTGCCGAACTTAGACTCGGCTTGGTGAGCGCGGAGAGAGAACTCACGTGCGAAGATGTTGACTTGGAGCCGATCATCCTGGCCCACATAATACTCACCCAATGCGGGGTTATAGCAGCGGATCACCTCCTTGACATCTTCATAGATAATCATCGCCGCAGTGCCGAACACAACGAGGTCAAGGTACATGACTGCAAGTGCATTGTAGAAGTTTGACTCTGCCATGATAAACAGCATTCGGCGTGTGACCTCATCAAGCCACACACGAGACTCGTGATCAATATCATCCTCAAAGCCGGCGATCCGCAGCCGAAACCACGGGCGGGATGGTGAGGTGATACCATTCATCATTCCTGATGCGAGTGTACGAGCGGAGATAGTACCAGTGCCATCCAAAATCATCGGATTGCGGGAGGGGATGCGACTACGCTCCTGCCCAGACAAAAGGCTCATATACCTCTTTGGCAGGTAAAAGTCGGAGATGTCGCGCCAAAACGCCTTGAAGTGCTGACGATGCTCACGCAAAGCAGCCATTGTACTACGGTGTTTGATATGAAGTTCCTCAGGAATCTTCATGTGGATACAGGCCCGCTACCGCCGATGAGTGACTTCTTGCCTGTCGCCGCCGACTTCTTACCGAGCGAACTTGCCGAACTGATTAACGAGTTCAGGTTCAATGAGGGAGTGCGCACACCAGCAGTAATCACCGACGCATCAGCCTTGGTAGGGCTTGAGGGCGGAGGTGGAAGTTCCTTTGGCTTATCAGGGAATAAAAAGGACATCAGGCGTAAATCCTTTCTTTCGTAAACGGGTCATAGTCCTCTGCGATGTAGGGCTTCAACTCCGGTTCTTCACCACGAGCGTCGGGGATATAGTCGGGGTAGGCGAAGGTGCAGGCGAGGGCATCGGCGACGTTTGGTGACCCCACTCCCCGCTTCCTCATTTCTTTCTTCGACTCGAGCTGGATTTCTTCTCTCGTATTGAGACCAAACGTAGGTGCGGTAAGTTCGTCGACAAGGCCGAGCTCGAGACCGTTGATAGCATCTGGGATTGTACCAGTGATAAGAAACCTCTTGATCGCACCCCAGATTTCCGCGCGCTTGTTGGCGTACTTGACTCCTGGCTCATCGTTAGTCCCATCCATCCTTGCACCGAACTGCACCTCGATAACGGGTATCCGCAACGAGTTCAGTCGATCAACAACACCACCACCAACTCCGCCACCATCCACATAGCAGAAGGAGGCGTGATGTCGTTGGTAAGCCTGCATGACCTTGGTCGCGAGACTCATGGTGTCGAGGTTAAAGTAAATCTCGGGCGGAATACTACGTGCATCCCGCCCTTTCCGCGCGTAAATGACTGAGGGATCATCGCCGAAACGCCCTACGTCAACACCGATTACAACAGCGAGACCCTTGGGAGGAGTGATCTCTCTGTTAGCGGCTTCGCGCGCAAGTTCGAGTGGGATGAAGGATTCTGCATCAACGCGAGGAAACACGCCACGAACGCGCACACGAACGAAATCGTGATCCTCACCATAATCCTCTATCCAACGCTCGAACTGAGCCTTATCTGTAAGAGTGACTTCACGCGAGTCGATCGTCGCCGACTGCCACCGATGGGCAAACTTACCACCGGGGAAGCACTCGCGGAACCTACCTTTGTTCCGAGTTGGGTTGCCGAACGCACACCAGATAATCTGCGTCGGCGGTTTATCAGTCAACGCCCCTTCCGTGACCTCCCAAATCATGTCAGGGATCGCCGATGCCTCATCATAGATAATTAGCAGGCGTTTGTCCTGATTGTGGAGTCCGGCGAAGGCCTCGGTGTTCCGTTCACTCCAGGGCACTAGATCAAGGCGCCAGGTCTTCTCATGTGCGGGATCTGACGAGTAGAGGCAAGTCGCTGTCATCTTGAAGCAGTCGTGGGCGATGAAGTTGCGATACCACTTCGCCAACTCAACCCAAGTCTTGGTCTTGAGCTGTGTCTCGGTGTTCGCCGTAACAACTCCCTTAGTGTCCTCAAAGGTTGAGAGTGCCCACAAGATGATCCAACTAACGCAGGCGGATTTGCCAATGCCGTGACCGGAGGTGCGAGCAAGCTGTATCTTGTTCATCGCCTCACTGATGCCCAGCACACCTTTTCCGAGCTGGGACAAGATAGTCGCCTGCCACTCCTCCGGCCCTGTCGCATCCTCCAGTTCGCCTTCTTCGCCCCAAGGGAAAGCGAAGTAGACAAACCCAAGTGGGTCGCTGGAGAATTGCGCCAGTTCTTCAAGTAGTTCAGCGTTGCTCATTCCGCCGCCTCTACAATCGGCTCGAGGTCAATGATGTTTGCCGCCACCCGCTTCCGTGCCGCCTCCAGTCGGTTCGCCAGGTTCACGTTAACATTGACGTTCTGATTGGTGGTGGTTTGCGGTCCATACCCTGTACGATCCGCACCCAGCTTCGACATCTCAATCAATTGTCCTGGTGTCAGCTTTTCCGGATCTTCCTCAACCCGCATACGCAGTTCCTCGATCGCGTCAACCGCCAGCCCAGTCAACCGTTCTTGCATGTTCGCGTTCTCAGCGACCACCTTCTCGTAGGCTGGGTCAACCATCGCTGTCTTGTAAAAATCGATGAGTTCCTTAAACGCCGGATCGCCCGACAGGATCGAAACGCGACTGAGGCTATAGCCGTGGATCATCGCGGCCTCTCCTGGCCTCACCCCACGTGCCAACGCCTTCGCCAGTGCATGATGTCGGTAGCTAAGGCGCTGAAGTGCGAGAGGCTTAGATCCTCTTTCCTCCGCAAGGAGTTCCAGATCTTCGTCGCAAAGCTCTCGCACAACTTCCACGGCGACCGGCTTTGCTGCCCGGCCACGAGTCCGCAATACATCGAGTTCTAGGTCCATGCCTAATCCCTCCATCACGCGCATGATACGCGGAAATGCGGCGATTGTCAACCCACCGAGTATGGTTTCGAGCCATATCATCGTCTGAGGGTAGAAAATACGCGAAGGGGGTGGTCGGCGCGGAGGGGGGTGGCACCCAGCGAACCCCCACCCCCCAACTTACCAACCAGGTAGAAAGTTTTTGCGAATGACTCGCGAACTTGTAACAATTCGTTACTTGATCGAGTCCGCCGGACGTGCCACAATGTGCACGGTCATCCTGACCATGACGGGACCGACGCCCGCGCTCTTTGACAATCGAATAGGAACCGACTCGTCGGCGCAACCTTGCGCGTCGGTTCCACAACAACGTGGAGTCTATTATGTATACTATCACAATAGAACTGCCCGACGATACTTTCCGTTGCAAGGTCAACGGCGTGGTCTACGAAACGGCTGCGGACAGCATCCCAAATGCCTCACTTGCCAAGGCCTTTCAATACGGCTGGCAACGGCTTGTCAATGACCGCCACGGTGGTGAGATTGGTGAAGGCAAGAAATGGTCGAGTGCCGAAAGCAAGAACGAGTCGGTTCACTTGATGCTCAAAGACTTGGCGGCGGGCATCGTGTCTCACCGTGGTGTTGGTGAAGAGTCCATCATGCGGTTTGTCCGGCAGGTCGTTCGTGACAATTTGAACGAAAAGCAGGCGGCAACGTACAAGGCAATCAAGGAGGCGGCCCGTAAGACGGACTACCTCAATGACTTGTATGGCAAGGCGGACGATACCTCTGCCGTCGCAATCGCCAGCGCCGCGGGTGACGCACGAGACGCGGACATCGCATACAAAGCCGCAAAGACCGCATTGGCCGCCGCCGTCACAATCAAGTTATGACGGACCTGCAATATTGGAGGCGCGTCGCCATCGCGCACAATTTGACTGGTCAACGTGCCATCGACTACGCGGCCTTGATCCGTACCGATGAGTTGTCACGCAGTCAGGTTCGCCACCAGTGGTTGGATGAACGGTTCAACTCACTGCCACAAGCTAAACGCGAAGAAATTGACTCACGCGCCGTGATCCACCTCGCGTTCAAGCTGTAAACAATATCCCGGCGCGGCGATTGTGCCGCGCCGGTCAATCTTAACGTGGAGTCGAAATTGTGACCAAAGCCGAACTGATTACCGCATTGAAGGATGTGCCTGACAATGCAAAAATGCATTATTTCCGGCCATTGGCAACTATGCTGCCTTTGGTGATTAAAGTGTACCCAGTGATTAAGCCCGGTGGCAGCGTTTTCGTGCTGTTTGGCGCGGCAAAGGTCACACAGGGCAAATGAAATATCCCCCGGTCGTAACTGGCCGGGGGTTTTTTTGTGCCGACTCTCCCCCCGATCCAGTGGCTAAGACCTCATTTGTCCTGGCACTCCCCTGACTGACCCCTCATTCGCTGATTATTCGATATAAGGGTCGTATGGTCCATACCCATAGGGTAAGAGCCATACCCAGTCTTACCTACCCTCCCTTACTGTTTATATATATGTGTGTTGATTGAGTGTAGAAAGGAAGGTCCGGCGCGTGAGTGGGGGTATGGCTGGGGGTCGCCGGTTTGGGCACAATGAGCGAATGGGGGGTGGACGAGGGGAGCGTCAGGGTAAATGAGGGTGGAAGGGTGGTATGGTCTATCACTCGAAGATTTGATTGACAATGGGGCGTAGATGTGTCATGGTATGGGGGTACACAGCTATGGCTGCAGTAAGCCACAATCAAGGAGGCTGATATGAAGTAGAGCACTCACCCAACATTCAATGATGCTCTGGCATCAATTACCGTGACGGTACGGTGCCAGAGCATTTCAACCCCAATCACGTGGAGTGAGAATTATGAAACGACAACGAGTGCACTTAGGTGTAACGCAGTCCGGCATACGTGGACTGTTCACAGGCAATTTCATGGCCATGCCCATCTCATTGCTGGAGTATCGCAAGGCACAGGCTGATCGCAAGTACGCCGAGCAACTGGCTCACCGCTTCAATTTCCGGTTCGAGGACAGGCCATGACCCTCATCGCACTTTTCATCACAATCCTCATCGGCTACGTCCTCGGCATTTTTGTCGGTTATCAGTGCGGCGTTGCCCACGGCGAGCGCGGCCAAACATTTCTGGGTCGGGAGCGTGAACGCACATTCAGGAGGATAGATCATGGAGCGTCTTAACCTCATCACTCAACGAGCCGATCGCGCCGTGGACTTGACAGTACTTCACATCACCACACCCGTTGAGACTGAAGCGGAATTGATCCGTCTCAACTATTACAACATTCAGTGGCAAGGCGATCGTGTCTATGCCACCAAGGACGGGGTGGAGTATGAGTTGGGGAGGTGTCAATGACCCCCGCTCAACGCGCAGCCAAAATGCAAGAATACA
>SDBT01009114.1_pt1 | contig 16128 bp, 33 predicted proteins | sample 2277101 | NCBI WGS metagenome assembly SDBT01 (sample SAMN10404973, study PRJNA504765) | marine sediment metagenome | isolation source: marine sediment core GS10_PC15, 103 cmbsf | place: Arctic Ocean: Southern Knipovich Ridge | collected 2010 | reverse complement strand
GTAGTACGCGCCGCTCGAATGCTTCCCCTTTCGCCAATCCGCAATCAATTCGATTTGCTCACTTGTCATCAGCGCCCTCGCTTTTCCGCCACTCGTAGATCGTAGTGACGGTGGCTTCGATTGGATTGTCTGACTCGACATCGTAATCTCCGCAATTAGAGGAGACACATGCGTTACACCCGTTGGCATTGATCCCTAGCGCAAATCCTACGTTCGCATTCTTCACGCCCTCCAACACATCGAGTAGGCCGTGTATGGTAAGTTGTACGTCGTCGTCGCCTTCATCAAAATCTTGCACCATTGCCCATAGTTGTTCGGGCTTTGCATACGAGAATGTGCGCCGAGTTTTGATTGCCTCTGTTATGGACTCATTCTTTTCCCATCCGCGCCAATCCGCAATCAGTTCGATCTGTTCTCGTGTCATCGCAGCCTCCGTTGAAAGCCAGCGGCAGGCGAGCGCCAGGCAGCTAACCCGCCCGCCACTAGGCCCTCAGTCAGCGGGCACACACGGCCCGCAGCATTACGCGAAGATGATCGGCCTTACGTCGCGACCGCGACTGCCACGGGTGTCTCACATGGATAAAATCCTTATTCTGTGCCGGTGCCAATGCCGACATGGATGGCCTCGATCGGTTCGGCTCCGTCAACCGTAGTCCATGTCAGACATGGTTGTTTCTCCGCTGTCTTATTACTCTTGCCACATTATGCGGGCACACGCGGCCCGCTACACCGTCAGAATGGGATGCTTGAGTCGCCCGGCGTCCCGCCATCCGATAGCGCATCTTGCCTTGGATCATCCGGCTTGCTTGCTTCCCAGTCAGACGTGACGTGCTCAAGCGTCGTTTTCTGTGCCTTCTTCCTGGCACCCCAGCCCTCAAGATCCCACTTCGGTCTTATCTTGCCGTCATACTCTTCGTTGACGCATTCAAGGGCCACACCGTCTTCGACCTTTGAGAACGTCGGATTCTCGAAGTTGCCGTCGAACCCGAGCCTGCCGAGTTTGCGGTGTGCCATCGTCATGGCCTTGTCTGACAACCAGACCAGCACCTCTGCCTCAACCGTTCCGTCTGATAATGGTTCCCAGCCCTCCGGCCCTTCGCGCTCCCTCACGTCGAACCGCAGCGACATGGCTGGCGTTTTCCTACCGCCCACCTCAGTCAGTACTGCGTCAAGGAATACAGCTCTGTACCGTCCGTCGTTCATATTCACTGTGCGACCTCCTGTTCAATGAGTGGAACGATCGGCTCGTCGCCGACTTCCTTCCGTAGATGTTTCAGGCCGTGGCTCAGGTCTTGCGCGTTCATCGCGGCCACGGCCTCCCAGCCACGAACACCAAATACCTTGTACGCAAGGTCTGACTTCTGTTTCTTCGCGTCAGCCGACGTTCCGGGGTGGTACGCTTCCAGCAAACCCTTGATCTCACCGAGATAGATGTCGCGATTGCGCTTCTCCTTCGGCCAGCCGTCGTCGCCGATGTCTGAGAAGTCGGTCTGTGTCGTCGTGTCAACACTCAGGAGTTCGCCGCCAACAAGCATGTCGAAGTGGGGCGCGAAGAACGTATCCACGGCCGCTAACTGTTTCTCATAGTCGCCGCCGCACGCATCGAACTTGACCGTGTGTCCATCGAGGACACCGAAACGATCTCCAATGACCAAAGCACCCCGCATGATACGGCTTTCGGGAAAGCCAGACGTGCGTTCCATCTCTATCAGGAGCGACGGCTCAAAGCCGAACTCACTCTCCGTCTTCATTTTGATGCCCGTCTTGATTAGTTCCTTCTTCCCTTCTTCGTCAGTGTCGTAGTCGTATTCGTATCCGGCCCTGCCGCAGATGATTATGTGTAGCGGTGAGTTGAGATAGAAGTTTGTCCATTGCCCCCACTTGTCTTTGAGGACAGCCCAGTCTTGGAACTGGAGTCGCGTGCGGTTTTTCAGTTTACGGTACGACTCACACATCTCACGCCACGGGTGCGTTGCGCTGTCCAGGATAGCAATTTGGATTCCCTTCTTGACGCACGCCTCGCCCCAAGTCATCATGTCGTCGAATGATCGACGACGCTGTGCGAGTAGCTCTTTACCCGTGAGCTTCCTGATGAGCGGCTTGATGTAACCGCTGCCGGTCTCGGTATCGAACATCGCTACAGGTGTCTCTATCTTCAACCGTCGCATCAGCGCTACCGCCATGAGCGCTGCCGTCCACGTCTTGCCCGACTTCTGGAAGCCGAGAAGCCCTGCCTTGAGGAATCCAGGCCCGTTGCCTGCATCATCCAACCCGTCGAAGTTTCCGCTTGTCATAAGTTAGTCTCCTTTCTTGAACTGCGCGATAACCGCATCGAACTCGCTTCTCTTCGTCCAACGTCCTTCATCGTCATCGCCGAGAATCCAGCGTGCGACGATATATCTACCTGGTTTTGTAGCGATGCCGAGTACGACAGCAGGAACACGGTGCCGTGGTGCCTTGTCTGGCACGAGGCTGATGCGCTCGCCTGGATAGAACAGGTTGGCATCCGAAAGGTCGATCCACCACTGCGGAGGATGTTTCGGATAGTTGGCTTCATCCGTCATCGCGGCCTCACTCTGATCTTCGTCTTGCCGACCACAACAAACGTCGCGCCAAGCGCGGCCAGCATCGCATCGATGTGAAGATGCGACGTGGGGCGCACCAAGTAATCGTAGATGTGCTTGATTGATATCCCGCTCAGTCGTGCAAGGTCAGCCCGCGTAAGTCCCCGCTGCTTGCACTCGGCGATAATGAACCGCTGCGACGGCGACGGGCATCTTATCTTCGTGTTCATGTTTTCATCACCTTGTCCAGAAGCCGCTGAGCAGACTTGTTGTAGCATTGGCGGCACATATCGCCATGCGGCGAGCATAGCCACCCAGCCTTAACGGCGATTCTCCTCGCGGCCCTGCGGCTCGACTGCGGCTCAAGCACCATGCCGCATTCGTCGCCGTCGCATACGAGTTCGGTCCATCCCCGCTTGACTGCGTTCGGTCGCATCATGGCGCCACCTTGTCGTCGCACAGTGCGGCCGTTGCAATACCTTCCAGCCGACCAATCTCGGATCGGATGTAGTCGTGCCACCATCCGACATTGCCGCCGCCGTAATCGTTTAGTCGGTTCGAGCTATTGATTGTGACGATGCTTTCAAGTGCCTCTCGCATCCGCTCGACCTCGGCCTTGAGTCGTTCGACCTCGGCCCGGTCCCCGCTGAACTGCTTGCGGAGGAAGGCGGCAATCTCTGCCACTTCCGCGTCAGAACTTGCCAAGCGAGCAGCTTTATTTTCCAGATATTGCCACAGCCACTCTGCCACCCCGTCGAACCGGTCAGGTTCACTTGCCATCGTCGCGTCCTCCTTCAATCTTCGCCATGACTTCGCTCATCAGCTTTATCAGAACGGGCCGCGCACAAGCCAGGAACGCTATCCACTCTCGGGGGGGCGACCTGCGCTTGTGCGGCGGCCTTTATCTTCTTCAGCATCGCGACGACCATCTTGACGATGGCCTCGGCGTAGGTCATGCCGTACTCGGCGATAGGCACACAGTGCCCATATCGTGAAACGATCCGCATACCAACCATTACCTTCCCACTTGCCGTATGGCAATCACGGCTATAGTGGACTCTCCATCCCGCCGCGTCACACCCGCGTTCGATGTCGGCGAGGCCGTCGATGTTGATACTGCGAACATTGCCTCCGAAGTCTGTAGCAACGACATCAGCACCCCGGCAAAAATCTGTTATCCCCTTGTAGCCGTCCATCTTCTCCTTTTTCCAGTCTCGCCAATCCACGATCGCCTTCATGTCAGCTTTGGTAATCATCGGTGTTTCCCTCAAGCAATGCGAACACGCGCCGCGCGATTCTCTCGACATCGGCTTCGGCCAGCACGGCGACCTTGCCGTCAAACTCTGTGAAGACAAGCGGCTCGGGCTTGGCACGGCGAGGGCAGTGGCCGGGTGGGGGCAATGTAAGGGAGAAACGTGTTCGCAGATTCTCACACAGCGCTGTCCCGTCGATGTGGCTCACACCATGGATGCACTCCCCGCACGTCGCCGGGACCGGCTCAGTTTCAATCGGCGGTGGCTCGGGCTTGGCGCGGAGCGGGCATGAGCTTCGCGGTGGAAGATATAGAGGCACAGTTGCGCCAACACGCGAACACCACGCAATACCGTCGCGTTCGATTTCGCGGTCGCTGCACTCCTCGCACGTCGCCGGGGCTACGGAGGCGGTGCCATGCGCCGCCGCTAGGATCAGGTCGGCGGCGCGGTGCTGCTCGGCAACGGAACCGTGCAGTTCGGCAATAGTGATGAATGATCCGTCCTCGCGATACCCACAGACTTGTCTACGCCTCGTCTCTACACAACGCGGCCCCATCTTCCACGTCCTTGGATTGCTCAGTTTCTCAGCCATCGGTCGGGGTCTCCTCTGCATAGACGATTTCTGCCATATTCGCAACATTTAGTCGCTTCCAAAGGAAGTCGCCTTTGTAGACGGCAAGCCACGGAACCGCTGCGCCCTGCCCATTCTCTGTATAGGGAATGATGCGTGTGGTGCCATCGAATCCGACTGTTGCCCCGGCCCCATCGGGGACGTCGCTCCATGCGGTGTCAATTGGTCTGGTGTCTTTTGTCATAGATTCAATGTCAGCCATCGGTCTCTACCTCCTCGTCAAGCACGCCGCTGTCGATGATCGCGTCGGCCGTCGCGGCGTGGGCCTGCGGGGTGTCGGCGTTGGCGTATCGTTTACAAAATGGGCATTCCCGCGGGCGCTTGCCGGACGCCTCTTCAGAATAGGCCCTACCACAGCGGGAACAGATTGTCGTGTAGGTCATCGTTCAATCTCCATACGTTTCGATCAACTCGAAATAGATCGTCGTCTTCGTGATCGTGAGTTTGTACAGAGCGCCAACGCAGCCTTTGGGCACCTCGAAGTCGATGCCGGTCAATATCTGCAAAGCGGCTGTGTTTTCTCCGCCCATGTACGCCCCTTTGTCCGATACTAACCAACATCCATTCCAATCACTACATCTTCGTGGGCGACGCGACGATATCGAGATTTCGTAGTCCCGGTCAATCGCGACCCACAGCACGTTCTCTTTTCGCTCCGCCATCGTTTCAATCCTCAATCGTGACATCAGTAGCAATAGAAGGACCGGCGGTGCACTCGGCAACCGCCGATCCAACCGGATGGGAAGGAAGGTTCAGAATCAAAGCCGCGGCTACGATGCACGCCAGCGTAACCGCCGCAGATTGCACGGCGTGGCGGCTTGTGCATCCGCAGGTTGCGTGGCGCGGTTGCGGGGTTAGGCGTTGCATGATTTCCCAGTTTGTCTTCATTCGGCACCGGCTTTCGATCCAGCGATGAGCATTGTCACGCGAACATCAATCGTGTGAAGCAACAAAAGCTCCGTGTTCAACTTGATGCCACGTCGGCATTCTCCGACAAAATCGTCGCGAGAAAAGTCAAGGTCTTCGGACGCATCTTCGCGGTCGCGAATCATGTTGTGGACCATATCCACGAACATCTGTATCATCTTTGTTTTATTCATGTCGCTTCTTTCGCATCAACGATCACCTTGCGAGCCCGAACCGCGATAGCCGACAGCCTGTCCCTTATCTCAGTCTCGTTTGGTTGGTAGGCAGGCGCGTCGGCGTCCAGATCGGCGATGTCTGTTGCAATGCCGAGCATGGCTGGGATAGATGTGATCATGCGAGCGTGTTTGGGTAAGCAGTAAATCAACCCGTAGCCAGTATTGTAGGTTTCCAGCACAACGCCATCATCTGTTGAGAACAGCCTGCCTGCCCTAGGTTTGCCGTCGATTATATCGCTCGGGTTAGAGTTGATCCAAGTCCATTCATTCATTCGGCACCGGCTTTCGCGTTTGTGACAACTTCGCGGCACCGAGCACGTTGCTCGACTAGGCTTAGATCGACATTGCTTTCAAGCAACTCCTCACACGCATCGATCAGGGCGTTGTGGGCGTTCACGGCGCGGACCATATCCTTCAAACTCGCAATGCTCTCGTCTGAATCTGTGCCGAGGATAACGTAACCATCGCTGGCCACAAGAACGGCATTATACGAATGTCTTGATTCGTCTATCGTCCACGGCAACGGCCAATGTGTCTTGCTCATGCTTCACCTTTCGATTCGGCGGCGGTATCCTTTGGCGTGTGGGCGGCAATGAAGGCGTCGGCTTTCGGGTAATCACCCTCGGTCACAAGGGCATCGCCAAGCAGGTCGCGGATGATCTCCACCGCCTCGCGCACGACTTTCGACTCTGTGCCGGTTGTGGCGTAGATGTGATCGGCGAGGGCGATGGCATCGCTCGTATTTAGGCCATGATCTCTAAATGCGGCCGTCGTCGCGTAGAGTCTGACACATGTGCCTTCCTTGCGCCACACGGCAGACTCCCCAGAAGACGTGGAGAATCGTAACGCATATTCTGCCTCCGCAAGATGGCGGCGCATCGTCTCTATTTCCAGCATCCTACTCAAGATCATCGTTATCATCGTTTCGCTCATGTTCTCGTCTCCGTGGCTGTGTGAAGTGCAATATGAAGGCGACGAAGCGAATCTTTCTGATTGCGTATCTTCGACTCCAGCGTTCTTATATGCTCGTCTTGTTCGACCACGCGGGCTTCCTGTATGCGTAGCACTCGCCGCAGATAGGTCTCCATGCTCAATCTCGGCATGTTCTCGTCTCCCTTCGGTGGCAAAAAGGCGGTGCGGCGGGCGGGTATTCAATCCGCTTAGGCTACCTGGACGATGTTGCCAGCCGCCGCCGCACCGCTTCAAGTCGATCCGTGCAATTCGTCGTCATCCGGTTTGAAGAGTAGCTTGCTATCCTTATCATCAAGTTCGAGACACACCCACCTAAACGCCTGTCTCAATGTCGCCGGGCCTGATTGCGTTCTGCCCCTACAAAAGTCAACGACAGCCTTGAGAAGCTGGGCTGCGTCGGCTTCCGTCGTCGCTTCGATCTTCATCGTCGTCTCCCAAGAGTCCTCCCGCCGCCACCTACGCAGCGACGGGAGGGTGCGACAAGGGGTCTATGTGGCCTTGGCCTTATCGATTGCTTTTGCGATCTTGCTGGCTTCCTCAGCTGGAAACGGAACGATATCGGCCTTGACCGTGAGATACTTGTGCATCGCCTCGCACGCCGCGAGCAGGTCCGGCACAGCGGTCAATTCGTCGATGATGGCGGCGATACCCCGGACAGTCTTTCGGCCGAACCGGGTGTCGTACGTCATCCTGTCTTCGTCGTACCTGCCTCTGGTGATAACTTCGGCCGCACGAATCGCCCCTGGTGTATGCTCGGTGCTCTTGCTCATCTTGATTTCCTTGTCGCGTCAGCCGCCCATCGGCCGATCAGGTTACGCTCTGGTGGGGCGCGGCCTGATGAATCGGCTAAGACGTGGCTGTCTCGGCCACACGCAGAGCCTCAACTGCTCGCTTAAACGTGATGCCTCTCGGCATGACGATGGATTGGATAAGGCGCCCTACTGCGGTGCCCCAACTGGGGCAGTTACACGTGATGTAGCCAGTATCACCCCACGGTTCGCCCGTGCAAATCAATCGCCCCGGATTGCCCATGCAGCCGGATGGCTTGTACGTTTCGTGCTTGCGTGAGTAGTCCTCATGCACGGGCTGCCCTTTAAGTTTTCCTAGGATTGCCTCGGCTTGTTCGATCCTCATCGTCGTTCTCCCTTGTCGCTGCAGGCCCCTTTGCCTACACATGAAATATACACCGCACGCGGGGGGTTGTCAAGGGCCTCATCAAATAAATCTTTGTCACCCCACCATGTCGCGAATGTGTGGGTTTTCCCGTAGGTTGAGCGTCCGATAATCGGGCTGGGATTTGGGGTTGACGCGGTGGATATCGTGTCGTAGGCTATAAGCGTGGTCGACCAACTGCCGACATCCCGATCCAACTCCACTCGTCATCATCCGTCGCTTTGGTCGGTCACGGATGCGAGCCGTCAGGGTCGCTAGGCCCTGGCGGTTCTTCTTTTGGCAACGAATCACTTACTCGCCACGCGAGGAAATTGTCCATGGACGATGTGATACCTACAAGCTCGAAAACTCCCTTTATCGAGGATCTGCGAACAAAGGGCGTATTCATCTGCGGATTCTACCCATGCAAGGGGGAGCCGTACGCGTCGATTGCGACACCAGAACTGGACAAGCCAACTGGTCACAGGCGACACACTGTTCTGGAATGTGTTAAGCGCGGCTATGCGATTCCAGATCCAGATAGGAATTGAGTTGCGTCTTTTGATCTTCGGAGGCAGAGTCTTGAAAGAGACCGACCTAAGCGAACCCGTCTGTCACTGGCTGCGCGGCCAGAACCTTGTTCCCTACTGTGAGGTGCCGGTTCAGGGAACCTGCGTAGATATCGTTGCTATCGACGCGGATCGGATCGTCGCCGTCGAGTTGAAGCTGTGCCTGTCCTGGCAGGTGATTCGCCAGGCTATGCTCGCTCAGAACTTTGCCGATCAGGCGTGGTGCGCGGGTCCAACGACCCCGCGGTCGCTGGACGTGGTGAGACAGCATGGTATCGGCGTTCTGAGGGTGCGAGCCGGTCAGATCCAAGTCTTGCTTAGGCCAAGTGATCCATTTTTAAAGGCGCAGCGCGGCCGATTCGCAGGGGCGCGGGAGAGACTGAGGCACCTGCTGGCTTTGATGGAGCCCGGTGGTATCGCCGGATTGCCGTCGCCGATCAACGATGGGCCAGCGCAGCAGGTGGCAAGGCTCGTCGCGCCGCTGCGCAGGGCTGAGAAAACGTGGGCAGAGATTTTCGAGACGGTGCCAAACCACTACGCCAACGCCCGCAGCCTGCAAGGTGTGATGCTCGGCTACGGGCCAGCACGGGCGATACTCGACACGGATGTGGAATAATGACGGTGAACTAGCGGTCACGGAGGCGACGGCGTGCAATTCGTCAAGCTGCCGAAAGCAGTCCTTGAGCGAACCGATCTTACGCTGGCTAGCAAAATTGTGTACGCGATGCTCGTGGATGCCATCGGGACCAATCACGACACATGGCATGGGATCAGAAGCATCGCCCGTGCCTGTGGCGTGTCCGCCCCGACCGTGTCCACTTCCATCCGCCAACTCGAAAGCGAAGGCTTGATAATCGTGAGCCGAGTGGTCGGCAATCCAGGCGGCAAAACCAACCGCTACAGCGTTCCGCGCTCGGTAAATAAAGCGCTAGGCATATTGGACGTGCAAAATACCGAGCGCGAACGTGCAAAATGCCGAGCGCCTGACGTGCAAAATACCGAACAGAATAAGACCAAGTTAACCAGACCAAAGAACCAGACCAAATTAACATGCTCGTCAGCGGATGCGGAAACAATCTACAAAGCATATCCGAGACGAGTCGCCAAGGCTGATGCGATCAAAGCCACCACAAAGGCGATAACAATTATCGCCAAACGCGGCGTGGCCGATCCGGTGGCTTGGTTAATCGAGCGGGTGAGGCAATTCGCGGACTCCCCGGCTGGCAACGCCGGCAAGTTCACGCCCCACCCCGCAACCTGGATGAACGCTGGGAGATACGATGACGACCCCGAGACATGGAAGCGAGACCGAGACACCAACGCCCCTGGCAACAACCGCCGCCCAAGCGGTCCAAGAGCAGACGACCCGGATCCAGACGCCAAGTTCCGCAACCTCTGAGCCGGTTTCCTGTCGGGCGTGTGGCGTGGAGCTGGCGTGGCAAAACGAAGCAGTCAGGTGCTGCCCACCGGGAACACCGTGCGCCAAGAAACGATCGCGGCGGGCCGTCTGGATCATTGCCACGGATGCCGAATCAATCGAGATGGCTGAGTGTATCGGCGTCGGCCAGCACTTCTGCCAAAACGGCAAGCCGCCGACCCTGGATGATGACGGGCTCCTCGAGCGCGTCACCGCCAAACCGCTGCCCAAGGGCGGCATCCTGGCCATTGGCGCCGTCGGTACGCACAAGAGCCACCTGCTCGCCGCCCGGACGATCTGGGCTGCTCGACGCGGGTTCACCGCTCGGATGATTGGATTCCGGCGATTCTGCCTGGAAGTCCGGGCGACGTACTCGCCAACAGCGACTGAGACTGAGCTCGACATCTTGGTCCGATATAGCGGCCTGGACTACCTCGCCTTGGATGATCTCGGCGTCGGCGAGGCGTCACCCGCCGCGGTCAATCTGTGTTACGACCTACTCAACGCCAGATATGAAGCTAACCGAATCACCGACGTGTCGAGCAATTTGACGCCGGCCGAACTCGCTGAGCAGTTCGATGCTCGGATCGCTCGGCGGTTGGAGCACCTTTGTACGATTTATACGATGCTGCTGGAGCCCGCCCCGTGAGTCGTACACAGATCGTGGACGGCTGACGGTTTGCACACGAGAGGAGAATACCAATGCGCGAGGTCGGAAAACACGAACTGCTGCATGTGGCGTGGGATGAGTCCACCTCGGTCACCATCAACATCGCCAAACTCACCACAGCGATTGCGAGACACGATACAAGACGACGCAACGTGTCGCGATGGTGCTTCGGGGCCATCACAATCGGCCGCCGCCCGCGACGTCGCGGAATGAAAAACCGCGAGATTGTCGGCGGGTCGACGGGGCTGAAACTGAGTAAGGCGTGAAGCTGACGGCTTGCACAGTCGCGGATTGCTCTCAAGTCGGGGTCGATTACACTCGCTCGACCATAACGAGTTTTCCGACAAGGCCCTGCGGCGTTTCTGTTGTAGCCGGTCCCTGTTGGCCGGTTTCGTGAATGGACAGGCGGAAGTCTGTCGGAGCCCCGGCGCCCATCGTCGCCGGGGCTTTTTTGTCGCTTGACATCGTGCGGGGCGTGTGGTAGTCTTCTGGTATGATTCGCCACACTGGAAACTGGCTTGCACAATCGCGACAAAACATGTCCAGCGTCTTGGCGGATCATGGACACAACGGCTCCGCGGCGAAAGCCCCGGGGCCGTTTTTTTGCGCACATAATCGCATCGACAGAGGCCACAAACAGCAGCACCTCTCTAAAAACGCTGGAACACGCCGCCGAGCGAGCAGGTTGGCGACCCCGCTCGGCGCTCAGGTAGGCTCGGGTAACAGGGCTCGCAGCGTAAATGCTATCCTGACGGTTGCGACGGGCACGACAAAATCCAGGCGCTGGCTGCCGCCAACCTGGTCCTGATCGGGGCGTAAGATCCCCAGCCGGCCCGCCGTAGTGCATAAGTCAGTCGATGACGGAACTGCCGCAAAGAGCAAAGGCTCTGCACTGGTCTGCTGGTGGCGGGTAAGAATCAACAAGGATCAGGGAATAGGCATGGTGCGCCTATGAAGAATAAACTCGGTGAAGACGCGACGGACCGTAGGTTCCGCTGCAGGGCTGGTGGATGCGTTCGTTATGGCAAGGTGCGGGCGAATGGACACTTTAGGGATAATCTGACTCGCCTTTGTGCGAAGTGCTACAGGGAGGCAAATGGGCGCACGGGGGGCAATGTCATTGCCAGGAACGCCGAGGCGCTCTCGAAACTGCCCTACCCTGAGTACTTACAAACCGATCACTGGAAGAGAATCCGTGCTTGGGCACTTCGGCAGGCTGGCTATCGCTGCCAGATATGCCACACGAAGAAGACTCTGCACACCCACCACCGCACCTACGAACGCCTCGGCAGCGAGCGCTTATCGGACCTCACTGTTCTCTGTCGCGCTTGTCACGAGCGCCATCACGGTATCTCTGGGCTGACTAGGTGGCGATTTCAGGGGCTTTGTTGGGGAGATGAAGGCTAGAGCGGATCCGCCGCAGTGAGGACGAAACAATGGCTGAATCTGGACGCCCTATATCCGGCTTCACAAGCGATGAGTGCAACATGCCGCGGCCAAACGATACCGAAGCTCTTGAAATGTACGTCGGCCAACTGCTCCAATCTGCCGCGCCGAAGCTGCTGGCGGAAGTCGGGGCCAGTGGGGAGGCGGTCCTCGTCAACGCGATGTGCGCGGCCTATGTCGCCGGTGCGTTGTGGGGCACTGGCGAATCCTGACGTGTGATTAGGCGCATCTCGACGTAGAGACAAGCACAGGGCAACCCCGCACGTTCTAGCGGCATCCTGGCGGGCCAACTCATCCCCGAAAATGATGGCGCCGTACGCGGCGGTTCTGCGCCATTATTGCTGGCCCTGACGGACAAGAACGGCGAATAACCGCGCTCAGACGCTCAAAACACGCACAACTCAAAATACCGCTTGACTCCAGCAATACTGCGCAATAAGTTATTGCTGAGGCTCGTGAGTATTCGACCATGCCGATCGTCATCGGAAGCCCGACCGACTTCGCGTCTAACGCTGATTGCAGGTACATCGCGCCCAGCGTCACCGAAACGGGCGACTTCGCGATCCTAGCGTTCACGCTCGAATCGTTCGCCGGCGACGGCGCAGTCACGCTACCTGCCGTCTCGGGCTACATCGCTCGTGTGAGCGTTCAGCCCTACTCGAACTACTCAGACGAGTTTACGACTGAGTACGACAACGCCACGGCCTTCACGGCGAGCCTGAGCGACGCGGACGGCAGCGCCTTCGGCTACAGCGTCGCGGCGGCAGGCGACTCCAACATTCTTGACACAGCGGCTGCGGTACTTAACGAACCGTGGCTCGGCGATCTGATCTTCACACTCACAAGCTCGATCGACGCGGGCTCTCGGTTGCGGGTTGCGGTCTTCGTTACGTCGTCGCCACCGAACGCACAACGCCTCGCTACGATGACCGGTAGCGCCGCGGATATTATCGCCGAAGAGGGCAAGGTCCGGGCCCTCGAACCCGTCGTAACAAACGCGGGGCATCTGACGACGCTGGCCTTCACCGCTGAGGACATCGGCGGTGCGGACGGCACGATTGCGCTACCGAGCATCGTCGGCCACGTCACGCGCCTCGCCTGCATCCGCCACAGCGATTACTCGGATGAGTTCACAACAACGCTCGACAGCGCAGTCGATCTCACAATCGAACTCAGCGACGGGCACGGCAACACCTACACTATCGAGAACATCGCGAAAGAAGGAGAGGCGAATATCCTCGTGCCAGGAGGTATCGGCGACGCATGGTTCGGCGCGCTGTACGTCAAGCTCACTGGCATCACGACAGGCGCTCGCGTTCGGATCGTTGTTTATGTCTCGCAAGGCGCTACTGTGCGAGATGTCCCAACGGTCGGGCGATCGGATTATGGCACGAGCGCAGACGCACTTGCGATCATTGGCTCTGCGGGCGTTATCGATGGCGGCGAGCTAACGGACGGTGGCTCACAGACGATCGACTACGCCGCTTGCAACTTCGCAATCCGCATCAGCGACGATCACACGGCCCCACTCTTCTTCGGCAAAATCGCAGCGGGTTCAACGGCAGCGCTCACCGATGCGAAGGTGTCGTACATCGGCATCGAGTACAACGCGGGTGATCCACAGGTCTTCGTCGTCGAGGATACGAAAGTGTGGAACTACCACGATGAGTTCCCACTGGGGAATGTCGTGCGAGAAGGTGCCGACTTACATATTGAGAACAATCCAGTGCAGTCGGCCAATACCGCATCGCACACGCAGCAGCGATTCTACTACACGCAGCCCATGCACAGGGCTGATAAGCTTGGCGGCCTGATTCTCGGCGAAAGCGCAGATACCAATCGCTACGTCACGCTTTCAGCGGGCGAGATTTACGACCGGGACAATGAGTTCGTTATCTCGGCTATCGACACGTCTGGTGCCGATACGTTCGACATTTACTATCGGGATGCTGGTTCTGGATTTACCGTAGACGCCGGGAGAAGCACTTGGCCCAACGCACAGTATGATGACGGCAGTGGAACGCTGTTCACCATGACAAACAACAAGTACGCCGTCATCTGGTTTTACATCGAACTGGACGGCAATTTGGTGGCCCAGTACGGACGCGGCGAGTACCCGAATGCCGCCGCTGCTGAGAATGAACCGTTGCCGGGAACTGCATCACTTCGTGTAACGAAGCAATCTACTCCCGTTGGCAGAATCATCTTCAAGAAGAGCGCCGACACCGCAACGGCTGTAGAGACCGTGTTCGAGACGACATTCGCTTCCGCGGGCGTCACTGTCCACGCAGACCTGTCTGGCCTGACTGCTGACGACCACACGCAGTACGCCCTGCTGGACGGCACTCGCGCTTTCACCGGGCCTGTCTCATTTTTGGATGAGGGCAACTTCGCTGGGCTGCTGGAGGCCTGCGCCAGCCTAGCTGTTACCGGAGAAATGTCTATCACTGGCGGTATCTCTACTCCTGGCGTTGGCGCGCTTGTTCTTGACGACAATGTTGATGTCCACGGGGATGTAGCGGGTGTCAATCTGGACTTCAGCGGCACAGGAGAGTTCAACGGAAGTCTGTTTGTCGGCGTACCCGGAGCGGGCGGAAATCTTGTTGGATTTTTCAGTAACGACCTCATCAATTACATGTTGTGGGACTCGGACATCGCCACCTGCGAGCTTGTTGGGGCGGGGACCCACCTCATAGTTGGTGGCACGCTCGATGTTACAGGGCTCACAAGCGGTGTTAACCTGGATTTCAGTGGGACCGGCGAGTTCGGCGGGCTGCTCACGGCGGAGTCTGGCATCCAATCGGATGACGATATCACACTGAAGAGCGGCACGGATTTTATTAGCAATGATGTCGCAGGCCAGATAAAGCTTGAAGGCAAGCATACGAATAGTGGCCCCTACGACGAATATCTCTTGGTTGACTTCACCTGGACTAAAAATGGTCCGCGTATTCAAGGGAAGTCGTCGTTTACCAGCGTACCTTTTATCTATCTAGATTCCCGTGTACTTTTTTTCGATAATCGTGAGTTCATGTTTGGCAATTCAGGTGATGCTAGATTCCATTGGGTGACTACGGGCAGCGATTTTTTCGGCCTTGGCTTGATTCTAGGAGGCGCGGGCGACACGGTACAAAGCGGGTTCTTATCAATCTACGATGAAGCCTCTGGTTTTCTTCCGAATTGGACATCCGCCCATACAGCCTATACAGATAATCCTACGCTGCGTATCTACGCCTCGTCCACCACGATAGCTAACCACGTTCAGTTCTATCACGACAGGACGGATGGGCATGTTGAGTCTGGGGCGGGAGACCTGTTTCTGAACACACCAGGGAATGTCAAGTTTGGCACCTACGGGGCGCAAGGCGATACAGCGACGTCGGGGTACGTCACGATACGCGACGCTGGTGGAACGCTCAGAAAGTTGGCGGTGATAGCATGACGATCACGATTACAGTTTCGGCTGGCAAGCTGTCTGACTTCCGGGCTGGGATACTGGCGGCTCGTCCCATCCCGCTTGACCGTATGACTGGTGAGCCTCAGTTTACCGAGGTCGGGTGGTTCAAGCGAATCGTGCGCGGTCTGATATTCGAGGTGTACGAGGAGGGACGGCGCGAGATTGCCGAGGCGGCGGCACCTGAGCCTGTCGTTGACGACGATGTGTTGAATGTTGTTATCACATAAGGAGCGAATAATGCCGAACCAAATGGTACAGATCGAAGTCGCAAAGCTGAACGCGCTCATCAACGTTATCGCAAGTTGGAAGGGCGTTAGCTGGAAGGAATCGAATCCGGCGATGCTGATTCTACTGAACGACTTTGCGCCGGTTGTGCCGTGTGCGAAGTGCGCGGCGGCAGTGAAGAAATACAAGCCCGGACATGAGCCGCCGGTTTCTGCCGAGTTTGGGATAGACGAAGAACCGCCGATTGTGGAGGGAGACGATGCAACTGCAGGATAAGCCGGCAAGGCTAAATGGGTGGGCGAAGATCATCGTCGCGGTGGCGATTCCAATGCTCGCCGTCGCTGCGACATACGGTACGTTGTCGGCGGATGTCGGGCACAATGATAGGGCAATCGAGGCGCTAGCGGATGTTCCAGGGCGTCTATCGGCGGTTGAGGCGCAGATTGCCATTTGTCTACAGCGGTCTAACGACCGGAAAGGACGGTGACGTATGTGGTTTTGGAATGACTTTGTGCTGTGGCTGGAAGGCTTCTCGGCGTGGGTTCGAAGCCTCTTCGCCTTCTTCGGCTTGTGCCTGCTGCTCGTGGTGTTCACGGGGTGCGTGGGTAAAACCCTGACGGCTGAGCAGCA
>SDBT01009112.1_pt1 | contig 16129 bp, 12 predicted proteins | sample 2277101 | NCBI WGS metagenome assembly SDBT01 (sample SAMN10404973, study PRJNA504765) | marine sediment metagenome | isolation source: marine sediment core GS10_PC15, 103 cmbsf | place: Arctic Ocean: Southern Knipovich Ridge | collected 2010 | reverse complement strand
CGGCTATATATTTTTGGGTGATGAGGTGGTTAGATATATCAATAATATGAAGAAGATTGATAGCAATCTTAGCTTCCTCAAAGACTTTTCTACTAGAGAGATGCGGCAGGATATTCCAAACTGAAAAAGTAATCAGTAGTCTTTTCTGTTGCTACAAATAGATTCATATTCATAATACTAAAAAATCTAGAGTAAATTGTGTTACCGATCATACCGGAAGTCTACATAGTGTTTCTGGATAGTGCGTAGTTTATTATTAAGCTCATAGACTAGTGGGTGGCAAGTGGCTATTGATAGTTTCATAACCTCTATGTTGGATATTCCGTCTAGCTGCATCATCAACGTACGCAAGATATTTTTGTGAGATACAATTAGAATCCTTTTGCCATTCTGGATCTCAGGTACGATTGTTCCTTGCCAATAAGACAGCATCCGTACTTGTGTCTGTTGCAGACTCTCTGCAAGTGGTAATTCATTCTGAACAATATCTGAATAACGTGGTTGGTTTCCCGGAAAGCGCTTATCTGCTGGATCGAGAGACGGTGGTGACGCACTAAATTTTAACTGACAGCCAACGACGGGCCAGATACCAAATTTTTTGATGGCAGCCCAGCGCTCGATTCCCTCCAAAGCACCATAGTGACGTTCGTTCAGTCGCCAGTTCTGGCGTATAGGTATGTTACTGAGCCCCATTGTTGATAAAACAATACGCAGTGTATCGGTAGAGCGTTTGAGTTCCGATGTAAAACATACATCAAATGTATGTCCTGTTTCTTTAAGTAGGCGTCCGGCTCGCTCTGCTTCCTGCTCACCCTGGGGACTAAGCGCGACATCGCTCCAGCCAGTAAAACGTTTATCACGATTCCAGATACTTTGCCCATGTCGTAGCAGAATAAGTTGTGTCATACGCTATCTTGCCTGATCAGCGTAATTTCGCTGGTAACCAGTACATGGTTTAACGTGATTTTGATGCTTCGCCCCAAATGCGCCGCAGCGCGTCCCTCATACTACTACGCACGGTCTTTAGGTAAAGCGTGTTGTCACTCAGACCAGTTACCAAACGACGTTGCGCCTTGCCAAGATTGTGGTAAGGCAAGCTCATGAAAAGGTGATGAGTGGCATGGTAGCGTAGACCTACGGGGGCCCACAACGCAGTGATAAATAAATTACCAGGTATGTTGATTGAATCGAGATATTGTTCGGCAAACCCCATCTTGTGATTTCCGGTATTGCGGTAAGCGTGAGCGGTAAGCGTACGTAACGAGTTTAGAAAGAAAATAACCATACCGACCAAATACCAGAGAACAAAAATCTTGAAGGGCAAGGTTCCCAGTATGACGCATGTAACGACTGTTGCCGCAAATACAAAGGTTGCAAATTCCTGTAGTTGCCAGTGTTTGTCATTGCGGATACAGTTTTTCGGGCGCTTATAAGTTGGATTTATGGTGAGCGAGGACACTCTCTCCCAACAAAATTTACGTAGCGGCGGGATTAGGTATGATATTGGTGTAAGTAATAAATAACGGCAGAGAAATATCAATGGTAAAAAGAAAGAAAATAATACATAACCAATCATCAATGCCGGATTTTGGCTCGCGAAGGGAACATATTCACCATCTTCACTGGTGCCATAGATATCGGGTTTGTGGTGGTCATAATGTACACCGTCATAAGTAAAAGACGGAATTAATAGTGGTATGCCACTGGTGAGGTTCCACACCAGGCGAAATATATTGAATGTGCCTTTTTTTAAATGTGCAAGTTCGTGAATGAAGATTGCTGCGCGATAATGAGCCAATGCTGCAATAACAAATGCCACAAGTTGCCAAGCAGAAAATGTTGGCACAAGCGAGGCCGTCACAAAGGCAGCCCAACCTAGTGAGATATGAAAAAGAAAGTCCAGCCAGTAGATTGTAGGATTTGGTGTCATCAAGTCATGGACAAGTTTGTGTGCTTCCCGGAATGGAAATTCCTTGTTAACGTTCGGATCTGTCATTTTCCGTCTCTATCATGTGGCCAGTCTTCCCATAATTGAAATAAGGTATTTATACTTTTGCAATTGCCATTATTCATGTTATTAATTTAATCAATTAATTTTTTACTATTAGTTTGGACTTTAAACCGAAGATGACATCACCGCCGAGAATCCATGAACAGCCCTTGGTCTTAACACATAATGTTATACCAAGCAGGACACAATGTGGTCGATGATATTAAGATTAGTTGATGCACTGGTTTTATTTGCATGGCTTAGATCGGGAGCCCCTGGCCAACCGGGATCAACAAATTCCACGTCTTGAAATTGTTTCGGCCCTGCATAGCGGGGAATGACATGAAAGTGAACGTCCGGGTCGACCATCATTAGCATAAGATAATTTAGTTTGTCATAATCAAATGCACGAAACAAAGCAGACTCTATCTGCACCGTTACCTTATGTAGTTCCGTAAAACTAGCTTGGCTGAGTTCAGAGAATGCATGGACTGGCTCATGAGCTACTAGGACCATGGATCCTAGAGTCAACTGTACCGGTCGTAATAAGATGCTCCAGTGTTGATATCTATTTATCACAGTATGCGGCGCACCGAATTTTCGCATGGTTTCGTTGAAAATTGAAGTATCCGGTTGCATCATATTGGCTATCCTAGAATTCCTAAAATATTATTCAGTCGATATGTCTAGTCTTAGTAGTTCGTACATTGATTTTTGGAGAATATGCGTCAGGTGTTAGTCTGCAAAATATTACGGTCTGCTATGATGTGCTCAGGATTATTCCGTTCGCTAAATAATGTCTGGGCTTTTGCTAAGTCTGAGGAATAATCAATTTCACACCAACGGTGTCCAGAGATTGAACAGACATTAACCAAACGTTTGGCAGCCAGCGCATCGATAATAGTGAGGTACCAGGATTTGAGCTCAGCTGGATGTCGAAGTGCTTCTTCAACTGCATCGCGAAATATTTTTGGACCATGTGAACGAAAATAAATAAGACCGATTGATTCAGCATCAATTTGATCTTCAGGTAAAGTTTTACTTACGTACTTGACCCATCCTTTCTCATCTAATTGAACTTTCATGTCATCTGCATCATAAGCTTCTTTATGATCTACGCTAAGTGTAATGGGTGCAGATTTCGAATTTAGTACCTTTGCCAATAGGGATGTATCGAAAACAGTATCTCCATTTAGAAGCAGAAAGTCGCTATCCATAGCGGAGCGTGCTATCCAACAACTAGCAAGGTTATCCGCAACTTCGAAAAATGGGTTAAAAAATGTGTTGATCCATATACGGTTTGGATAGCGGTGTTGTAGTAACGCCTCAACCAAGCCAGTTTGGAAACCAGTGACCACGCTGATTTTTTCAATCCCAGCTGCCAGCAAGGTATCAATTTGCCACTCGATAATTGTCTTGTCTGAAATTGGTAAAAGGCACTTTGGGGAATCTTCGGTCAATGGTAGTAATCGTCGACCCTGGCCAGCACTTAAAATAACAGCATTGACAGAAGTTTTATATTTTGTATCCATCATATTTGTTTGCACCTAGATGATTCTGTATATTTTATTTGATTTCCATTAGACATATCAATTTGTTGCAAGATTCTATGTATCCGTAGGGAGTGTAAATAGAGAAAGACGATCATCTCATTTTAATAACAGATCCGATAGGCTAACCCATTTATAAAACTCCTTGTATAGAGTTGTAGTTAAATTCTAGTTCACCTTGCCCAGGTAACCCTGTGCGATTCGGTAATACACACCTCGCAGTTGTTTGTTATTCCGCATGATAGTTCGATACTGTATCGGGCCAGGCTGATCAAGCATCTGGCCAAGATCATTGCCCAGTTGATCACGTTCAAGTTGATTACGATTCATGCTTACTAAGATGATTGGCCGGATTGAAGGTGATTGCGACGGAGACCAGAAATCGTACATGGCCCCACTACCACCAAACATATTGCGCGAGCGAATATCCATTTCGTTTCCACTGCGTTTATAGTACGATAGTACGCTCGCCACTGACCATTTACTCATACCAACAACGATTGGATTTTGTCCAGACTGGTGTCGCACTTCTTCTACCACTTGCTCTATTTCTTTCGTTGTTTCACGCCAAAAATAATGTTTCATTAAGGCCGGGTAAGGAACCCCTGGTATTCCAAGTACAACATAGTGAAGTACGAATGCGTAGAAAAATATTGAAGCAACAATGGTTGGTTTCCAGGCAGACCGTAAACGGCGTGCAACGTTTTGTAAATTACCTGTACTTCCCATCATCCACGCTATTGTCGGCAACACCGCAAGCCACAATGGAGTCGTCCAATGAAACCGTGGTGCATTAAAAATGCTTACAACGACAAACACTGCCAAGGGTACGCCGGTAAATATCTGTACAAACAAGCGATGCCTCAATGCATACTGGTTTTTATGATCACCGCTTGAAAGTAACGCCATTATTGCAGCAATTAAGCCCACCGGAGTCAGTAGTATCAAAATGTGCAGAGGTAAATATTGAATCGAGAATTGGTTGTCCATTCCTACTCCTACTACCCGTCTCGACTGGAACAGGAATGATGCCCAGTCATGTTCACTATTCCAGATGATTACCGGTGAGAACAATAATAATGCAAGTGCCGCTGCAAGATACGGATGTGGACGGAACAGCCAGCGGCGTGCAATTGGATCCAGAATCATAAATAGCAGAGCTGCAAAACCTAGGAGGCCAAGTGTATATTTGGACAGAATACCCAGGCCGAACGCAATACCCATGCCAAGCCAGGCTGAGCTACGTCCAGCAACCAGTGCTCGTTCCATGTAGTACAGCGTAGCAGCCCAGGTAGCTAACAAAGGTGCATCTGGGGTCATCAACATACCATGAGCGAAACTTATTGGAAGTATGGCTAGGAGTAGCATCGTGCGCATACTGGTTGATTTGTCGTATAGATTGAGCGTCAGTGCGTATAGGTAGCCCATTGTTACCAAGCCACAAATAAATGCACTGATCCGCACACCAAACTCATTGTCACCAAAGATTGCGGTACCCAGCCAGATTAACCAAGCGACCATTGGTGGGTGATCAACAAAACTTAAATCCATGTGTTGAGCGTAATTCCAGTAATACGCCTCATCTGGAATCAGCTGTGCCTGCCCAAGGTAGATTAGGCGTAATAGTAGGATAAATGCCACAACTCCGACCGAAGCAATGCGCCAGCGCATATCTAACGATGGCGGATTCTCCTTGACTGGAAATACGTAGAAGGCAGATCCTAGGTAGTTAACAACTGCCGTTGCAGCAATTGCTGGAAAGATTGCCAGTTCGGCTGGCACATGCCAGCCATAGACTAATAAGGCTAGTACACCACCTCGCAACAATAACGCGAACAGACCAATCATCAAAAAGCGACCGAATTGATCCCAACTTAGATAACCTGCATGGTGCGATCGAAAAGACCATTTGGAATTGAGCGCATAATTCACTGTTGCGGCAGCAAAGAAACTCACTATATGTGCTTGCGCAAGCCCGGTTTCGTAGATCACTAATATTTGAAAAAGCAGCGTATCAACTATCACGCCGAATAGCCCGACCACCGCAAATTTGCTAGCTGTACTAACAGAGACCGTGCCTCCTGCCAAGGTGATCAATCGTTGCAGGTAGGTCCACTGATGGGAAAATGAAAGTTTTGAAATACCGCGCGTTCGATCACGAAAGCAAATTGGTACTTCCACCGCTCTAATCTTTCCTTGGCCAGCTACCAGCAATTCGAGTAGGATCTTGTATCCGCGAGCATGGTCAGCAATTGTTGCAATTAAATTCTTACGAACTGCAAAAAATCCAGAGGTCGCATCGTTGACATCACAGACGGGACGAGCAAGCCAACCACCGATACGTGACAACCATTGTCGATGTAGCGGCCAACCCTCGGTGCTACCGCCCGGTACGTAACGACTACCAACGGCAATGTCGTAACTACCATTTAAAACTGGTTCCACAACGGCGGTTAATCGATCCGGTGGATGGCTCAGGTCTGCGTCCATTACCACGATGACATTGCTGCGAGCTATTGCAACACCGGATAGGATCGATGCCGTCAGATCTGGTTTTTCCCGACGTTCAACGAGCCGCACATTTGCCTTTTTTTCCCAGGAACGTACCTTGTCCGGTGTACCATCGCGTGACCCATCGTCAACAAAAATGACTTCAAAATGATCAGGTGGAAGGCTAAGAGCGAACAGGCAAGTTAACAACGGATCTATATTATCCGCTTCGTTGAGAGTAGGAACTACTACAGAAAATTGCATCGTTGTAGTTCCATTAAGTACACTGCGCGACGTTAACGAGGAAGCTAAGGATGGAGAATCAATGGTATCTGGCAATTTGATTGAATAAATTATAAGGTAGTTGTTATTTTTTAATAGAGTTAAGTGCTCGTAATTCTGTAAGTATCTGACAAACCAGTGTTCTATAGTGTTTAGTCTAACATCAAATTTGTTAATAATCGATGAACGATGCCCATTTGCAAAAAGCGCATCTTAACTTTCTGAAAGAAGGTTACTGTTAAATCAATGTAAAAGATCAATGTACTGGATTGTTTCAGATCGTTGCCTAGCCCCAGTTTTCTTTGTTGTTTGGTTTGTAAGTAGCTTGAACTATCGTGAATACGACCGAGCATCTTTTTTCACTTTGCTAATGCCTTTAGAAATTTCATGTGGCTTAAGATTTCCTGGAAATTTATGTAAATATTTCGGCCTTCGCGAGTGGTAAAGCGACCCTATCTTTAGTCGAAAGTTGTGGTTCTCCATCAAGAGGCCATTGGATGCCAATAGTTGGATCGTTCCATAAGATACTGCGCTCGAATTCGGGAGAATAGTAGTCAGTTGTTTTGTAGAGAAGGTCAGCACTATCGCTAAGTACAAGAAAGCCATGCGCAAATCCGAATGGTGGTGTCCACAACTGGCGGCAGTTGTCTTCCGTAAGCTCAACGCCCACCCACTGGCCAAATGTGGGCGAGGATTTTCGAATGTCTACAGCCACATCAAATACTGCACCACGTACTACACGCACTAATTTTCCCTGAGGTTGCCGGATTTGGTAGTGCAGACCTCGTAGCACGCCTCTGACCGAGTGGCTATGATTATCTTGTACAAAGTTCACATTAAGTCCTGTATTTTGACTAAATGCTTTTTCGTTAAAGCTTTCAAAGAAGAAACCCCGATTATCACTAATAACATTGGGTTCAATAATAAGAACTTCAGGGATGGAAGTAGGAATTACCTTCATATGACTACCTGTTTTTCAACAGCTGCAAAAGATACTGCCCGTAACCATTTTTGGCCAGTGGTTGCGCCAGCTTTTCAAGTTGTTCAGCGTTAATGAGACCCATGCGATAAGCAATCTCTTCTGGGCAAGCGACCTTGAGACCCTGACGGTGTTCAATGGTTTCGATAAAGTTACTGGCCTCTATCAAGCTCTCATGAGTGCCAGTATCCAACCAAGCGTAGCCACGCCCCATAATTTGGACGTTGAGTTGATTGCGTTTGAGATAGATTTGGTTGGCATCAGTTATTTCTAATTCCCCTCGGGCAGAAGGTCTAAGATCTGCAACAATGTCGACAATCTGATTATCATAGAAATACAGGCCAGTGACAGCGTAGTTACTTTTTGGACGGGAAGGTTTTTCTTCCAGTGAAGTTGCTCGACCTTGAGTATCAAAGGTGACTACACCGTAACGCTCAGGGTTTTGTACATGATAGGCAAATATGGTCGCACCCTTTGGTTTTGACATAGCGCATTCAAGTTGCGTAGGCAAATCGTGGCCATAGAAAATGTTATCTCCTAACACCAGAGCACAGTGTCCCTGAGAAATAAAATTCTTACCGATTATGAAGGCTTGAGCTATCCCATCAGGACTAGGTTGCTCGGCATATTGTAAGTTGAGACCCCAATCTTCACCATTTCCTAAGAGTTGCTCAAAACGTTGAGTATCTTGAGGGGTAGAAATAATGAGAATGTCGCGAATACCCGCTAGCATGAGGGTGCTCAGGGGGTAGTAGATCATTGGCTTATCGTAAATTGGCAGTAATTGTTTGGAGACTGCCTTAGTTACAGGATAGAGTCGTGTGCCGGAACCACCGGCTAGAATGATACCTTTACGTTGGGTCATGATTGTTTTTCAAGAATTTCGGCAAGCATACGTGCTACTCCAGTTTGCCACAATGGCATGGTTAAATCGAAAGTACTTTCTATTTTTCTGGTGTCCAAGCGTGAATTTCCGGGTCGTCGTGCAGGTTGAGAAAATTTATCAGTTGAAACAGGTAGAACACTTTCTGGCGCAACTTTAAGTTTGATTCCAGCTTGACGGATGATATCAAGTACGAATCTGGCGTAGCCATACCATGAGATTTCGCCTTTGGCAGCCAGGTGATACAAGCCTGATACTTGCGGTTGTCGAAGGGCTGTACGAATTGAATGGGTGGTAACATCTGCTAGCAAATCAGCACCCGTAGGCGCGCCTATCTGATCGTCAATAACTGTGAGATGACCGTGTTCCTGTGCAAGACGAATCATGGTTTTAGCAAAGTTCTTACCACGTGCAGAATAGACCCAACTGGTACGAAATATCAGATGTAAGCAGCCAGAATTAATGATGGCTTTTTCACCTTCCGACTTTGTTGAACCATAAACATTTAAGGGTACAGTGGGATCAGTTTCTTTCCAGGGCTTGGTTCCATTACCTTCAAACACATAATCGGTAGAATAATGAATCAACCAGGCACCTAACTTCCGAGACTCCTGTGCAAGTATTTCAGGAGCCAGAACATTGATGGTGCGGGCTAATTCTGGCTCACTTTCAGCCTTGTCTACAGCTGTATATGCAGCAGCATTGACTATTACATCTGGAGAAATTTCATGAATGGTTTGAATAATGCCATCTGGATGAGTAAAGTCACCACACAGTTCCTGGTCATCAACATCTAGAGCTACTAGCTTTCCCATAGAAGAGAGACTTCGTTGTAGCTCCCAACCCACTTGGCCATTTTTACCGAATAACAAAATTCTCACAAAGCACGCTCTTTATGATTTTTATCAATCCACTTCCGATATGTGCCTGATTGCACATTGCGGACCCAGCTTTGGTTGTCAAGATACCATCGCACAGTTTTATGGATACCAGTTTTAAAGGTTTCAATTGGTTTCCAGCCTAGTTCCCTCTCTATTTTTTTAGAATTAATAGCGTATCGGCGATCGTGACCAGGACGGTCGGTAACAAAAGTAATTTGTTGTTGGTAGCGTTTGTCATCAGCACGCGGATATAGTGTATCTAGTAATGCACAAACGGTGTGTACGATATCGATGTTAGGTTTCTCGTTCCGACCACCAATATTATAGGTTTCCCCAGGAGCGCCTGCTTCCAGCACCCGACGGATTGCAGCACAATGGTCTTTTACGTAAAGCCAGTCTCGGATTTGCTGACCATCTCCATACACAGGTAATAGTTTGCCTGCGAGAGCATTGACGATTATCAGTGGGATTAGTTTCTCTGGGAATTGGTAGGGGCCATAATTATTGGAGCAATTGGTAGTAAGTACTGGTAAACCGTAGGTATGATAGTAGGCGCGTATTAAGTGATCACTAGCCGCTTTGCTTGCCGAGTAAGGGCTATTGGGTTCATAACGATGATCCTCATCAAAAGGTTTGTCTTCACTTGCCAGAGAGCCATAAACTTCGTCTGTAGAGATATGGATAAAGCGGAAATTCTGTTTTGCTTTGTTTTCTAGTGTACTCCAGTAAGCTCGTGTAGTTTCTAGTAACCGGAAGGTGCCGACAATGTTAGTCTGTATAAATTCTTCAGGGTCCTGGATGGAGCGATCCACATGGCTTTCAGCAGCAAAGTTGATGATAGCACGAGGTTGATATTTAGTGAGTAATCTGGCTGTCAGGGTAGAATCACAAATGTCACCTTGAGCGAAGATATGTCTTTTATCATCGTTTAGTGAAACCAAATTTTCTAAATTACCCGCATAAGATAGGACATCAAGGTTAATAACCTCTTCATCAGACTGTGTTAGCCAATCCAATAAAAAATTCGTACCAATAAATCCAGCGCCCCCTGTTATTAATATCATGCACAGTCCTTAAGCTATATTTTCTTGCCATAATACTTTACAGTATTCTTAATGTAGTATTTTACCTTACTGTTGTGCAATAGATTCGATCAAAGATCCTTACCATTTTGTTCAATACAACTATCCATTTTTTTCGGCAACGTATTTCGTGCTCACAAATGGGAGTATACGATTGAATATATTTCATTAAGTTTTTGTCGTACTAATGTTTGCATGTTGCCGTGTTTAGAAGTATCGGGACATTATAATTTGAGCCCTTTCACCTATTCAGTTAAAATTCGTTTTTCTCAGGCGCGTAGCTCAGCTGGTTAGAGCACCACCTTGACATGGTGGGGGTCGTTGGTTCGAGTCCAATCGCGCCTACCAAAAGACCGAGTAGGACCTATTTTCTGCCCAAATTGATATATTTTAGAATATTCTTTCGTCTACTACGCTCACATTATTAAGCCCGAGTGTGAGCTATTAAAATTCAGATGAGGCTGTGGTAAATAAATGAGTATATGAGATTTGTATAGTGAAATCCCTATTCAGGAGACATATAAATTTGTTGTGTAAAAGCTGCTGAAGACAATAAGATCACTTGTTCCTTATATGAATCCTGCTGACCTATTATATGTCGCCTATAAAGATAGGGTTTTTCTGTTTGTTAGTGCTGATCAATATAATGTACGGTAAATTAGATTTACGTAGATTTATTAATGGTAGACAAAGCTGTGATGGTAAATTTGTCTAAAGTATGTTCATATTCTGGGGCAATAGAAAGTTTTTTAATCTTATTAACGTCCATAAACATCTTCAAAGCGTACAATATCGTCCTCGCCCAAATATGATCCTGATTGTACTTCGATTATCTCAAGCGGTACTGAACCAGGGTTTTCCAGGCGATGACGAGTGCCAAGTGGAATAAATGTAGATTCGTTCTCGGATACCAGATACTTGGTATCGCCACGGGTTACTTGTGCGGTTCCACTAACCACGATCCAGTGTTCGGCGCGGTGATGATGCATTTGCAGTGACAATGATGCGCCTGGCTTGACAACAATGCGTTTAACTTGAAAACGCTTGCCAATATCTACACAGTCATACCAACCCCATGGTCGAAATATTTTGCGGTGCAGTTGTCCTTCTGCTCGTTTTTCATGCTTTAGGCTGGCAACAATTTTTTTTACATCTTGAGTCTTGTCCTTATGGGCCACTAGGACAGCGTCAGGCGTTTCAACTACTACCATATCTTCTACTCCTACGCATGCAACCAGACGGTTCTCTGCCATAACTAACGAACCATGGCAGTCATGCAACAATACATCACCCCGTGATACATTTCCCTTGTTGTCTTTGGGTAGTATTTGCCACAGGGAATCCCATGCGCCGACATCTGACCACCCTGCCGAAAAAGGAATCACTATCCCTGTCGGTAACGAATCCGCATCAGTGGTAATGTTTTCCATTACCGCATAGTCGATAGAATCGGCCGGGCATTGCTCAAATGCCAATCTTTCCACACGCAAAAACTCACCATCGACTGAATTTTGATTCCAGGCTGTTTGGCAGGCCATAAGAATATCTGAGCGGCAATAGCCAATGGCTGAAAGCCACACCGAGGCACGCATCATAAACAATCCACTGTTCCATAGATAAGAGCCAGCATCTAGATAAGACTGTGCGGCGTCAAAATCCGGTTTTTCGACAAAGCGTTCGATGTAAAAAAATCCATCTTTCTCAAACGCAGCACCAGACTGGATATAACCATAACCCGTTTCGGGTGAATCTGGCGTAATGCCAAAAGTAATGATTGCGCCTTCTGCAGCAAGTTTTATACTTTTGTGCACCACAGAATGAAAAGCCGTTGTATCCGTGATCACATGATCTGCAGGCATTACTAGAAGGATCGGATCATCCCCACCCTGCATCACTGCCAATGCGGCAAGTGTTAAAGCTGGTGCCGTGTTACGCCCAACAGGTTCGAGTAGAATCGAAGCCGCATTATTCATTACTCGTAATTGCTCCGCGATTACAAAACGGTATTCCTCATTACAAACCACCATTGTTGTCCCAAGTTGCACACCTGTGATTCCTTCCATACGACGAGCTGTAGCTTGCAACAGGGAATCTTCGTTGTTTAGCAGTGGCAGAAGTTGCTTGGGATATTGCTCACGCGAGAGTGGCCAGAGTCGTGTACCAGAGCCGCCGCAGAGAATAACAGGAATCAATGAATGCATGGAGGCTCCCAAAATGAGTAACGTATTTTATCTGTTTAACCAGTATATGGTTTTAAGTTGCCTTTAGTACAATTTCTACGTAACGCTTATGGATGTCTTCTTTCAACCATGTGCAAGTTTTTTCGCAAGTACTTTCACGATACGTTCCGCTGCTTTGCCGTCCCACATGTTTGGCCTGCAGCCCTGTTTGCCTTCACCTCGCAGTATTTTGCGTACTTCGTCGATAATTCTTATAGGATCTGTACCAACTAGAACATTGGAGCCCTCTTCCACAGTGATCGGTCGCTCGGTGTTTTCACGGATGGTGATACACGGTATGCCTAGAGCAGTGGTTTCTTCTTGTAAACCACCACTATCAGTTAGTACCACGGCAGCGTCTTTCCATAAGTTAAGGAAAGCCATATAAGCCTGTGGACCAACTATCGTGATATTTGGCCCAAGATCTATGGCGAATTTTTCCAAATTGGCTTGGGTACGCGGGTGCACTGGGAAGATCATCGGTAATTCATTTGCAATTTCTTTTAATGCTTTGCAAATACGAGTCATCATCTCGATATTATCCACATTACTTGGTCTGTGTAGTGTAATCACTCCGTATTGTTTGCCGCTAAGTACATGGGTTGTCTTAAAACTATTTGTTTCAAAACTTGAGGTATCGGTATTAGCTAATTTCTTTGCTTGGAATAGCAAATTATCGACCATTACATGTCCGACATAATGAATTTCGGAATCCGATTTCCCCTCGCGCTTTAAGTGCGTAATTCCACTTGGTTCGGTTACAAAGAACCAATCCGAAATACTGTCAGTGACCAAGCGGTTAATTTCTTCTGGCATGGTCATGTCACCACTGCGTAGACCAGCTTCTACGTGGGCTACTGGGATGTTAAGTTTTTTTGATACAATCGAGCAGGCCAATGTTGAATTTACATCGCCTACCACCAGAACTGCATCAGGCCGTTTAACCTGACAAAGTTCCTCAAAAGCTATCATAATTTTACCAGTTTGCTGAGAGTGACTGCCGCCACCGGCCGACATAAATACATCTGGTTCAGGAATGCCTAGTTCCTCAAAAAAAACATCATTCATGTCCCGGTCGTAGTGCTGACCAGTATGAATAATTTTGAACGCTAACCCACCATGCGCCTGTAGGGCGCGTACGATTGGGGCGATCTTCATAAAGTTTGGGCGAGCCCCGGCAACCAAATATATACTTTTCATATATAAAACGGATCCCTTAATAGGATAGATGTATGTAGATATCTGTTATTGGAAAAACTGATATCAACCACAATCATTATTAGGTAAATGTTAGTGACAGTGTAGATGTGATTCTTCTACAAGAAAGTAACGTCCCATCTTTCTAAAACTTTAGAAAACTCATATCAGTCTTCGCCTATATCGTATGAAGTACAAAGTAGACACTCCTTTCTAACCTGACTTTGATGTAAGCAATGTTAGCTTACGGTACATATAATAAACTACTCATATAGACATCTCTTTCAATAGTAATGTTATCTTGTCATAAGCAAATGCATTATGGAGCATTGTTCTCAATTTCGACAAGTTTAAGTTAAGTAATTAAATAATGGCAAATTGAAAAATTATCCATGCATTCTTTTGTCTGAAGAAGTGATAATTAAGTGTCTTTGGTTTAAATTTGGCTTTTAGGGCTTGATCAAATAGCATTGAATTTTCTATTGCATAGACTGCAAACATCGTAACAAGAGTTATTCACCCTGAATTACTCTTTACAATAGATTCTTGTTGGACAACTTGATAGTTTTATGTGTGAGAATTTGGTCGTTAGTTTTTCTAAAGTTGCGTTGACCCTTATTCTTGCCGGGCGTATATTCATTTATAATTGGATTAAATCCTCATCCTTTTAATTTAACCATGTTTTAGACGTTGCTTGAAAGCATCCCTAACGAATCCGTGCGAATATGATCCAGACTGAATTTCTCCTGCGCCTTGTAAACAACAGAAGTTTAAGAATAATCGTCGGCGTTCTTGTTCTTACCATCGTTCTTTTTGGATTACTTGGTTATTTCTGGCTTCCTGGCTATGCTAAAAACAAGCTTGAAACGGAGTTATCAGAAATTGTGCACCGGCCTGTGTCGGTTCAGTCTATAGATATTCAACCTTACACACTAGAGCTAATCGTTCGTGGCTTTCAAGTGGGAGAAAAGGCGGCGAGCAAAGACTCTAATAAGGCCTTATTTTCTGTTGGTGAGTTGTATATCGATCTCAGTACTGCATCTATTACCCACCTTGCACCGGTAGTTAGTTCAGTAACAATAAAGGCGCCAATGTTGCGCTTGGTTCGCGAAGGCGAGAACCGCTTCAATATTACCGATTTGATTGAAGAATTTATGGGGCAGCCAGAAGACGACATTAAGACAAAAGATGATAGCAAGACAATGTTCTCAATCAGTAACATCGTTATTGAAGGCGGTCATTTTGAGTTTGTTGATCAGTTCAAGGAGAGCAATCAAAAAGTTTCTGAAATTAACCTTGGCATTCCATTTGTTTCTAATTTTGAGGGTCATCAGAAAACTTGGATCGAACCGTACTTTAATGCAAACGTAAATGGTGCTCCCTTTGTTCTTAACGGCAAGTTGCGGCCCTTTTTAGGGAAACGTGAAGCAATACTTGATCTTAAGCTCAACAATATTGATTTGATGCGGATAGATGAGTATTCACCAATCCCGCTTGGAATCAGTCTACTTTCAGGATATCTCGATAGTGAATTACGGCTAACCTATACGCAGGAGGCCGATCAAACAACTAGGATGGTTTTGTCTGGCCATGCTTCGCTGCGCAATTTTGAGCTTGAAAATAGGATAATGGAAGCGCCTTATAACGTGGAGTTCGACCAGCTTGACGTCATGCTATCTGAAATTGACCTGAGTGGACAGACACCGGCAAAAGTCTCGCTGGTGCTAGCCGGAGCAGTGTTGGTGCAACCGGGCAATACAGAACCTATATTGAACCTTCCAAAACTGAGTATTAATAAGATTGTGATTGATCCCACACAGAAAAAAGTTGCGCTTGGCGTGATGAAGCTTGATCAGTTCAAGGCATCAATACGTCGTGAAACTGATGGGAAGCTTAATTTGATTCATCATTTTACGCCACTTCCTGAGGAACAGGCATCCACGCTTCAGCGACGATCAGCAGTAGCAGAAGCCAGCGAACCATGGGCAGTAAGTATCGATAAATTGAAATTAGTGGATGCGGCACTGCATTTTGAAGACCTTACTCTTACAAAAGTGGCACCGATGGTGGTCGATCCGCTCAATTTAACCATCGACAACATTGATCTTGATGGCGCTGATCCGATGAAGTTAGCACTACAGGCTACAGTGAATCAGCGTGGCAACTTTGAAACAAATGGTTCTCTAGTTTGGGCGCCGTTGGCATTTGATTTTGATATTGATGCAAAAGATATTGATCTTGTATCGCTACAGGGTTGGGCTGGCGACCAATTGAATGCGTTGCTCACTAGTGGTGAAGTGTCCTTCCAGGGCAAGGTAATGGCAGACGGGGAGCCTTTGAAGATAGTATTAAACGGCAAGAGTGGATTCTCTAATTTTAATCTCTTCGACAAGGCGAGTGCTACAGATCTTCTACGCTGGCGAAGGTTCGACATTGGTGGCATTAAGTTCGTAAATGAACCCTTCCGCGTAGATATTGATTCAGTTGCGATTGCCGATTTCTTTGCGAATGTGACGATCTCCCCAAAGGGGGAGATCATTCTCAAGAACATTGTCCGAGAGGATAATGGCACAGAG
>SDBT01009111.1_pt1 | contig 16130 bp, 38 predicted proteins | sample 2277101 | NCBI WGS metagenome assembly SDBT01 (sample SAMN10404973, study PRJNA504765) | marine sediment metagenome | isolation source: marine sediment core GS10_PC15, 103 cmbsf | place: Arctic Ocean: Southern Knipovich Ridge | collected 2010 | reverse complement strand
CGATGATTATCAAGCTGATGATGGTGGGAGACCTTCACGTTTCGGATCGTGCTCCGTCCACTCGGACTGAGAGTTACACCGACGACATCATGGCCAAGCTCAACGGGATCGCGGACATGGCCAGGGTAGAGAATGTGGACGCGGTGGTATTCGTGGGTGACATCTTCCATTCCAAGATACCCAAGAGGACATCTCACGAATTGGTCGAGAGGGTGATGGTGGCTCTGGAGAAGATGCGGCAGGTCATCATTGTTCCCGGTAACCATGACTACGACAAGGCGAACCCGATCAACATTCACAAGGGTCCGCTGGGTCCGGTTTCGATGATGTCCAATGTCACGCTGATCGGAGTCCCCGGTCAGATTTCGATCAAGGTCAAGGGGCTGGAGATTGCAGGGTTCCGGGAGGAGCAGGACTTGTATCAGTTCCCGGCGGCACCAATCGTGGTGGCTCATGCAGCTATCTTCCCGGAGGGTCAGAAGCCCGAGGTCTGGGAGGCGTGGGAGGCGTCCGAAGTGGCCGAGGCGTATCTGCCTCTGTCCAGCGGGCATCCGAAGTTGATCTGGTACGGGCACATCCATGAGCCTCATGGGGTCTATGACGTGGGGACGGTGAACCATGATGAGGGGATGGCCTACACAATCACCTTCGCCAATCTGGGAGCCGTTTCACGAGGGTCGATGTTTGAGCCGGACCATGACCGGACTCCTCAGGTCGGTGTGGTGACGTGGGATGTCGAGGTTATCGACTCTCGGATTGTGTCTGATGAAGCGACGTTTGAGATCGAGGCGTACAACATCCTGGCGGCGCGGCCAGCCGAGGAAGTGTTCCGTCTCACCGAGGTCACTCAGGAGCGTCAGGATGAGGCTGACAGGTCTGAGTTCATCGATGCGCTCCGACTGGCCGAGCTTGCAGTTGTCAGCGTGGAGGCGATGGTGGCAGGGCTTAGGGAGCGTTCTGATGTGGATGGGCCGGTGCGGGAGCGGGCAGTCGAGCTTATCGAGGCTGTGACATGAGTTTTGAGCTTGGAGATCAGGTGTTTCATCTGGGATCGTGGGAGCCGGTAACCATTCTCGGTTATGCCTACATTCCGGATGGAGTGGGCAATTCCACTCGGGCTTACGAGGTCATGATGGAGGGGTGGACGGGATCGCAGAAGCAGGCCGAGCGTGGGCTTGTGTCGTATGAGGAGAACGTGGAGCGGATGACCGAGCAGCTTGACGCAAGGCTGGCCGAGTTGCATCGCAAGGCGTTGGAGGTCACGACTTCCAAGCAAGCCCTTGAGCGGTTGTTGGCGTGGGGTGCTGAGAGTCGGCAACCTGGACGGATGCCGAAGAGGCCAGGATGAATGACTTACCCGCGATCTATCACGAGCATGACGGTCTGACAGAGCACAAGCATGACGGCATGGGGCCAGGTCATTACATAGGGTCGAGTGGTCACTATCACTTGACGGAAGTGTTCACGGCGGAGGAAATAGCGCGCCGTCTTGGGTTGAGGGCACCTGATGTATCCGCGGATTAGCTGGTCAACACTGAAGAAGTATGAGGAGTGCCCGATGAAGTATCGGTTGCACCGAGAGCAGAAGCGGAAGCCGTTCAAGGTGGCGTGGATGCTCCGAGGCAACGTGCTCCACTACACACTGGAGCAGATGGTGACGATGGGTCTGGCTCCGGGTGGTTACAAAGAGGCGGCATTGAGGGATCACGAGAGGATGGTTCAAGAGGCGCGTGGTCTGGGTTGGGGTCCGGGTGAGGTATTGGAGTCGGAGGCCAAGGTGGTCGTGGGGGTGGAGAAGCTGATGCACTTGTTCGCTGAGGTCCGGCAGACGTATCCCAATCTCCTCTCTGAGATGCGTCTGATGAGGTTTTACAAGGGTTGGACACTGGAAGGCGTGCTTGACCTTTACAGCCCAGCAACGGAGTCTCACGGCTCTCTAATCGCAGACCTGAAGAGCGGCACTTGGGAGTCGGGGCAGATGGTGTTCTATGCGATGCTTCATGAGGCATATTTCAAGCGGCCAGTGGACAAGCTGTTGGTCATCGAGCCTCTGGGGCGCGGGCTGGTCTGGGTGCCGATAGTGGAACAGGAGATTCAGGAGATGAAAGATCGAGTGATGCAGGCGGTGGTGGGAATCGATACCAATCAGTTTCCGACGACGGGTTTTCCGGACAAATGCTCCTACTGTCTCTCCGCGCCGTGGTGTCCGGCCACAATCCGATCAAGGGAAGGGCGGCTGGCGTAGTAATGGGTATGACAGACGATCAGTTGGTAACGGCGTTCAGGACGCTTACCGAGACCGAGGCCAAGCAGAAGGAAGACATCGCTCATCTGAAGGGTGTCCTGGAGGCCGATACAACCGCGCTCAATGAGATTGTGGCTGGCGTTGGCGAGATGGGGTTCAAGTCGATCAGTGAGGTTGAGGCCCGGATCGAGGAGTTGAGCACAGACCTGAGTACCAAGCTGGAGCAGGCGCAGGCGGTGGTTGAGAAGGCTGGCTTCTGATGAGCAGGACGTGGACGGCAGCGGTGATTCTGTGGACGATTGGGATGATTGTGGTTCTGGGCTTGCTGGTGTCTTGTGGTGCGGTTGAGGAGGAGAAGGTGCCGATTGAGACGGGCAGCGTTGCGCACTTGTTCACTGAGCATGAGGTTGCTCTCAACAATGGCTGGCTGATGACTTGTATCACGTTTCGCCAGAATCGGGGAGTCGGGATCAGTTGCAATTGGTCAGGGATGCACCGGCCATGAGAGTTGTCATCCAGAAGAGCAAGCTCGCACGTCGGCTGGCGGTGGTCGAGCGGATCATTCCCAAGAAGGGCGGGCTGGCGTCTCATCATGTGGTTTCGCTCAAGGCGTCAGCGTCACGTTTGGTGCTCTCGGTGGCTGGTCTCAAAGAGCAGTATCGGACGGCGTTCAAGGTGGTGGCGGTGGAGCAGAGGGGCCAGGTTGCGATCCCGGCGTTGGAGTTGATTCACATCGTTGCTGCGGCTCCAGGCCAGGACATCACCATTGACGATTCTGAGCAGATGATCTCGGTGACATCGGGGGCGGCGTCATGGAGCATCACGCCATTGGCGGGGGCGGACTATGTGGCGGCGGACATCGTGTTGCCCGAGCGGTCGGTGGCTATCGGGGCGACTGAGTTGAATGCGGTGCTTTGGGAGATTCGCTATGCGGCGGCTGTTACCGAGGCCAGGCCATCAATGCGTCAGATTCTCTTTGCCGAGGAGCGGGCGGTTGCAGCGGATGGCAGGCGGTTGCACCAGATACCGATTGACTTCGATGGGCAGTTCACGATTCCGGAAGGGGTGGTGGATACCCTCTTGGATGCGCTCCGAGGGGAGGGGGCAGGAGGGATTGTTTCCTCTCCGGTCAAGGTTTACAGCACATCTCAGGTGGTCTATTTTGAGCATGAGGAGATGGTGCTTGCCATCGGAAAGCTGTCCTATCAGTTCCCCGATGTCGATGAGTTGATTCTGAAGATGGCCAGGGAGCAGAGGGGGTCTTTGGTTATGGACACCAAGAAGCTCATCACCGCGCTTCGGGTGGCCGAGGTCAGTGTTGGTGACGTAGGACATATCGAGATGGCGCAGCGGGGCAATACGCTCCGGGTGAAGGGAACGTCTACGGCGAGTCAAGGGACCATGTTTGTTGACTTGCTGGATGATCCGGGCATGGATGATTTTGAGATGGTGTTGCCAGTGACAGAGTTGCTGGAGGCGCTGTCCAAGCTGGGGTCGGATCGGGTCAGCGCTCAGGTGGCGTTACCAGGGCAGAGTGATCCAGGTTGGTTTTACGTTGACGACAGCGGCGAAGAGATCGCGGTCAGGGGGGTGAGTCGGTTATGACTTTGCAGATGGAAATAGAGAATTTGGCGGCGGCGGCGGCGTTGATGGGTGAGGATTTGAGCATCCAGAAGGCCAGGCTTGAGGCGATGACCGGCCAGCGTGATGAGGCGTTGTCCGTCATGACCGAGATCGAGGTCGATGACAAGATCACGGTTCAGGCCAGGCTGTTGTTGGAGTCGTATTCCGAGCTTGAGCAGAGGGTGCTCCGTGACAAGGTGGAGGGTTTGGTCACGGCAGGACTTCAGACCATCTTTGGGGGTGGGTATTCCTTCAGCGTTGAGGTCAAGACATTGCGCGGCCAGGCGGCGATGGAGTTCACTGTCTCTCGGGATGGCGTGGTCCGCGATCCGATGGATTCTCACGGAGGCGGGCTGGTCAACATCGTGTCGATGGTGTTGCGGTTGGTCATTGTGGCGCTCACACCGGGACTCTCTCGGACGGTGGTACTTGATGAGCCGTTTGCTCACTTGAGCCAGGGCTACATCGAGGGGGTGTCCAGGTTCATTCGGGAGATCGTTGATTCGACCGGCATCCAGTTGCTCATTGTTTCTCATGAGGCCGAGATTGCCGAGGTTGCGGATAAGGCGTACCGGCTCTTTGAGGAGGACGGGGTGACGATGATCGAGCAGGCTGAGTGATGGCGGGGTATGAAGAGGCACATCTGGGTCATGTCGGGATGCTCAAAGAGCGTCAGGTCTCCGGCACTCTGTTGGGTGTTGACAAGGGGGTTGGTGAGTGGGATGCCACCTTTGAGCTTGACGATGGGGAGCTTCTGGTGGTTGGGGTCTCTCATCCGGTAGGGAAGTGGCTCCTCCAGATGCAGGGTGACGGCTGGGTTGAGTTCTCGCTCAAGCTGAAGAACGGTGTAGTAACCATTTTCATCACGGATGATGATTGAGCCGTTAGCGCTCAAATATCGGCCAAGGAAGTTCGGTGAGATCGTTGGGCAGGCGGCGACTCGGGCGGTGCTGGCCAAGATGGTCAGTCAGGATTCGCTCCCGGCAGCGCTGATCTTCGGAGGGGTCCGGGGCAGCGGCAAGACGAGTACGGCGCGGATCGTGTCACGGGCCATCAATTGCACCAATCGGGCGGAGGGGTATGAGCCGTGTGGAGCGTGTCCGGAGTGCCTGACAGAGAATCCACCGTGGATGATCGAGGTCGATGCGGCCACATACGGAGGGGCAGACAAGCTGCGGGAGCTTGTTGATGATGCGCAGTTCACCGCGGGGGAGCGCTGGAAGGTCTACATCTTGGATGAAGTCCATGCTGTCTCTTTGCAAGGCTTCTCGGTGTTGCTGAAGACCTTGGAGGAACCACCACCGAGGACGACGTTCATTCTGGTGACGACAGAGCCGGAGAAGATACCGGCCACCATCGCGACGAGATCGATGATGTTCAATTTCACCGCGCTTGCTATCGAGGAGATGGAGAAGCGCATTGTCACGGTGGCGGTGGCGGAGCAGGTCATCTTGGGCGATGGTGTCTCAAGGTGGATGGCGGAGCAGGCGGACGGGGCGCTGCGCGATGCGCTGATGCGGTTGGATCAGGTGTCACGGCTCTATGAGGGCAACAAGGAAGTGACGCTGAAGGGGTTGGACGAGATATTCTCAACGAGGTCGGTGGGTCCGTGGATCGAGGCGTTGCTCTCCGGGAACCCAGCCAAGGCCATTGTCACGGCTGAAGAGATGGTCGGTGCTTATGGAGGGGTGGGTGCGATGGTTGATGCGGGTCTGGTCTATCTGCGAGACGTGGTGGTAGGCAAGGCTCTCGGGCGGCGTCTTACGGAGGAGCAGAAGCGGCTGGCATCACGGGCGACGGTCGGTGAGATGATGCGGATGATTCGACAGCTTTGGACGCTCCGGGTCGAGGTCGGCAAGTACGGGGTATCGGATCGAGCAGCCATCACGGCGCTCTCTGCGGAGCTAACGCGGCACAGCATTGTGGCGGCGGAGGTTCCAGATGATGTCGAGGCCACTCGGATCAAGATGGCTCTGGAGGAGAGGAGCTAAGCTGAGTGGGTCGAGCGCTCTTTTTGCTTGGGGCGCTGGTCATCATAGGGAGACGGTCCTTCTTCGGGAGGGCCGTTTTCTTTATGAGATATCTCGGATTAGGGGTTGACAAGTGTCAACCGATCCGGCATAATAGAAGCATGGTCAACGCACTCACAATCGCAAGCACCCTGGCAAGGTACTTGGGCGCAATCCTCCAGGTCATCGCATGAGCGGGACCACAGGCGGATGCAGGCAGCGGCTTGACGGCTCTCTCACATGCGGGATCGAGCTTGACGGAGGCCACACATTCCTCTACTTCCATGACGCTGAAGGCGACATTGTGGGAGAGATTCACTGTGACACCGAGGCCGAGGCCCAGAGTCTTGCTAAGCGTCACGGTGTTCCGGTCACAGAGATTTGGACAACGAGTTGAGCGACGTAGTACACACAGAGGAGACAGCGATGCAGACAGTGGTAACAGTCGATCTGGACTACCGGCCTTTGATCCGGCAGTTTCCTTTCGATGATTTGGAAGTTGCTCGGCGGTTCGCCAAGCGGCAGGAGCGTCCTTGGTCGAGCGTCACAGTCGAGACGGAAGTCCGGTCTGTGTTTGCCTCAGGTGACGATGATTCCGAGATCGCAGATGCGATCAGGGCGCAGTTGGCCGATGACGGGCTGATCGAGACGGGTCAGAGTGTCGAGGTCATCGACTATGCGTCTATCGGTTGGATGGGCGACACATACGAGGTCGAGTTTGTAACGGTGGCGGTGTCTTGATGTTCATCTACACAGAGCAGGGCAATTTCTTTGTCCATGAGCGGACAGACGGCGGGTGCGGATTCAACACCGCGGATGATCTCACTGTTGACATCATCAACGATGTGGGTCGGTGTCCTGGTTGTCAGAGCGAGTTGTCCGAAGCCACCGAGGTTGCGGGCAAGATCGAAATCTGGAGGGCCGCATGAGCATATTGTCACATGATGATCGGTCGAGCTTTGAGGCCGAGATCAGGGATTGGGCACAGGCAAAGGCCATCTTCGATTTCTCGTTTGCCATTCATCCGGCGATGACGTGGGGCATCAACATGGGGATCAAGGCCAGCGCCGTCGTGACCATTCCGCCATCGGTTGTCGATGACGAGGGCTTGAACCTTGACCCGAACAAGTGCGATTGTGGCAAGGGCGAGTTCTGCCCGTTGTGGGATGCTTGGACTGAGGGAGAGACCAAGTGGACCGCGATCTATCGCAACGACGGCCAGCTTATTTGGTGGGAACAGAGGGCGATGCTGTGATCTACCTTGACGTGACAAACAAGGGAAATGATTTGAGTCTTCGGGGGCTGGAGACGGGCACTCTCACGATTCAGTCTGAGACAGTCCAGATGTTGGTTGTCCATGAGACGGGCCACAACATTTGGGCAGGTCGTGGTCTGCCTCAGGAGTGGGCGGCGGCTCAGTTCCATGTTTTCAACATCATCGAGCGGACGCAGAGGGGTTACCTCATGAGGAAGGTGACTGAGTTCCCGGTGAAGAAGCGGGATGGGCGTCTCAGTGAGGCTGAGAGGAAGGTGTTGCTCGGATGAGTTGGGCAATGTTGGCGCTGGCGTATGTGGTGCTCCGTTGGTTTGGTGCGGCTCGGGCGTTCAGTCAGGGTCGTGGTGGAAGGTATCTGGTGCGGCGTCATGCTCACCGGACTTTGGCGAAGGGCATGAGGAGGTTCTGATGAGTGAGCAGATCAAGACGTTGCCGAAGTGGGTCCAGGATCGGATTGCCAAGCTGGAATCTGATGTTGGGCATTGGAAGACAAAGGCTTTGGAGATGGAGGAGGGGGAGACCAATGTCTTCCAGCGGGACTACTCGGGGTTCCCGGAGACGGATCGGAGGCCGATGGCGCGTGATAGTCATATTCTCTTTGTCACGGATGATACTGAGTTTGATGTTGGGTTCCGGGACGACGGGGGCGGTAGTGTCTTGGAGGTCATGACGACGGGACGGAAGGGTAATGATCGGCTGATCGTGAGGCCGGTATCGGCCAACATCATTGTTATTGAGGGGTTGAGTCGCTGATGGCTAGGACGACAACGGTTGAGGCGTTTCGCGGGCAGCGGAAGTGTCAGCATGAGGGATGCGGAGCGTCGAGGCGGGATCATGATTGTGAGGGGTGTCAGTGGGATCACGATTTTCAGACATCCCCTCTTAGGTGTGAGAAGTGCGGCAAGGACATCCAGATCGGGATGGGCTACAAGCATGTCTCTCCGAGGGCGCATCGGGCGGCTCGGGGATTCCGCAAGATCAGGTGCATGGAGTGTCCTGGCTGGCGGCAGTCGGAGCTTACGTCCAGTCCGGTTCTACAGGTCATCTATGGGGGCCAGGAGGCCGCTGGTGATGCTCTTGGCCAGTTGACGCGGCCACAGGAGTTGGGTGACGTAGAGGGAGTCCTGAGCGATGTCATGGGGATCGTGGAGGAGATGGCGGAGCAGGCAACCGAGGCGTCAGAGTTGCGCTTTGAGGCAGCCGATGCCATTGAGGATGGCTTTGGTCACGAGACGGAGCAGAGTTCGACTCTTCGGGATGAGGGTGATGCGTTGGAGTCGTGGTCAAGCGACCTTGAAAATATCACGCTTGTGGAGTTCGCTGAGGAGGACACCGACGAGCTTCTGGAGCGTCTGGACGATTGGTTTGATGAAGTGGTGGGTGCGGCTGATGAAGAGATCGGGGCCAGTCCATTATGAGCCGGATTACAGGCGATGAGGCGTATACAGGCTTTGACCTGTGTGCGTCGGGGTGTGGGAGGGGTGTCAAGCTCGGGGCGATCTTTGGGGAGAATCAGTATCGGTGTTGTGATGAGTGCTTGCCGAATCACGGATTTGAGCACACTAAGGAATGCAACAAGGCCAATCCGAAGGTGGCGCGCGCTGATGCGTTGGCTGATGTGGGGCAGATTCTCGTTGACTCGTTTCGCTTGGATGACTTGATGAGGGGAATGGCGCTGGCTAATCGGTCGCTGAGGCCACCACATATTCTCGGGGAGCGGTCGAATCATGTCCAGAGTATCGGTGTCACGATCTATTACGGGCTGATCGTTGGGTTGGTGCTCGGATGGGGCTGGCTGATGCTGGAGTTGATCTGGGTGATATCAGGGCAGGAGCGGTTGTGAGGATCAAGGAATGGAATGATCTGGTGGAGAAGGTCCGCGAGCGTATGGACTATCACAAGACAAGAGTCTGTGGAATGGGTCCAGGGTGTCGTCACGATCAGTGTCATTGCGCTGACGAGGATATGTACGCGGTCTATCAGTTGGAGGATTACGAGATGATCGAAGTGTTGGCGTTCATCACGGAGGAGGTAGGAGCGTGAGCAGGGACGAGATACTGACAATTCCAGCGGAGGAGTGGGGCAAGGATCATCATTCGCTGTTGCTCTACATCGAGACTCGGCTGGTCGATCATGGGGGCGCGCTCAATGAGCAGAATTTGCGTGGTCACATGGAGGGATGGCGCAAGTATCCGACTCTGTTGGTTGAGGGGCACAAGCAGTACGGGCACAACGACTATGACTGTCTGGCTGACCTGATCGCAGAAGGCTACGTTGAGGCGGACAATCCGAGTGGTCGGGTGACGTTCCGGGGGCGGGGCGGGCAGGTCACAAAGCTCGGGTACAAGGTCAATGCTCTCACGGAGAAGGGATATGACCTGGCGCACAGGCTGCGGAGGGAGAAGGCGGAGCGGGTAGCGGCGAGGGTGGTTCAGGAGGCGGCGGGATGAGCGAGACGGCTGAGCACAGCACATTGGGTGAGTACAAGCGGAAGACTCCCCTGAGGGATGGCAAGCCCAAGGTGCGAATATGGGTGGTGTCTGTGTTGACTCGCATTGTGGAGGGTGATGACGTTCGCTACATCGAGCAGATGGTGGCGTTGTTCAGTGACGATGAGGAGAGGGCCGAGGCGTTCCGCGCTCGGTACGGGTACAGGGGGCGCAAGCATCGGTGGCTGGTTGATGCGGCTGATGAGCGTATCGAGGGGGAGCGGGACGAGTTCATGACGTTGCTCAGAGAGTGGACGGAGGAGATCGATCCGGCGGAGGAGAAGTTCCTCAGGGACGAGTTTGAGAAGTCGCTTCACGAGGAGGAAGAGTGACACTGATCGGCGGGAAGACGGTGACGGGAACAGTGGCTACAGGGACCAAGTTGCCATGTATGACTGAGGATTGTCCGTGGAGTGCTCAGGTGTGGGTCACGATTGATGATGAGCCTGGTGTGGATCGTAACGGACAGCCTCATGGATCGAGAAGGGTCAATACGCATGTCTGTGTGGACTGTCGCGACGAGATGACACAGCGGGGATGGAGGGTCATGTCATGGTGATTGCGCAGATGATAAAGCCAGAGGAGATATGCGAGAAGCTGACGCTGTGGGCCGAGGCGGCTGGGATCAGGTCACGGATAGATGTGGTCGAGTGGGGCTTGACCGGCCATGAAGGCGCTGTGGTGGTGGCCAAGAGCGATCTGTTGCTGAGGATGATCTACGCAGGGGAGATGCCGAGTGTCACGAAGTGTCCGGTGCACAAGGGGGTCTGGTCAGGAATCCACATGGGGTGGCCAGAGACGTTTGCAGCAGCGTATGGCATGGAGGATGCGGCGGTCATAATCGAGGACGGGCCGATGCTCCAGGGATGGTATGACGAGGGGTGCCGGTGTTTCCAGCACAGGGGCAGTCAGGCCACCACAGGATGGCAGCCCGATGAGGCGTGCGGGTGCATTGATCCGATGAGGGAAGCCAACGAGGCTCGGGAGAAGGCTGAGATCGAGGCGATGGTGTCTCAGAAGATGATGCAGGATGAGGAGGCGAAGGTGTTGATCGGAGCAGGGTCCGGCGTGGTGAGGGTGTCAATGGATGAGAAGGGGTTGGAAGCTGAGAGGGAGAAGCGGAGGAAGGGCGGATGATGGTTGCTGAGAAGAAGGTCACGATCTACCTGGAGGGTGAGTATGTCGTGGGAGCGAATCGGCTGGTGTTCATCGGTCAGGATTTGGTGGAAGCCATCACCCATTTCAATCTGGCTCGGGATGTCGCATTCTCAGAGGAAGCCGAGGAGGGGTTGGGATGGACTCGGGTCTTTGGTGAGCGGAAGCGGGATGTCGCATTCTCTCAGGAGGCGGAGAGGGTGATTGATCCGGTGTCCTATGAGCAGACGGAGATCGGGTTGGTGCGGAGGTTACCTAAGAGGGGGAAGCATGAGAAGGCCGTTGTGGGGCCGTGGGAGCACTATGACCATTTCCATGTCTCCTGTAGGTCCGTCACGAAGCCGTTTAGCCAGCATGGATATCCGCCGGGTACGGTAAGCTCGGGGTAACATGGACGACGACAAGCTGAAACCGACCTTCTTGATCGACGTTGACGGCGTGGTGAACGCGTGGCCAAGGGTGCCCGACGAGGATTACCACTACATCGATTCCTTCGGGATGCGGGTTGCTGTTCATCCGGACACCTTGGAAGCGCTCAGCGCCATCTCTGAGCTTGCTAGTGAGCTTCTGTGGCTGACAGCCTGGCGTGGTAGGGCCAATCATGAGATCAACACTTATCTGAGCCAGGAGATCGATCTGTGGCCGATCAGCTTGGGGGTCATCACTGATGGGGTTGAGCATGGGTCAATGGGGACCGATTGGAAGCTCGGAGCGATGGTGGCGGATTGGCGGGTCCAGAGGGCGATGGGTGTAGGGCGTCAGGTGGTGTGGATCGAGGACTTCGGATTCGATTACGGGAAGTTTGGGGACGAGTACCGCGAGCGTGTCACGGAGACCGGCGTCACGGCTATCGATACGACGAGGCGGGGCCATCTGGTGAGTGCCGATCTGCGGATGGCCGGACTGATGCCGAGGATCGTGGCGGATTGGGTGGAGGAAGCAGCGGAGAGGGCGCGACGGGAAGCTCCGGTGGACACAGGCAGGATGTACGGACGATGAGTGGCTGGCTGGGCGGCGATCATGAGTTTTTGATTGATGATGAAGGCAGACGTTGGTGTGCCGATGACTGTCCTGGCGATCATCCACATTGGAACGGTGAACCGGAAGATATCACGGAAAGAGAGCCACGATGAGCAGCGTTCTTGACGATCTGGCTCGGGCGGCGACTGATGAGGAGGAGTATCTGACGGTGGAGGCGTTCGCCAAGCTCTTCACGATCAGCACAGGGACCGTTTACAAGTGGATGAGCCGGGGCAAGGTGCACAGCATCAAGCTCGGCTATCGGATCGTGCGGATACCGAGGTCTGAAGTGGTGAGGCTGGCCGAGGAGAATTACCGGAAGGCTGTCGATGGATGAGCCGGTCATCTTTGTGAAGCTGGGGCGGTCCAGTCGGAAGGTGCATGTGGCGGTGAGCCGGTCGAGCGGGATGAGTTGGCAGCATAATCTGGCGTTTGGCTACGTCTCAGGGACGCTTTGCGGGCGGTCGTGCTATCAGGCGTTCGGAGGAGGTCAGACCGGCGAGTTTGACGATGAGGCTCTGTGCGCCACATGCTACGACGCGTTTCCTGGTGAGAAGTCGAGGCTCTTTGAGCATGAGGGAGTGATGGTGGTCTGAGGCCGTCACGGAGTGGGTGGCGTAGTAGCGGTTATGTCACTGAAACTCCGTATGTGCCGATCCTGCGATCTCACGATGCCATTCGACTATGAGCTTGGAGAGGCTGGTGGGCTTGGAGGGGGCGCTGACAATTCGGAGTTCTGGACGAGGGACGGCAAGACATGGCGTACAGATTGTCGATGGTGTTATCGAGTGCTCCGGGATCGGTTCGCTTGTGGAGGCGCTGGTTACGGAGGCCGGAAGCATCGGCGGGAGTGCAAGACATGCAGCAATCCATTTCGGGCCAATCGTCAGGTCATCCTTCAGGTCATCCAGGCTTGGGGGGCGGGCGGTTATCGGACATGGGTCACTTCAGCAAGGTGTATCCGGTTCCCGGTGACGTGGCTGAGGTTCCCTGGTGTGCCTAGCGGCACAGTGGTTGATCCTGCGAAGGCCGTAGTAGCTCTTGATGGGCCAGCGTTCCCACAGGATCACGATGAGGCCATTGTCAGTGAGGCGCTGGTGCCAGTAGGGCCGATGGAAGCGGTGAGCGTGGATGTGACGACGATCTCTGCGGAAGCGCTTCAGGGCAACGCTCTCACGGTGACACAGCCAACGGATGAGGAGAAGTGGAAGCTGGCGTATGCTCCGATTCCAGGTGCGCCGGAGTGGTATGGCGATCCTCTCACGGGGAAGCAGAAGGCCAAGCTGTTGATATCGATGGATGTGAACCCATCTCTCCGGGATGCGATGATCGAGGCGGGATGGGGCACCGAATGGGAAGTGGCGTGGTTGCACAAGGGCCAGGCGCGAGAGTTCATGACGGGTCTTCACGGCACCAAGGCTCGGGAGGCGAAGACGGAGTGGAGTGCCGAGGACGTAGTGACCGCGTTGATGTACGAGAGGGTGGAGATGACCAAGAAGGTGAGCGCATGAGATATGAAGATACGAAGACAGCCAAGCAGAATCGGATCATGATCTGGGTGACTTTCGGGATGCTCCAGTTGACCGCGTTGGTCACGCTGGGCTGGGTGTTGCTCTCATGATTAGGAAATGGATGTGGATGTGGAAGCTGCGGAGGCGGGATCGGGCGGTGATGTGGTTGGCGTGGAGGCTACCGAGGCGGCTGGCGTATTGGGCGACGATCCGGGTGGCTGTCCATGAGTACGGAGGGAATCCGGGTGAGAGGCCCGTTGAGAATGCTCTGAAGGGTTGGGAGGACCGGGACTAGATGCTTACGGCTGAGATAGTGGTTGAGCCGACTCAGGAAGCGGTGATGGGTCATCCGGAGGAAGGTCACGAGCGTTGCATGGGGATTGCTCATCCGGCGTCGTGGATTCCGGATGACATCAATGAGCTTTATCAGTTGGGTGTTCCCTTCTTGGAGTCCGGGATCATGTGGGAGTGGTGGTGCGATAGCGAAGAGCATAAGGATTTCCTTTTGGGCATGGCGATGAAGGCTGTGCTTGGCATATTGAATCAGATACCGGATCGCAATGCTTCACGTTGGATGACCATTCCAGTTCTAGGGTCTGATGCTCATCTGGAGGTCATCGGGACGCTCTGGACTGATAGTCGGCTCAGAAATGTTCCGAAGGCTATCCGGGAAGAGGTCAGGCGGGGAGTGTTTGAGGAGCAGATGGAAGGTTTCGTTGAGTATGCGATCTACCTGAAGAAGAAGGCACTCTGATGCAGCATGTGGTTGGGGCCATCGGCACCGCGATGCTCTTCTACGGAGTATTTCGGTTCAGTGGGTGGCTGGCGTTGGCTCTGGCGGGGTTGGCTGTGGTGGCGGTGGCAAACAAGATGGGCCAGACCAAGAGGCAGAAGCGGGATGAGGCCATGTATTTGCATCCAACCGGGGGCTACAACTCGTCATCTGATCCGAGGGGGGAAGGTCCGCCGGACTATGACTACAGGGCCAATCCTGATGACGTGCGATAGTCCGTAAAGGGAGGCGGCTGATGAAGCGGCTTCAGCCATTGATAGCGTGCGGCGATCCGAGTCCGGCATTTGACGGGTCGATGAGTTGCGAGGTCTGGTTGGTTCAGTTCGCCAATGGGAGGATCGGGCACATTGGCCAGCATCGGGTCACGGACAGTGATGATGTGGAGATATCCTGGTTCGGTCCAGGGCATCCGCTATCATGGAAGTCTGGCCACCGAAGACGCTAAGCGTCACGGCTGGCCGACATAACACCAACCGGGGGGTTGCTCATGTGGTCGATACGGTATTTTGTCCTGGTCATGTTCCTGATTGCGATGATTGTCATGGGGGTGGCTCACGTTGTCGAAGCTCATCCTCAGGCGTATTGCGATGCGGCATGGGCGGAGTGGACAGCTAAGGCGGAAGTACAGGTCTCATTTGGGCTTTTGGCAGAGGCCGGAGAATTGCGCTCACAGTGTCGGATCATTGATCGGGAACAAGTACGCCGAACCTATACCACCGCGGCAGGAGCGGAGCGCTGGCGTGCTCTAGTGAGCGTCTATTGGCCTGCGGACCTTGTGGATCGCGCTTTGTGTGTTCTTTGGGAGGAGTCGAAGGGGAATCCGGGCATTGCCAATACGAGGGGCAGCGGAGCGGCAGGTCTGTTTCAGATAATGCCGGGATGGTGGGATAGGCACTTGCCGAGTGAGTATCGAGGCGACCGTTATGATCCGGCGACCAACGTCCGGGCGGCGTACTACATTTACACAGTCCAGGGATGGACGGCGTGGACAGTTTTGCCGTTGTGTTGATGGAGGTCACGGATGCCAGGATTTGAGGAAGATGCGCTGCGCCAGAGGGAGGCGACGGCAGAGGAGGAGTTGACCCAGGCGGAGGAGTCTCTGGCAGCGTTCGCGACAAAGTATCGGGGGAAGTACCCGCGCGGGCGGAGGCTTGGAGATGGGGATCGTCCATCGAGGCGTCGGATTGTCCTGGAGGAGATTGATGAAGGGGTGACGACTCTCACGGCGTTCATGCCAGAGCAGGTTTTGCATCGGGTGGTCACGGAAGACGATACGGTGTATGAGTACACTGTCCAGGACATGCTTGATGAAGTGGGCAAGGTGCGGGAGGACTGAATGGGGTTGTTGAGTCCTGAGGTCAAGAAGGCGCTGGCGAATGAGCCGGAGTGGCAGATAGGGGCCACTCCCGGCCAGGTGTATCACGAAGTGGTCATTCATGATGTCGGGTGGCATCTGATTCATCCGAAGTCATGCAAGGCGGATCGAGGCGGGGCCAGGTCTGAGTTGACGATTGCGACCAAGAGCACTCGGGCGTCGGGGCAGCCGAAGATGGAGCCGTGTCGCTTCGATGAGGTTGCCAAGGGCTGGACAAAGAAGATCGGGAACAACGGCACTTATGAGTGGAGAGATGCGAATCGAGCGCCAGTGCCGAAGGTCCGATGAGCGCTGATCTGTTTCCTGAGGAGAGCGCTAACGGGCGCTGGTCACGGGGGCAGATATACGCTCCGAGGGAGGGCAACCACAAGGGTCACTCTGTCGAGATCGTCAATCCGGCGGCGGTCATCAAGGTGCCAACGCCGACTCGGCAGAAGGGCGGGAAGGTGGTCATCGTGCTTGTTGAGGGGCCAGTGGTGTATGTGCGCTGTCAGACTTGCTTGATGTCTTGGACGTTCGATCAGGAGAATGCGGTGTGAGCGGTAGACAGAGTGCGTCGGCAATTGAGATATTTGTCCCTATCGGGGAGGACGAGCCGGTTCGCTTCGATGAGCCTAATTTCACGGGGGACTAT
>SDBT01009110.1_pt1 | contig 16131 bp, 13 predicted proteins | sample 2277101 | NCBI WGS metagenome assembly SDBT01 (sample SAMN10404973, study PRJNA504765) | marine sediment metagenome | isolation source: marine sediment core GS10_PC15, 103 cmbsf | place: Arctic Ocean: Southern Knipovich Ridge | collected 2010 | reverse complement strand
GTTTCGGGCTTTTCGGTGACGCCAGCCTTGGCTTTCTTCTTGCTTGCTTTGGGTTTGTCGGCAATGACAGCCTTGATTTTCTCTTTCCTTGCTTTGGACTCTTCTATAATGCCGACTTTGGCTAGCAGCCTGGCGACGGTATCTGTCGGCTGGGCTCCCTGTTCTAACCAGTACCGCGTTTTTTCTTCATTGATAACTACCGTTTCCGGGTCGGTTAGGGGATTATAGTGCCCAATAATGGCAATAAATGCTCCGTCACGGGGGGCTCGGCTATCGGCTACTACCACTCGATAGCTTGGTTTCTTTTTAGTGCCTACTCGTCGTAATCTAATCTTTACCATCTTTGTCTTGCTCTGTTTATATGGTGCATTATGCCTGATAACTGGGCGGCTGTCAACCGTAGCTTAATATTGGGGGGTGTTTAATTATAGTTGTCTTCCACAATATCGCTTAAATATTGTTGCCAGGAACCTTCGTTGTGGCTATAATCGGGGTGTGGAGGTAAAGAAACTACACAGTTGGCAAGTCAGCACCGCCGAGGCTCTGGATATACAGCGAAGGCTGGCGGCACAGGTATCCAGAACCAGTGAAGTCACCGCGCCTCGTTTTATCGCCGGAGTGGATATATCGAGGCAAAAAGAGCAGGGGGTAGCTACCGGGGCGGTGGTTGTCCTGAACTATCCTGAACTTAAACTGGTAGAAACCAAAGTAGTAAATGGGAAACTTGATTTCCCTTATGTCCCGGGGCTTTTGTCCTTCAGGGAGTCGCCATTGACCCTGGCGGCTTGCGAGAAGCTTACTGTTACCCCCGACCTTATCCTGGTTGACGGCCAGGGGGTTGCTCACCCCCGGAGAATGGGGCTCGCCTCTCACTTAGGGCTTCTTTTGAATACACCAACAATTGGTTGTGCTAAATCTTTACTCTGCGGTAGCCATGAAATGCCTGCTGTTGAACCAGGTAGCTATACTGAAATAGTAGACAGGGGTGAGATTATAGGGATAGCTCTGCGAACTAAATTTGGCGTGAAGCCGGTTTATGTTTCCATAGGTCATAAGATTGACCTTCAATCGGCGGTTCACTGGGTGCTAAACTGTTGCCGGGGGTATCGCTTACCCGAGCCAACCCGCCTTGCTCATTTAGCCGCTGGAGGAAATCTTGAGAAAGAAGGGAGCATGGCAATATCCGGGGAAGGCTATCATGGTAAGCTTTTTAGGTAGAAAGATTACAGGTGGGAAATGCAGGATTTCAAGGACAAACTAAAAGACTTACAGACTAGAGTCTCTATGACGCTGGTGCATCTTTGACATTGCTGCCCGAGAAAAAGAGATTACCAAACTGGAGGAACAGTCAGCCCAACCTGATTTTTGGTTAGACTCTTCTAAGGCGCAGAATGTTATGCGCCAGTTGGCCGGGCAGAAAAAGATAGTGCAGCAGTGGCGGGAACTGGAGAAAAAAGTGGCCGACATTGCTGAATTAATCACCCTGGCATTAGGGGAAGAGGACGCCTTGCTTGAGGCAGAGATTCAGACTGAGATAGAGACGGTAGCTTCTCGCCTTGATGAGCTAGAGCTAGAGATGGCATTTAGTAGCGTGTATGATGCCCGAAATGCTATCCTGGCAATCCATGCCGGAGCTGGTGGCACCGAATCTCAAGATTGGGCAGAAATATTGCTGAGGATGTATCTTCGCTGGGCAGAGCGCCGTGGTTATAAGTCTGAAGTATTGGATGTTTCCTCGGGTGAGGAAGCGGGGATAAAGAGCGCCATTATTGGGATTGATGGTGAGCATGCCTATGGCTATCTAAAGTCAGAACATGGTGTCCATCGGTTGGTTCGCCTCTCTCCTTTTGACGCTGACCATGCCCGGCACACTTCCTTTGTCCTGGTGGAGGTTATGCCTGAAGCTGAGGCAGACGCTGATGTTCGCCTAGAGCCTGACGATATAAAGGTTGATGTGTTCAGGTCGAGTGGACCGGGGGGACAGCATATGCAGAAGACAAGCAGCGCGGTTAGATTAACTCACCTGCCAACCGGGCTGGTAGCTACCTCTCAGAGTGAGCGTTCTCAGTATCAGAACAAGGAAATTGCGTTAAAAATACTTCGAGCTCGGCTGTTAGAGGTAGAGTTGGCGAAAAAGGCTGAGGAAAGAGCCAAGCTTAAAGGGAAACGCATAGCCGCTGGCTGGGGTAGCCAGATTAGAAGCTATGTCCTCCATCCGTATAAGAAGGTAAAGGACCACCGGACTGATTATGAAACAAGCGATACCGATGCGGTATTAAATGGGGAATTAGACGGCTTTATAAATGCCTACCTCAGGTCTGATTTGGGTAGAGAAGGATGATTAGGAAGACTGGCCTATTAACTTTAGTCGCCTGCCTGTTTCTGATTTTGCTGAGCCCTGTCTTGGCTCAAGCCCAGGGTGGGCTAATAATACTGGGTAGCTCAGTCCAGAGTGAGTTCCCCTCTGAGCTTAAATTCGATTTGTCAGCAGCGAGTGATGTCAATATTACTGATATTCGCCTTCACTATGCGGTTGACCGGGTGAGCTTTGCTCAGGTAACCAGCGAAGTTTACATTGAATTTGCGCCGGCTACTACCGCTGATGTTAGCTGGACATGGGATATGAGGAGAACAGGAGGCATGCCCCCAGGGTCTGGCATTGAGTATTGGTGGACAGTAAAGGATGCCAGAGGCGGTAAGATTGAAACGACCCCGGTTCGAGTTCAGTTTGATGACCTTCGTTACCCCTGGCAGAGTCTAACTGAAGGTAAGGTAACTATATACTGGTATGAGGGGGACAAGTCCTTTGCCCGGGAGACAATGGCAGCGGCTCAGCAAGCCGTGACTCGGCTGGCTGAGGATACCGGCGCCTATCTGGAGAAGCCAGTTAAGATATACATTTACGTTAATTCTCAAGATTTGCAGGGAGCTATGATTTTCCCTCAGGAGTGGACGGGAGGGGTAGCCTTTACCAGATATGGCACTATAGCCATTGGTATAGCGCCAAATAATCTTGCCTGGGGCAGGAGGGCGATTGCCCATGAGCTGGCTCACCTGGTTATCCATCAAGTGACGCTTAACCCCTATGGTGACTTACCTACCTGGCTTAATGAGGGTTTAGCCATGTATGCTGAAGGACCGCTGGAGCCGGACCTTGTTGCTTTGCTCAATGAGGCGGCAACTGAAAACAAACTTATCTCAGTACGTAGTCTATCAAGCCCTTTTTCAGCTCACGCTGAGGAAGCGGTTCTTTCCTATGCCCAGAGTTATAGTCTGGTTGATTTTCTTATTAGTGCCTATGGACCGGATAAGATGCTTGAGCTATTGAATACCTTTAGGGAGGGTAGTAGCTACGACGGAGCCTTAAACAGGGTTTATGGTTTTGATATGGATGGTCTTAATACGCTGTGGCGAGATTATATTGCGGTGCCCGCCCAGTCGAGTGAAAAACTGGGGATGGAGCTGGCACCTATCGGGACATTAGCCGGGTGGGGAGGCTAGCTAGTGAAGAAGTCGTTTACAAACGACTAAATTCGATTTGAGTATCCCTTATTGGTGGTAAAGCCACATTCACAGTTGTCAGTTCCTTACTATATACTGTTACTTTAAGCTTAAGCCGTTTGTTCAACATCTCCCACTGGTTTTTAGTAAGGCGGTCAATATTCTTAGCTAATAATTGGCACAGGCGCCTAATGCCCTCTTCATCAAGTCTCTGTTCCCTTAACGTGTTTAATCTCTTACCTAGGTCAGCTTTTTCCGCTTCAAGGTGCTGTATCTTTTCCTCAGCTTTATCTATCTCTTCCTGAACTCTTTCTTGGGGATAGTTCTTAAGCGTCATACCCATGTGAAAGGCTGCGTCTTTGGCTTCTTGCCACTTCTTGATCTCATCGGCTTTTGCCCTAATCTCCTGTTCCAACCGTGCGATGGTGTCCTTGTTGTCAAACTGTGCTCTTATTGCTGGTATAAGGCGTTCCTCTCTCAGCAATTTGTCTTTGATTCCTTCGTGAAGTTCGTTCCAAATTATTTGGGCACTAATGTATGACTTCCGGCACTTGGGGCAACGATAGTAAGGCTTACCATTAACAGGAACCCTATACATCAATTGACCACAAGCATGAAAGACCATCTTGGGCAACGGTGGGTAGTCATATTTGACGGCATTGTAGTAGCTTCTTTCTCTATTTTCATCTAACCTCTTCTGAAGTGCCTCAAATTGCTCGTCACTAAGAATTCTGAGGTTCTCGTCCTTTAAGTACAGCTTCCCTTTCCAACGGAACTCACCAACAAGTTGTCTGCTCCTCAAAATGTCCCTTATGGCTTTTGGCGACCACTTGCTACCACGCCTTGTTAAGACAAGAGGGTGGTTTTGGTTCATAAAGCGACAAACTTCGGCAAGCCCGGCTCCTTCTTCCAGTATCCACTCAGCCCACTTCATAACCCAAGTAGCCCTCTCCTTATTTACGGAAGGCTTACCAGTTACCATCTTCCCATAGATCCTCTTTGGCATGTAGTCAAAAGGCCACATTGCCATCCCATTAGGTAACTCGTGTGCCTCCGTTGCCAACTTATCTCGGCCCCCCAGTAAGTTATGCTTGATTTGCTTGCCATCTTGGTCGGCCTTGAAGCTGTGAATGAAAAACATCAAGACCTGCATAGTTGACGCTTCGTTGTCGACCGTCAGGGCTTCCTGAGCGAACATCACCACCAACCCCTTTTGACGAAGCAATCCCAGATAGTAGCCAGCAGCCTCCAAGTTTCTTGCAAACCTATCCACTCTGGGGAATATGATGGCTGGGACCTCTCCCCTTTGCTGGATGGCTTCATCAATAACCTGCTGGAACTTTTCCCTATTCCAAACTGTTGACCGCTCCACGAGTTGATGCTCCTCCACCATATCCAGTCCGCTTTTGGCGGCAAAGGCGAGGCAGTCTTCCCTCTGATTAGCGAAGCCATATCCTTCTTTTAGAGTCTCGTTCGACTCTCGCAGCACAATCCTGGTTTTCACTTCTCCTCCTTGATTAAGATTCGATAAATCCCTCCATCGTCTGGTAGGGATTCGACCTTCCACTCAATTCTCGGCAGCTTGCTAAGCCAATTCAATGCTGCCGTTACAATCCTTAGTCTCAACTGTCCACGGAGGGCATCCCTCAAATTGCTAAGGGGACTGCGTCTGCCCACAGATTTCAAAGCCTCCACAAGCGCATCCTTAGTAGTCTTCCTGCTATGTTGGCAAAGTTCAGCGGCTAGACTATCCGTAAGGATATGCACAGCTTTCTGAGCATCGCCACCATAGCCCTGCCGGTGCTCTTCATACTCCACGAGCGCAGCGACTTCGGGTGTCAAAAGTGCAGCCTTGACCTGTGGGTTGGCTTCGAGGGTGACCTGCAGCTGTCGATTTGCCTCCCAGGCGGTGAACTCTGAGGCATCCCCAAGCAAGTCATGAAGCCCCTTTTCTAACTCATCAACGGGAGTGTCCACCACAGCCTGCATCGCTGACCTTATGGCCTGAGCCAGATTAGCGGAGGGCGTCTCTGCAATGAGTAGCTTCACGAAACTGTCCATGAATTGCGCCGCTTTCTGGCGGTGCTGAAAGACTGCCTCATCTCCCAGTCCAGAGCACCCGGTCTTGTCTTGCCAATCCTTAACCAATGGGATAAGTCTGGAGTAAAGCCTCCTTTGGAAGTCGGCTGAGTCCTGCCTTGTCCATGCTGCCCAGGCTTGAATTAAGCCACCGAGGGTTTGGCATTTGCTATCAGCAGAAATAGGCCGCCAAGTCGAAAGCTCCCGTATCAATCCGATGCGCTCCGTCATGCCCCTAGGGGTGTATCGCTCTAGCACCCCGCCTTTGAAGATCGTCTTGTCTTGGTATAAAGGCATTTGGGCTAGAACGTCACTGGCAATCTTCCGGATTGTTTCTGATGATATTAGCGGACTAGCTATGGATTGAAGCCGTTGTCCATAGACATCATAGTCAACCTTACTCTTGACACAGTGGCAGAGAAGTATGCCTAACCAGGCATCAAACCTGCGTTTTATCTTTTGATCCGGTCTTTTCATATCTGACCTCATCTGCTACAATACAAAAGGGTATACGGAATCGGGTGTCTAGCCTGTTTCGTTATCCTAGGCGGTAACTTGGTAGCATCAGGTTACCGCCAACTATTATTCACTTCTTTATGGTTTTGGTTGTTGTTTCCTTTCTTTCAAGAACTTATCCAGCAGATATAATCCGGCCACAAGAGCAATAAATTCCCCGAAGCCACTGGTCTTTTGCCCCGTTTCCAGTTCAAATTTACCCCGGGCTTGAACCAGCTTGCGGTACTCATCTTCGCTTAGACAAACTGTCTTTTTCCTACTTGGCATTGCTAGACTCTATAGCAGCTGTAGTCGCTACACTTACAATAGCACAGTCAGTAGTCCTTGTCAAGACATAGAGTTGCCTTTTTTGAGGAGCTTTTGAGAAGGGATTTGACTGTTGAGCAACGTCACGAAACGCTAAAAAGCGTAGGGAGGTAAAGAATAACTACATAGTTGCATTGTAATGTTATAATCAAGGTATTGGTTTATAGTGCTATAATCAAGCCGATTTACCACTTGAAAAGGGAGGAATCTCTGAGTAAAGGAGGTCGATAATGATAGATACTCCGTCCAATTTTCCGGCGCAATTCGCTTTCCTCGCGGCGATAGCTATGAGTACTCTAGCTCTTACCTACACTACCAATCGTCTGCGCGATAAGCGTGATTCGCTCAGAAAACAATCAGGTCAGGCTCAGGTGAGCTTTCAACGGGCTCGCTGGGGCATTCACAGGTTGGATTTCCTCATCCTTCTGCAACTCATATTGACCATCGCTCTAGTTGCTCGGATACTCCTCTCCGCTTTTTACCCCGTATCTATCTGGTATGACCGGGCTCTTCTCATATTTGTGTGCATCATCTTCGGGTTTTGGCTATATATTTTTGTTCGATTGACCTACGCAAAAATAGGATGAGAGTTTGAGTAACGCACAGGCCAGCCACGTGCTCCTGCCTGCCAGAGAAGGTCAATAGCTTTGTAGCTTAGAGTTTAGGCGTAAATAGGAAAGGTTAGGATTCGATATGATAATAATTGGTACAACATTAAAAATTTGAATTAGTGGTATAATAAGAGTGGTATTGAAGGCTGATACGTTGGTGAATTAGGATGCCAGAAAAGCCGGAAATAAGTAATGCCAATTATTGTTTGATAGACAAGACGCTAGGAGGAACTAATGGAAATACCTGAAAGCCAGTTAGCAACCATTTGGAAAGCAGTTGAGTTTTGGGTCAAAAATAAAAATCTGAGTGTCCACCTTTTCAGTTTCCAAACCGCAGGAACGAAAGACCCTTATCTTCCAGACCGTATTGCGAAAGGTATAAAAGACGGTTCTGTACCGATATCCTCGGATTTTCTGCACACTTGCGTTTGGGTTTTTGGTCTGACGAGTGCCAGGGGAAGAGGATTGGATGACAATCTTACGGATGAGGAATGTATTGAACTCCTCACCGCACCGTTAATGAAGAATGCCGAATAAGGTAAATTACAGCTTTAGGATTACTCAGTCCTTTTGGGGAGTAAATCAATGAGTGATATTAGCCTGAAAAGTGGAAGTTCCATTGAGCAACCAGGCATGGTGCCTTTAAGTTCAAAAGAAGCTACTAGTCTTATGATTGAAAAAGCTAAGCAGCTTGTGAATCAACTAGTTGACTGTAGAGGACATGATAAACCGCCATTCCTGCCCGAAGAATATTCGTCCTTAGTTAACATCAAAGAAATTCGAAAAACACACCTCGGGGATACAAGTGCTCTTCTCCTGAAATTCCACGATGGCCATGTGCTTAAGGTAAACCAGGACCATTACCCAGTCAGACAGAACTTTTCATGTGCTCACGAAATTGGACACATTTTATTTAGCGACCAGAAACTAGAAAATTACGTCCATAATATTGAATACAGAACATTTAATTCCGCAAAAACGATGGAGATTCGCGTCATAGCTAGAGAAACACTTTGTGATGCTGCTGCCGCAGAACTCCTAATGCCAGAGTTAGTATTCAGAAAATATTTATCAACATTTGGACTTTCGATTACTTCGGTAGAACGCTTAGCTAACGTCTTTAAAGTGTCCCTTCAGGCCGCCACAAGACGAATCAATGAAGTCAGTGTTGAACCTTGCATTGCTATTCTGTGGTATCCTTGGCCAAAGAGTAAGCCAAAGGGACTTCGACCAGCAATGGGAAGACTGTCGAGAGGTAATGCTGGTTATATGCTAGTGCATAAAAATGTGAATATCAGTTCTGCATTGTATAAAGCTTATCAGAACGATACTATCATAAAAACATGGAAACTATTTAAGGACGGTAACACTGTTAAGCGTTTACCAGTGGAAGCCAAAGGCTTTGGTCATGGTGAAACAAGATTTGTCATTTCGCTTTCTTTCCCCGACAGTCAGCAAACCGGAAGCTCGATAAAACAGTGAATTTAGCTGAAAATAGTGGTGGCAGCGGCGGGATTTGAACCCACGACCAAAGACTTATGAGTCCCTTCCTCAAAGTGAACTCATCACCGCCTTATGAAATACACCTTAATCTTGAGCTAACCGACGTAGACTCTTCTTCTCCCGTTGCTCTGTATAATACTCACAGCCTCGTCCCCACTCGGCCACTCGTAAGTCCAAGAAAACAAACATCCCGATGTTTTTCCAGTGGTGAAGTATTATAATAACCAAACAAGTTTTAAGACCAGAGAGCTGAGTTAGGCTGCCTTATTAGCCTAACGTCCCTAGGAGTCGGTTCAGCCAGTAGAGAAATCCCCTTGTCCTGCCTATACTCATATGGCCCCCCTTATACAATTCGCTACTTTGTTACCTTCCCCTAGCCATTCGTTGCCAAGAGCTATGCGAGCGGAGTAGAATACACATAAACTACCGGTATTATCAAGTACATACGCTGAGGAGGGTAGCTTGACAGAGCTAATCTGGGATGGCAAATACGATAAGGACGGGCACAAGGTGGCTCCCTTGCGGGTGCAATTACCTTTCCAGACGGTAGAAACTGTTAACGAGTCAGCACAGGAGCGTCAGCGGACGCTAGACCTCTTTGGCAGTAACCGTCCATCCGAGTGGCGTAACCGACTCATCTGGGGAGATAAGAAATACGTTCTCCCGGCCTTGCTGGAAGAGTTTGCTGGCCAAGTGAATCTTATCTATATTGACCCGCCGTTCTTTACAGGAACCGACCAAATATATACTATTCCGATTGCTGAGTCTGAAGAGTACGTAGTAAAGGAACCATCGCTAATTGAAGAAGCAGCTTATAGAAATGTGTGGAGACAAGGAAGTGATTCATTCTGCAACTGGATTTATGAGACACTGTATTTTTTGAGAGAGTTACTTTGTGATGAAGGTGCCATTTATATCAGGTTTGACCAATATTGGGCTCATTATGTGAAAGTAATTGCGGATGAAATATTTAGTAAGAATAATTTTCAGAATGAAATAGTCGTAAAGCGTATTCATAAAAATGTTACCCAACAAGGAAGGATTTCAATACCACTTGCTACAGATTCGTTGTTTGTCTATTTTAAGACTGAAAAAACCAGATACAAGGACACTAATAGAAAATTAGAAACGCCAAGAGGAAGCTATTGGCGTGCGATGGATTCACCCGGAATCAGACCTAACCCAACGAGGACAATTGAAAATAAAATATTCAGCCCACCTACAGGAAGACATTTTACCTTTACACAAGATAGGGTTGATGAAATGTATGAAGATGGTAGCGTAAGAATAAACGTTAAAACCAATAAATTAGAGTATTTGGTTAAAGAATCTGACACGATGGTCTTAAATTCAAATTGGACCGATATTTCAGGCTACTCTTTCACAACAGGTTATCCAACAGAGAACTCCGAAGTACTTTTAGAGCGTGTCATTCATGCAAGTTCAAATGTAAACGACTTGGTATTGGATTGTTTCGTTGGTAGCGGTACAACAGTAACTGTGGCAGAAAAACTAAATAGACGTTGGATTGCTGCTGATATAGGTCGTTTTGCTATACACACCAGCCGTAAGCGCCTCCTTTCCATTCCCGGTGTCAAACCGTTCATTGTCCAAAACCTCGGTAAGTATGAGCGCCAGCTATGGCAGGCGTCAGAGTTCGGGAAGCAGATTGAGCAGAGGATAATGGCATACAGGTATTTCATTCTGGAGTTGTATAACTCCCGGTCTATCACGGGCTATACCTGGCTGCATGGCGTTAAAGCTGGGCGAATGGTGCATGTGGGCGCGGTAGATTCACCCGTGAGTCCAGGTGATATTACTCAGATAGCCGCCGAGTTCAAGCGAGCAGTCGGTAGTGGTAAGGATGCCCCGCCAACAAATGGTGTTGATATTCTGGGTTGGGACTTTGCTTTTGAGCTCAATGAGGTTGCCAAGCAACAGGCTGCCCAAGCCAACATTGACTTACGGTTCCTGCGTATACCTCGCGAGGTGCTGGAGAAGAAGTCGGTGGAGCAGGGTGATATTAGGTTCTTTGAGCTAGCCGCGTTATCAGTGGACGTAAAGAAGAAAGACCGGACAGTCATGCTCACGTTGACTGACTTCGTTATCCCGCCGGATGATGTTCCTGAAGACGTGCGGCAGACTATTAGCAACTGGGAGCAGTGGATTGATTACTGGTCAGTGGACTGGAATAACCAAGATGATACCTTCCACAATGAGTGGCAGGACTACCGCACCCGCAAGAAGCGGGAACTACTGAAGACAATAAGTCACACTTATGAGCAACCAGATACATATATTATTATGGTAAAGGTAATTGACATATTAGGGAACGATACCACTAAGACGCTACAGGTGGAGGTCAACTAAAATGGCTCCCCTAAAACGAGTTGCCACGGAGCAACTGGGCCTGCTGGAAGCACGGACTAAGACCGCACCATGCGTGCCTGCCATACGTGAAGCCGTTGCCGAATGGCGGCGTAGTGATTACAGAGGTATTACTGATACTACGCGACTGCTTCTAAACTATTGGTTCAAGACTGACCATCGACTGACCAATGGGAACCCATTTTGGTATCACGATTCACAACGAGAGGCGATGGAGACGCTAATTTATGTTTACGAAGTAGCCCAGCAACGTCGGCATAAGACTCTGCTAGAGAAGTATTCCCCCAATATTGCTGGCCTGCGTCTCCTACAATATGATGACTTCACCCGCTACTGCATTAAGATGGCCACCGGGAGTGGTAAGACCAAAGTGATGTCCCTAGTAGTAGCCTGGCAATATTTCAATGCAGTGGCTGAGAGCCGGGAAAACTATGCTAAGGCATTCCTCATTATTGCCCCAAATGTTATCGTCTTTGAAAGGCTGCGAACGGACTTCAGCAATGGACGAATCTTCCGGGTAGACCCAGTGATACCACCAGAATTAAAGGTTTTCTGGGACTTTGACTGCTATATGCGGGGTGAGGGCGAACGGGCCAGTTCCCAAGGCGCACTTTACTTAACCAACATACAGCAGTTCTACGAACGCCCAGATAAGGCTATGGGGAAGGAATCAGCGGAAATGACGGCGGTGCTAGGTCCAATACCGCTATCGAGCCAAGTGAATATAGAAGATTTTGATAAGCGGATAGCTAAGAGGGGTGGCCCGTGTCTGGTTATCAATGATGAAGCCCACCATACCCACGATGAAAAAAGTGAATGGAATGAAGTTATCAGGCGATTACATAGCACAATTCCTAATGGCTTAGGAATCCAGCTAGACTTTACTGCAACACCAAGATACAGCAAAGGGTCACTATTTACCTGGGTGATATACGATTATCCGCTGAAGCAAGCTATCATAGATAACATAGTCAAGCGACCTATTAAGGGAATTGCTACTGGAATACAAGAGGGTCGGTCAGACATAGCCAGCACACGATACAGAGCATATCTCGCAGCAGGGGTAGAACGATGGCGGGAATATAGAGACCAGCTCCATAATTTTGGCAAGAGACCAATTCTCTTCGTGATGATGAGCAATACCAACGAGGCGGATGAGGTAGCAGATTACCTCAGGATAAAGTATCCCGAAGAATTTGGGGGAGAGAAACTACAGGTTATCCATACGGATAAGACAGGGGAGGTATCCAAGAAGGAACTGGACAAGGCCAGAAAGGTGGTGAGGGAGGTAGACGAGGTGGAGAGCCCGGTTCATTGTATTGTGAGCGTATTGATGCTACGAGAGGGTTGGGATGTTCAGAATGTAACTGTGGTTGTAGGTCTTCGCCCATATACTGCTAAGGCTAACATCCTGCCAGAGCAGACTATAGGGCGAGGGCTGCGTTTGATGTTCCGGGATTTGGGAACAAACTACACGGAACGGGTAGATGTGATTGGTAACAAGGCGTTTATTGAGTTTGTTGAGCAGCTTGAAAGAGACGAGGATATGGAGCTTGAAACATTCAATGTGGGTATAGACAAGCTGGTCATTGTTATCATTGCTCCTGACCCGGACAAGATGGACAAAGACATCGCTTTGCCAATACTCAGCCCCATCCTGACACGGAAGAAGACCCTGGCTGAGGAAATCGCTGGACTGGATATTGCTGCTATGGTCTGTCCAGTGTTACCCCTCAAGGAAGATGATGCCACAGCTCAGACTTTTAAATATGAGGGTTACGACATTATTACACTTAAGAAACTAATTGAACGCGACTATACCATACCGGAAGCCCAGACATCACAAGAGGTTATCTCTTACTATGCCAAGCATATTGCCCAAGAGGTAAAATTACCCTCTCAGTTTGCAGTATTAGTTCCTAAGGTTCGGGAGTTTTTGACAACGAAGGCCTTCGGTGAGCAAGTGAATCTGGATGACCCAGTGATGATAAAAGCTATCAGCACCAATGTGGCACAGTATGTTACAGTGAAAACCTTTGTGGAAGCTTTGCGTGCCTTAGTGATTGAGAGATTAGAGCCCCACCTTCTGAATGCAGGACGCAAACTTTCAGATACTGAACCTTTCCCTTACTCTCGGCTTACCTGCGAAGCCCGGAAGACTGTTTTTAACCTAGTGCCCTGCGACAGCCATTTGGAAGAGAGGTTCGCTAGATTCTTAGACAGTGCCAAAGATGTAACAGCCTTTGCCAAACTGCCGCAACCGTTTGGCTTTGTTATAGAATACACCGACGCTACCGGCAACCTGCGTTACTATGAGCCAGACTTCGTAGTTGTGCTATCTGACGGAAACCATTATCTTGTGGAAACCAAAGGGCTTGAGGATGCAACTGTGCCTCATAAGGACCGAGCAGCTCAAATCTGGTGTGAGAATGCTACGCTACTAACAGATACCGCCTGGCAATACATCAAGGTGCCCCAGAAAGAGTTTGACAAACTAGAGCCAACACAATTTTCTGACCTGCTAGTGTTTTTGGATACCAAGCTACTCTAAATTAATCTCTCATTGAGAGGAGTTTTACCACACTTGGTAATCATCCTAAGCTAATATATCAAGGCAATTGTACTCTATATGCTATCAGGCTTTGGTATAGCCTTCCCCAGACAGCTAAATCCCTTCTCAAAGGTTGCTCTTAGCTAATCTCACGATAGCGGTATCCTATAGAACTTCAAGCTGTCCTGAAAAGCAACAGACCCGAAATATTCCAAGCTTCATTTGGTGAGAACAGGTTAAATCAGTATATATTCAGCTTTTGCTTTTCTAGACCTTCGTATCTGAGTACACGCTCAAGCTGTAGCTGGCTTGACGTTCCCGTTGACGTTGACGGCGGGGCACAGCAGGTTACAACCCACCACGCCAATCGTGGTTTCGGGGGTCGGGGGACTGTACCAGACGATATGGGACACGATGGAACGGCACTTTGGGCTCGAGATTACGAAACCGCTGCTGCAAGTTAACGATTAATTTCAGTTTAATTTACCTTCTTTGGGGCGCACTAGATAAACAATATTTACTACAGTATTTCCTGTTGGATCCCATACATTGAAAAGTAAATCTGATTGGGAGTCATGTGCTCATTTGGGTCGCACTAACATTCGTTATGTTGGGTAGTGGGGTTAGATTCGAACCAACGACCTTCGGGTTGGGGGACCGAAACTGTGAAAGCTAATAAAAAGGAACGTTTGTTCAACCAAATGAAATAACTGTACTTCTCACCTTTTACTAGATATAGCTTCGAAAACTGAACACTGCACTGTCCAAAAGTGTCCATTTTGTTCATTTTATTGAACGTTGTTTTCCGGCATCGCTATATATTTATATACCGTGGTTCTGCTACGCACCCCTATCTCTGTCATAATTTGAGAAACCGGAATACCAATACTGTCAAGTATTTTCGCTCGACTTATCTTTTCTGCTTTACCAGGCTTCTTGGGAAGCCGCTCATCCATTATCGGATCACTTATTGCGAATGCATGACTCAATTCAGTGTTCCAGAAAGTCGGTAAAGAATTCTCAACCAAACCCATGAAATCTGTATCTTCCGAATACACATATGACCATTTTCTTTTATCACCACTAAGATCATTAAAAGCAAACTTTGCCTGTTCGGCAATATTGTTAAGTTCCTTCCGGTCGAACTTTATCTGTAGCATTGCCGGTTCCTTGAATATTATTACATTAGCCTGGCTGATAATATTCTTGTCTATTTGCCTTGTTTCCGGAGTAACAAATACAAGAGTCAGGTTTCTCTGCCTGCTGAGGTTTACCAGCTTGGACATTTCCTTGCTTTGGGTACTGAGACTATCCCTGGAGTGACAACGTAGGTAAGCTTCATCTATCAATACAATGGAAAATGGAGGAATCTCATTAAGATTATGGGCTATACCTATCCAATCCGGTAGTAACTTCTGTGCTTGTGCCGGAAAACCTAGTACATAAGGATTTAATATATACCTGAAAATCTCTAATAGTCTATAGCCAAGTCCAGATTTGCCACTACCCCTCTTCCCTGGAATTATTAGAACACTAGGAAGAGGAATAATCTTTAGCCATAGCCTTTCTTCTGAAAGCTGAGTATTACGGACAATACGGGCTCGCTGAATATTGGGCTTAATTATCTTTTCGTCATGCGGTTGCTTTATTATCGTATTTATTTCATTGGGACCAATCACTTCGTTGTTATCCTTCAAAGTGTTGGTCATGCTTGCCATAATCGCATAAAGTACATCCGGAGCTACTTTCTGCATTATTTTCACTCCTGTGAATAGGATTCCCAGACCTACCACAGGGCTATAATTATTTAGAAATGAAGAAACATGTTCTGGGGTAACTACAACCGGTAATTTGATGTTCATAAGAAACCTCCCTCTACTTCTGACTTAGTAATGAACGACACAGGCCATAGCGTGAAACATAAATCGCAAATGCGTTGTTTTACCCACAATATTTAATGGTTTGTCCTTCCTAATTGGCATTGTTTAACTCCTTGTGCTATCTATGTTAAACTCATAAGGAATTGCTCTATCGAAATCGAGTTGCATCGATGACAATTCATGATTTACCTATTTCAGAGCGACCCAGGGAGAGACTGCAAAAATTTGGGGCCGAAGCCCTGTCTGCTCAGGAGATTTTGGCTCTGATTCTGGGTCGTGGTATTGCCGGTGAATCAGTGACGGTGACGGCGCAGAGGTTATTAAGCCGGTTTGATAATCTTAAAGGAATTGCCGGCGCTTCGGTGGAGGAGCTATCCCAGGTGAGGGGAATTGGTCTGGCCAAGTCGGCTCAGATTAAGGCGGCGGTTGAGTTGGGTAACCGTCTGGAAGGTTATCTAGAATCGGCTGAGAAACCTCTGGTGAAAACGCCTAAGGATGTAGTGGCTCTGGTGGGGGGCAGGTTAAAAGGTAAGAGGAAGGAGCATTTTCTGACGCTTTTACTGGACACCAGAAACCAGCTAATAAAAGTCGCCGAGATTTCAATCGGTAGCCTGGATACCAGTATCGCTCACCCCAGGGAGGTATTCCGGGAGGCAATATCAGCCAGTGCTGCCTCGGTTATTCTTGCCCACAACCACCCCTCAGGCGACCCCGAAGCCTCAGAAGATGACATAAGACTAACCAAAAAGTTAGCTGAAGCCGGGGAGATTATAGGCATAGATGTTTTAGACCACAT
>SDBT01009109.1_pt1 | contig 16134 bp, 10 predicted proteins | sample 2277101 | NCBI WGS metagenome assembly SDBT01 (sample SAMN10404973, study PRJNA504765) | marine sediment metagenome | isolation source: marine sediment core GS10_PC15, 103 cmbsf | place: Arctic Ocean: Southern Knipovich Ridge | collected 2010 | reverse complement strand
GATTATAGCTTACAATTATTGGAAAAAGAGAATGGTTACCAGGTTGTATCCGGAAGTATTAATGAAAATGAGCCCACAGGAAAGGAGCAGGGGTTATTGTTTTCTTCTTCAAAAAATGGATTTACTAAAATTGAATACTTTAAAAGTGGTAAGATAAGCATTGGCTTCTTTGAGCTTGGAAACAATGGACCGGTGGAACTATATGCAAAGGTTCTATACAGATCGGCCTGTGATGATGTGGCCGATAATACCATCCCAAGAAACAGGTATTATATACCCTGTATTGAAGAGGAAGATAAAATAGGAGTTGTTGAGAAAACACCATTTCCTGATGAACCTGTAACCGTAACCGGGGGCACCTATGAAGCCAGGGGCTTTAAAAAAATGTTTCTCGGATCACTTCACAGAAGTACATGGCTGACCCCTGTAAGTATCTCCTGTCTGAATCTTGACACTGCAAAAACCGGTTTAACACCTTTTGCCCTCGGGGGTGGCAGGCAAACCACCACATTGAAGTTCCTGGCAAACGATGGAAAAGAATATGCTTTCCGTTCAGTGGATAAAAATCTTGTCAATGCGCTTCCCATGGAGTTCAGGAATTCCTTTGTTGCAGTGATGATAAAGGAGGTAACTGCTACCGAGTATCCCTATGGAGCAATTGTTGCCTCCTCCCTTTTGGATGAAACTGACATCTTACATGCCAGGCCTGAATTGTATGTCCTTCCAGATCATCCTGGTTTAGGGGTTTTCCGGGAACCATTTGCAGGTTTATTCGGAATGCTGGAAGAGCGGCCAAAAGACCCTTATGATCAAATCAAGGGATTTATGGGGGCTGATGATGTCACACGCAGCGTTGGACTGTTCAGAAAACTATACAAGGACAATGATAAATATGTTGATGCTAAGGCATTTGGAAAGGCCCGGGCATTTGATATTTTAATTGGTGACTGGGGAAGACATGAGGATAATTGGAAATGGGCCGGTTATAACAGAGGGAACAAAAGAGTTTATTATCCCATTCCCAGGGACCGGGATCATGCCTTTTGCAGATGGAATGGATTACTGCCATACATTGCAGACAGGGAATGGGCCATGACAATGGTTGAAAGCTTTGATTACGATTTTTATGATATTAAAAGTTTAACCTGGCCTGCGCGACATGTGGACAGACTATTGCTTACTGATCTGGATCGCAATGATTGGAGAAATATCTCAGCAAATCTGCAGCAGACCATGACGGACGAAGTAATCGATAGGGCCATCTCTGCACTGCCGCCTGAGGTTATACCTGTTTCAGGAATTGAGATTGGTGATATGTTGAAATCCCGAAGAACCCAACTGCCTGATGCTGTTGATGAATATTATTTACTGCTCGCCAGGCAGGTTGATGTAGTAGGATCGAATAAACATGAATATGTTGAGGTAGATCGGTTGGAAACAGGTAATGTCCGGGTTAAGATGTATAAAAAAAACAAAGAGGGAAAGATCTATTTTGATGATCTCCTTTATGACCGGGAGTTTGACAGGAATGAGACCAGGGAGATTTGTATTTACGGCCTGGATGGAGTTGACATTTTTAACGTAAGTGGTTCATCAAAAAAAAGTATTCTGGTAAGAATAATCGGAGGGCCGGGCCTTGATGAAATAAATGATCATTCAACTGTGAAAGGATCCGGGAAACACACATTCGTTTATGACGACGAATCAACGGTACTGAATCTGGGTGCTGAATCAAAAAATAAAACTTCGGATGATCCCGGGATAAACAGGTACGACCGTCAATCTTTTATGTACAACACCTATTTTCCAAAGCCCTTGATTTTTTACTCCTCAGACGATGGATTAGCGGCATCATTTGGACTCAACTGGACCACCCATGGGTTTAGAACAGAGGAATACAAAAGCAAACATGATGCTTACATCAGGGCCGGTACTTTTGGGAATGTACAATTTGGGGTAAAAAATCATTGGAAGGCGTTGATGGGAGAGTGGGGCGCCGGATTCAATGCTGTTTATGGGCACTATTTCCCCTATTACAATTTCTTTGGCCTGGGCAATAATTCTGTCAAAGATCCTGACCTATTTGATACGGAGTATTATAAAATAAATGTGAAAGGATTGATGACAAATCTCTATACCGAAAGGGAGATCTTTAAAAAAGGGATATTCAGACTGGGTCTGCTGTTTGAAAATTTCGACTCGGATAACCATTCCGATTCTTTGCTGATCATGCAGGGAAACACCATTCCAGGAGCTAACAGGGTGGTTCTGGGTGGGATCAATGCCAGGTTCTACCTGGATTTTCGTGACAGAGAGATATTTGCCACCAGGGGTATCCAATTCCTGGCTGAAAATAAGAGTTATGTTACGATGGATGGAGCATCCGGAAATTTCGGACTGGCCGAATCCTATCTTAAATACTATGGTACGGTTGACCTGTTTTTTCCGGTCACCCTGGTTGTTAAGGTAGGTGGGAGTAAAAATTACGGTCAGCAGATCCCGTTTTACAAATACACCTATCTGGGACAATTCAATAATTTAAGAGGGTATAAAAGAAATCGTTTTACAGGAGATGCCAGCGCATATCTGAACAGTGAACTGCGTCTCCATTTAGGAAGAGTGAAGAATCTTTTCGTGCCATTTGAAACCGGACTGATCGGGTTTTATGATCTGGGTAAGCTGTGGTTTGAGGGCATCTCTGAAGGGGGCTGGCATGCTGGTTATGGCGGAGGTTTTTACATATCCCCGCTCACCCGTGATTATTTATTTACCATGCTTTTTGAATCATCTGTTGAGGAGCAATTGCTCTTTCGATTTGGAGTCGGATTTTTTCTGGACAGGTAAACAATACTTAAAATGAAACGGAAATTACTTTCAGGAGATAAGCCGGTAACTGATCCTGGATCATTGGGTCCTTCAGCTTCCGGAATCGTTGGAGAAATCATGGAAATTGAAGGGAAATATAAATTCATAGTAAATGCGCACGGGGAGATGATGACACTCATAAACAAGGATTACGTTTATGAACTTGTCAATGACTCCTGGTGCCGGACATTTGGTAAATCAAGAGAAGACATTATCGGAAAAACAGTTGCAGAGGTATGGGGAGAGAAGAAATTCAAATCTGAGCTAAAAAGGAAAATTGATCAATGCCTGCAGGGGAGCATATTTAAGGAAGAGGATTCATTTATCATTGCAGGTGGTGAAAGGAGATATTATGCCGTAACCTATTTTCCTTTCAAAAACATTGACAATGAGAGCACCCATGTTGTAGGAGTCACCAATGATATAACCGAGAAAAAAGAGGCTGAAACAGCATTGAGAAATTCAGAGAGAGAACTCAGGGTATTGAATGAAAAGAAAGATCAACTCCTGTCAATCATTAACTCTGATCTTGAAAAAGCTTCGAAGTATGTCAGTTCACTCCTGCCTGATGAAATTGACACCGATGGTTTAAAGATCAACTGGAAGATAGTTCCTTCTGCTCAACTTGGCGGTGACAGTTTCGGATATCACTGGATTGATGATGAACACATGGCCCTGTATATGCTTGATGTTACCGGGCATGGGATTGGTGCCGCCCTTCATTCGGTATCTGTATTAAATATTATAAAATTTGAGACCCTGATAAACACGAACTTCAGAAATCCACATGAGGTTTTAAAAGGATTGAATCATGTATTTAAAATGATTGATCATAATTCCCTCTTCATTACAATGTGGTACATCGTATATAAAAGATCAACACGGGAATTAAGTTATGCCGGTGCAGGACACCCTCCTCTGATCATCTTTAATTCAGATGGGATACCGGTGAAAATCTCATCCCGGAATCTTATTATCGGAGTGGATGATCAATTTGAATTTCAATCGGGCACGTATCATATTGAAGACAAGGCCGAACTCTATATGTATACGGATGGTGCTTATGAGGCAATTCTTCCAAATGGGAATATGATGAAGATTGACGACCTGGTAGACTATTTTTCAGAGCATCGAAATAAACATGCAGATGAAATCGATACGTTATATGACACCCTGGTTGATTGGAATTCAGGTAAAAGTCTTGACGATGATTTTACGATGATGAAAGTAAGTTTTACCTAGTGTTCTTTTTGAGACTTATGAATAAAGCTACACAGAAGTACATTAACCGGGATATAAGCTGGCTCTCTTTTAACAGCCGGGTACTTGAAGAAGCCCGGGATAAGACCCTGCCATTGTATGAAAGATTAAAATTCCTGGCGATCTATTCATCAAACCTGGATGAGTTCTACAAAGTAAGGGTTGCAGCCCATCGAAGAATGTTAAAACAACCGGGCAGGAATTCGGGCGAGATGAGTTCAGATCCTGCCGGGGTATTAAGTAATATTCTCACCATTGTTGATCGTCAGCAGAATGAATTCGGCAGGATTTTCTGGAAAGAACTGGTTCCTGAGCTCAGGAGAAACAACATTATTCTGGTACAAAACAGGCGCCTGAATAGATTGCACAGGGAAAAGATCACCCGCTTTTTCTATGAAGAAGTAATACCCTATTTACAACCCATTTTGTTATTAAAAGGGTTGGTATCTCCGTTTCTTCAGGATGATGTAATTTATCTTGCCATTAAGTTGTATAAAAAGACGAACCATCCTGAAGTGAAAGATATAAAGCGTAAAGCCCGGTATGCGATCGTAAATATACCCACAGATCAATTGCCAAGGTTTATTGAGTTACCGGGGACGAAAGAGAGACACACAGTAATTTTTCTTGATGATGTAATTAAAATGAATCTTGATGCCCTTTTCCCGGGATATGAGATAGACTCTTCTTTCAGTGTAAAGTTAACCAGGGATGCTGATCTGGATATTGAAGATGAATTTACGGGAGATCTGGCAGATAAGATCAGCAGGAGCCTGGTAAAAAGGAAGACCGGTGTCCCTTCCAGGTTTCTTTATGATGCAAACATCCCTGAAGCTTTTCTGAAATTGTTAAGAAGTACATTCAAACTGGCACGGGAGGATCTTGTACCCGGGGGAAGGTATCATAATTTCTCAGATCTGTTTTCATTCCCCAATCCCCTTTCTCCAAAGTTTGAAAATAAATCCCTGCCTGCATTAGTGAAAAAAGAGCTTCTTCAGTATAATTCCATGCTGGAAGCTATCGAAGAAAAAGATTGGATGCTTCATTTCCCATATCACTCTTATGATCCTGTTATCAGGTTTCTGAATGAGGCAGCGATCGATCCAAAAGTGAAGGAGATAAAAACAACCCAATACCGGGTTGCTCCTGACTCTTCGGTGGTGAATGCCCTGATCAATGCCAGGTACAATGGTAAAAAAGTCACAGTCTTTGTTGAGGTAAAAGCCCGGTTCGATGAGTTTGCGAATCTGCAGTTTGCTAAAATCATGAAAAAAGCAGGCATTCATATCATCTATAGCATACCGGGATTGAAAGTTCACGCGAAAGTTGCCCTGGTATTGAGAAAATCAGAGAAAAACAGGAAGGATGCATATGCTTTTTTAAGTACAGGTAATTTTAATGAAAAGACCGCTAAAATATACGCGGACCATGGATTCTTTACCAGCAATGAGACCATTACTTCTGAATTAAAGGATCTTTTTGGCTATCTGGAGAATCAAACCAGGAGGTTTGATCCGAAACTTCTGCTGGTGGCACAGTTTAATTTAAAAAAGGAGTTAACCAGGAAGATTAACCGGGAAATCAAGAACGCCAGAGAAGGAAAGCCGGCATGGATGATTTTGAAAATGAATGGAATGGATCACAGAAAAATGATAGACAAACTATATGAGGCAAGCAAGCATGGAGTTAAGATCGATTTGATCATCAGGGGGATATGTTGTGTTATCCCGGATGAACCATACAGTAAAAACATAACCATCACGAGAATTGTTGATCGTTTCCTGGAGCATGCAAGGGTATTTGCCTTCAACAATGGTGGTGATCATGAAATCTACATGGCTTCTGCCGACTGGATGAACAGAAATCTTGACAGAAGGATTGAGTTGTGTTTTCCAATCGCTGATGAAGGTATCAAAAGGGAGGTGATGGATATTCTTCATATTCAGCTGAAGGATAATACCAAGGCAAGGATCCTCGACAAAGATCATCACAATCTGCCGGTTGAATCAGACGGAAAGACTAAAATAAGAGCACAAACTGCAACCTATAACCTGCTAAAAGGTTGACCGTTCTGTTCCCTGGTTAATTGATTTTATACTGTAAAAACATCCCGTAATGATCCGGATAATAGTATGGAACCAGGGAGAGCTTGTTTTTGCTTTTGTTGCCAATTTTGTTGCCAAGGAAATTCTTAACTGCCGGATAAACCAGGTATACCGCTTTTGTTGAAAGGATGCCTATTCCTGCTCCAACCAGCACATCTGACATCCAGTGCCTGTTGTTCAGCATTCTGAGTACTCCTGTGGAAGTGGCTATTGAATACCCTGCAACGCTGTACCAGATACTCTGATCTTTGTACTCTTCATGTAGTAAAGTTGCAGAAACAAAGGCAAGGGTCGTATGGGTGGAAGGAAATGAATTGAAATCAGAACCATCCGGGCGCAATACATCGGCGGACCTTTTAATGATGCCGGTGGTTGCTAAGCCAAGCGAAAGGGATATAAGATAAATCAGGCTTCGGTCCACAAAATTATTTTTCCCCTGTACGCCTGCTAAATTTAAGCCATATACACCTGCAGCCGGCACAAACATCAGGTAATCATCCATGTTGGTTTGGAAATCCGGGTAATTTTTCTGGATGCACTCGTATGCATCATGACTGCTGTACCATCCATGATCGTTCATTGTAGCAATTCCGGTACCAATCAACAGAGAAGGAACCAGCAGCAAAGACACCACCTTTTTTTGATGCCACGCAATTTCAATTTCCATTGAATCAGAAATTTGTGCGGAAATGGTCACATGAGAAACCAGTGACAGAATGATGAATATGGTCAGGGATTTTTTAAAGGTCATTTAGAGGTATCCTTAAGAATGCCGGCCCTACTGTTATCCTAAAACTTTAAAGATAAGGCCAGTCCGTTAACCTCACCCCCAAATGGAACAATTGCCAGATTGGGCCTGGTTATTTTATGCAACTGTGGAATCAGGATTCCGGTACCTGCGCCCACCATCAGGCCGACTATGGTATCTGTAGGAAAATGTTTCATTCCTTTGTATCTAAACAATCCTGTAAAAACGGGAGGTATGAGTGCGAGTGAATATATGAGGTATTTCTTATTTCCCAATTCGGGATGATAATCGTTATAGACTTTGGCAACAAAAAAACTTGCAGAAGCGGAAGAGGAAGTATGCCCGCTATAGAATGAGTTTTTTGTCCGGGCACCTGTTTTTTCATTCCAGGGGACATCCGGATTATAGACCAGTGGTCTGATCCTGTCAATATGAATTGCCGATCCCCAGGAGTACAGGTTCCCGACTATTGCCTGGGTTTCAAGAAAAAGCAACAGCAATTCGCCCCAGTCCTGCCTGATCTTTTTATCTGCCAGTAACAAAAGCGGTAAAGCATAGCTTCCATACATGCCAAAATCGGATATCGTTCTGGCTGTGGGTGCAAAACCGGCATCCTGCCTGGTAGCGGATCTGTCAAATCGATTTATATCATTCGCGTCAAGACCTATGATGGTTAAAGAATCCAGATGCGGCTTACTGTCAACAATATTCAATCCCCAGAAATTGGTTGCCATGGCCACCGCGGTTACAGGGATGTCAATATGGAGATTGACATTATACACTTTGTGTTTCAGGCTGTCGCGTCCTTCCGGATAAACATTACATGCAACCAAAAACAAGAATAAGGAGAAAAGGACTTTTTTCATTGGAAACAAATTAGAACAGAAATTTAAATTTGAGGGAGAAAAGTCCGGCCAGCTCATCCTTTGACCGCTCATAAGTTGCGGACAGTACGGCAATGCTGAATGGAGATATCCATATTCCACCCCCGTAGCCATGATGCCAGAGGTTGGAATTCTCACCTTCAAGCCAGACCCGGCCAATATCATTGAATCCGATGATCCCTAATTCACCCCTGGCAAAATAGGTTGAAAAATCGAACAGCTTGAACCGAAACTCGGTATTCTGGTAGAGACTGGCATCCCCTGAAAACCGTGTGGCCCTGAAACCACGGAGGTTGGTGGTTCCTCCCAATGAACTGGCCTGGAAAAATTCATAATCCCCAATATTCATACTTCCCCCAACCCTGAAAGCCAATACGGTCCTGTAGGGTTTTCTGAAACTCAAGAAGAGGCTTAACTCTGAACTTACCTGGTTAAATGTTTTCTGCGCCTGGTTCAGATCATAATAAAAAGATGCATTTGTATTCCAATATATTCCACGGGTTGGAAGTGTTTTAGAATTTCTGGTGTCAAACTGGTAACGTGCATTTATTCCGGCATATTCCTGGTTGTCAAAAATTTCCGGATCCAAGCCATTGGCAGGCAGATCAGAAATGTACCTGCCATCGGTTTCCTCAACATTATATTTCTGATAAAACAACCCGGCTGAGAATGTATTGTTATTGATGGTTTTACTTAGTTCCGGATGAATACTTAAATGGCCAATCCTTACCCGATGGTAGTCTATGTCATCTGAACCCTTCTCAGTTTCATTCCCCAATCCAAAATAATTTTGTGTGTACCTTGGATCCCTGATGTCCATATGTAATTGAATATCCAGACCCATTAAAGCCGAAGTGAAGATGCCATCGTAAATGAATTCCAGGGCTTTTGTAGCAGACGCATACCTTGCACCCAGCGTATGGTTGCTGGCGTAGGGCGATTTTTGAAAGCCATAGGTGGTATATATGAATCCTGCTCCCAGGACCAGGAAGTCATCGGCATTGTAGCCAAAATAGGCCAGGGGGATGAACTTATTGTAGTTGAATGCCGTGTAAGTATATCTGTTTTTTTCCGGGTTGTCAGAGGTTCTGTTCCTGGCCTCTGTGCCAAAGTCAATGTCATTTTTTCCCCTGGTATCGTATACGATGGTTCTTTTTGTCACTCCCCGCACCTCGGATTTGTCCTTAATATCATCCTTCCCGGGTCCGCCGATAATACGGACCTTCATCCCTTTGTCCACCTTTCCTTCGATATCAAATTCATCTTCTCCTTTCAGTCCGTACAGGCGTATCTCACGGGTTTCATCATGCTTGAATTTACGTTCATAGATCTTGTCCTTCTTCTTACCCTTACTGCTGACAGACCATACCTTCACTTTTGTTTCATTGTTGTTCAGCCGCTCAACCAGGAATCGTTCTCGTTTATCACTTCCCACGATATCAACCTTTTTTGAGATGATGGAATAATGTTCAGCTGCAAATGCAGGAAGCTGGTCCCGCCGCGACTGGAGTTTGGCAATGGTGGTGCTTCCTTTTATTTCAGTGATCTGTGGTGGCATGTCATTGATGGCTGCAGAGATTACCTCATCGGTGAGTCTGTCCTGCATCTTTTCAGCAGCCCTGATCCACTCCTTTTGAGTAAGTTCATTCAGAAACCTCCTGTCAAGCCACTTTCCCTGGGATATGAGTCCTCCCATATCCTTGATCTCGTAATCAAATCCCTGGGTTATCCTGAGAGCGAATTTCCTGCTTGAGATCCATGGAAACAGTCCCTCATTCAGGAAAAATGTCTGGTCGCGGTCCCTCGGAACAGCCCGGTAAAGCATCTTGTCTCCATCCTTAAAGCCGGCCCATCTCCACTGGTCCTCATGCCTGTCCCAGTCCCCTATATAAACATCAAATAGCCTGCACTTCAAAAAATGCTCCTGGTCCATCTGGTTATCATGGTCATCCACGATCTCATCAAACATATCCGGTGATCCGATTATATGCTTTGAACGCCCGAAACTTGCCACATCCTTCCGGTTTCCGTTGGGCCGTTCTTCAAACAGGTAAAGCCCTTCCCATACATCATCCATGTATTCCCCCAATCTCGGATCTTTGGTCAGGTAAACAATTTTCGGATTGGTATGGTAAATTCCCGTAGCATCGGCCAGCCGGGGCACCGACAGGGCCGCCCAGGGAAGATAGGCAGACATCTGGTCCTGGGCAAGGTCGATTGCCAGTTGCATTTTAACCACTTCAGGGATCACCTTGGATGGATCCTTTTCGATGGACCGGAGTACCCATTGCTGTTCCTGCTTATTTTCCAGCCTCAGGGATTTTGTCTGTCCGCCGCCGCCTTTCTTCACAATCTCAAGCCTACCTTTTTCATTGTTGAAATCGAAAACAGGGACCTCCACAGGGATGAGCCACTCTTCCCGGTAATTGTCTCCGAAAAACCTTCTTTTAAATTTACTGGCCTGGTATTTTTCTCCGTTGGGATAGGTGGTAACTGTACTGTCTGAGTAATCTATTTCACTCAGATATTGTTCGATTCGCTTCTCTTCGTACAAGGGCTTATTGAATAGCTTTTTCCGAAAAGCCAGGTCTTCGGAGGTGGTAAAGAATTCAAGCCAAACATCTCCGTTGTCATAAAAATCAAGTCTGGCAAAGCCTTTCTGCATTTGGGCATAATCCGTTTTCTTGCTCCGGGCAACATATGTTGAGATGCCCGCAGCTCCGCTTACAATATGATGAATGGAATCTCTCTTTACATATTGTAAGTTATGTTCATGCCCGGCAGCATAGATAATGTTTGAATGACCCTCAAAGGTTTCCAGCAAGGCTTCAATCAACAATTTATATTGAGGGTGAGAAAGATCCTCGCGATATCCGAGAAATTTTCTGTAGCCTGTGTAAAGGAATCCGGGCAACGGGATATAGAGTGCTTTGTTAACTTCCAACAGGGGAAACAGGTTATCAGCAGCTGCGAAATGCCCCCCATGATTCCCGACACTGTACAAAGGATTATGAGCAGCGATTATTATTTTTTTATCCCTGTTTCTGCTGATCGCATCCTCTATCTGAACGAAAAAATCTACCTCATCCACAATTCCCGCATAGCTTTTTTCATTTTCATGAAACCACCAGTGGGAATCAATTATAACAATCACTATATCCTCTGTCAAATGCACTTCTGCCGGACCTGGCCTGCCTTTCCTTGGTAAAAAGACATCACTCTTATCTAAATAACCTTCAATGTACTTCCTCTGGTTTTTTACATATTCCAATCCTTCCTTTTTTCCCCTGGCCCAATCGTGATTGCCGGGAATAAAAATGATCTCACCTTTGAAATTCTGCAGGATCTCCAGTTGGGCCATCAGGCTCTCATGTGCTACATCCCAGGATCTGTGCGTCGAATCGGGCAAACCACCGGGCTGAACATTGTCTCCCAGAAACAGGACTGCGCTATTCTCTCCTGCCCTGCTAAGATGGGATTCCATCATGGATAGTAAGGATTCATCCGTATATGCACGCCTCGAATCACCGATTAAGAAGATAGAATAGATAACGTCCGATGAATCAGCGGGAATTTCATCCTGCCAGTTATACACTGATTTGTTATAAAATGGTTTATAGCTGGCACATGATGTGCAGAAAAGTACAAGAAGAACAAAAAGAGGTTTGAAATTACTTTTCAATTGCATTGAAACTGAATTTTAGTATATACCCTTTCCCTCCCTGTCCTTCGTTTGAAATGAACATATCCCCGGTGGGCGAAAAACATATCCCCTCCGGTTGCCGAAATATTTTAGGATCCATCTCCTTCACATCCAGTACTTTACCTCTTCTATTCAGTACAATGAGCAGTTTCCCAACACTCGAAATAATGTAGATTTCGCCGTACACGGGATGAATGGCAATCCCGGAGGGCTGAAAACTAGTTTCACTTTCAATGAGTCGCAATTTTTTGGCAACTCTTACAGAGAGTTTTGTAAAAGCATTGTGATCTATATAACTGTCGAGTCGTTCCAGATCAATCAGAAAGTGAGGCTTTTTATTAAGTTCCTCCTTCTCAATATCGAATTTATATATTGCCTTAAAGCCTTCGTACAGGTTCTCTTTCTCAATTGAAGGCGACCCCTTGCAAGCAATCAGCAGGACATTTAATAATGGATCATAAGCAATCCCTTCAGTGTCGTTTTTTCCTTTTAGCGGGGTTTTAAATTTTTTAATTTTCCGATCTTTTTTTTTATAGTTTTCAACCCTGAATATTTGTCCGTTATTTCTTAAAATATAAGCTGTTTTACCTACGATAGCCAGATCCTCATAATCGGCATCTTTCCCAAAATCATATTTCTTAATGATTTTTTCATGTTCAAGACTTAAAATATAGATATTGGCCTTTTCATCCTGTACACAGGCAATTTTACCTTTGCCATAATATGATATTCCCGAGATCTCTTCAAGGTAAGAGGGTAGCTTATAATTTGCTTCCGGATTTCCAAGATCATATGCAAACAGATATTTATCCATAAGTATCGTTTCAGGGTTGTGTGGATTGCAGAATGACCCGGACAGCATGAAAATCATAAGTACTGACAGCTTCACTTTTGTATTAACGCTATATTTATTAAAAATGTTTATTTTTATAAAAGGAGTTATAAGTATATGATCTGGTGAATAATGCACACCACGGGCAAGATTGGTAAAAATAAAATTACGAAAAATAAGTTATAAACATAATGATGATGCATTCATTCACTTCGCGCTATTTGCTTGAATGTGGAATAGTTGAATGTTTACTTTGTTTTTTCCCGGTCGACTTTGGCATATTAAAACAAGGAATACGATGGAATATTTGATCACTCAGGAAACGGAAGAATTTGTAAGAGATCTCTTTAAAAAAAAGATCAAAAAAAGCTTAACATACCATGACATCATACATACTGAATATGTTGTCAACCAGGCAAGGATCATTGGACAGAGATCCGGATTAAGTGATGAAGAGATAAATACAGTGATTGTTGCTGCCTGGTTTCACGACAGTGGCTTTGTGGTTCTCTCCATAGGGCATGAACAGGAGAGTCAAAAAATTGCCAGGCAGTTTCTATCCTCAAAGGGAGTCGCTGAAGATCTCATTAAAAAAGTGGTCAATTGTATTGAAGCTACGAAGATGCCCCAAAATCCCGGAGACGATATCCTGGCCAAAGTAGTGTGTGATGCTGATATGTCCTATTTGTCGGAGGATTTTTACTTTGACAGAACAATCCTGTTGAGAAAAGAGTGGAACAATGAGTCAGAGACAAAACTGAGCAAGAAGGTCTACTATAAGGAAACCGTTGAATTGTTTAAAAATCACAGGTACTACACAGAATACGGGGATTCAGAGTTCTCTCGCGGAAAAGCAGAGAATTTTCAGTCACTTCCAACCATGCTTGATAAGAAACCAAAGAAAAGCAAGAAGGGATCAAACAAACTTAAATCTGAGAATGAGAAGCTGTTGAAGAAATTGAATAAGGAGAAGATACCAGGCAGGGGCGTTGAATCAATGTTTCGCCTGACTGCCAGGAATCAAATAAATTTAAGTTCGATTGCAGACAATAAGGCCAATATTCTCATATCCATTAACACCATTGTTTTAACAGTCCTTGTGTCAATCGGGATCGGAAAGATATCTGATTATCCTGTCATTACTTTTCCTGCCATTGTTTTTATAGCAACCTGTTTGGTTACCATCATTTTTGCCATTTTATCAACCCGGCCGAAGATTTCATCCGGGAAATTCAGCAAAGAAGACATTCATAATAAGAAAATAAACCTTCTTTTCTTTGGGAATTTTTATAATATGACAATGGAAGAGTACGAATGGGCTGTTAAGGAGATGATGTCTGATCAGGACTATCTGTATACCACTATGATCAAGGATCAATACAGCCTGGGGAAAGTAATCAGTCAGAAGTACAGGTTATTAAGGGTTGCGTATACGATTTTTATGATCGGATTAATACTGTCATCCCTCTTATTTGCCCTTTTCATTCTTGTTGTACCTGGTTAATGGCAGGGTTATTACGAATTCTGAACCTTCTTCTGGCTTGGAATAAACTTTTAAAAAAGGAATTTGAAAACCTTTTAGATGACACTTGGATTCTTTTGTTAAATTTGTAACAAAGAATACCAGACAGTAATAACAGGCAGCTGCATGCGTAGTTTCACCGATGATATTGTAATCAATGGAATCCGGAGCCGGGACGATGCTGTATTTAAATACATTCAGGTGAAGTTCCAGGATAGCATCAGGCTGATGGTTATGGAAATGGGTGGTAGCCAGGAAGATGCACAGGATGTATTCAACGAAGGTTTGATAGCGCTTATCCGGCTGGTGGACAGGGATGATTTTAATCTGACCTGCAACCTGGGTACACTGATGTATGCCCTGTGCAATAAGCAATGGAAGCAGCAGCTGGAAAAGAGGATTGCTGCCAGGAACTACCATGTTCGGAAGCTCGATACGACACCTGTCAGGGATTTTACGGAAAATTACGACTATGAGCTTTACAGAACGATTTTTTGGGAGACTTTCGAAGAACTGGATGATGTTTGTAAGGAGATCCTTAAAGGATACCTTAAAGAAATATCCCCCAGGGATATTGCTGAAAATCTCGGATTTAGTTATGGTTATGTGAGAAAGAGAAAGAGTTTGTGTCACAGTTACCTCATGAAGATGATTGAAAATCACCCGGATTATATCAAAATTATGGAGACTGAGCAAACAGCAATTGTGGAATAATCTATGAGGATCTTATGAAGCACAATGCAAACAGGAGTGTACGGCTGACCAATTATATCTACAATGATCTGGCTCCGGAGGAGATCGTTGAGATTGAGCAGGAATTGTTGGAAGATCCTGAACTTTCTGAATCATACCGGATGAATGTGAAGATCAAGGATTATTTGAAAGCAAAGGTCCAACTGGAAGAGATGAAGGCGGATCCAATGCTTGAAGAAGCCGAGAGGTTGGCCGGACTTGCGTTTGAGAGCGACTCGGGCGAAAAGGGAAAGGCTCCCGCATGGCACAATGGTATTTCGGGTTTAATCAGGCCCAGGTTCATTTATTCTACCGCTATCGCGGCTACAATCGCCATGCTGATCGCCATCAGGTTTTTTACACCATTTACAACCACAGACCGTTTGTTCCAGGTCTATTATGAAACGCTGGATGCATCGGATTACTTGCAGCGAGGGGAAAATATTGGTTTCAATCTGAGTCTGTCTGAAGCCATCAGTGAATATGGCAAGGGAAAATATGAACGATCGGGGCTCCTGTTAAGCCAGCTGGGTTCAGATCCTGAGAGCCAGCCGGAAGTGCAATTGTTCACGGGATTGAATTACATGGGGCTCGAACAATATGTGATCGCCAGGGGTATCCTGGAAGATTATATTGAAAACAACACCCGGTTCATACCGGAGGCTACCTGGTATCTTGGTCTCTGTTGCATGAAAACAGGCGATGTTGATGAAGCCAGAGAGCATTTGACCCAACTGGATGCTTTCGATGGAATGTATAAGGAGGATGCTCAGACCCTGGTGCGAAAGCTACGCCGGATGAAGTAAAATACCGAGAGGGAGATCAACAGGAACAGTCCGGGAATTATGACCAATTTCCAAATACTGATAAGTGGGGCAGGATTGCCGGTGACCTGGTATGCCGCCCAGTAATATGGATGGGTATAGGAGGGAGGAGTGTTGGCCATGTATTGTTGTTTGGCCCTGGTCAGGGCCTTGCTCTTGGAATTTCCCCGCTTCAGATTGTGGTAATATTCCACCATGATGTCAGATCCCCTGGTGTCTTCCACAGGCCAAAGGGTATGGACCACCGATGCAGCGCCTGCCATTAGAAAGCTCCTTGAAAGGCTCATGATTCCTTCACCGCCCTGCAAAAGTCCACCACCTGATTTACAACTGCTCAGTACAACCATGGGAGAGGAGAGGGTCAGCGCATTGATCTCGTAATCATACAATCGGTTGTTGACTGAAGAATTCTCTTCCGCATCCAGGATGAAGTAAGGTGATCCTCCGGTCCTTTCTCCAGCCAGTGCATGCATGGCAAGATGGATGACTGCATCATCTTCCAGGAACCTCTCCACCTCACTTTTCCCTGGATTTCTCCGGTTGCTTTTGCCTTTGATAAATTTCAGTATTTCCCTGACCTCTTCGGCAGCACCCTCAAGTACCAGGGATCTGTCGTCGCCGGAGGAGGTGTAATCGGGTACCCATGCCATGATCCGGGG
>SDBT01009108.1_pt1 | contig 16135 bp, 18 predicted proteins | sample 2277101 | NCBI WGS metagenome assembly SDBT01 (sample SAMN10404973, study PRJNA504765) | marine sediment metagenome | isolation source: marine sediment core GS10_PC15, 103 cmbsf | place: Arctic Ocean: Southern Knipovich Ridge | collected 2010 | reverse complement strand
TTTGGAAGATTTCCCAGGCGACAACGCAGCGACGCTCAACGCTGCCTTCGTCGAAGGTTATATAGCCGGGCTGGGTTCGACGGGCCCCGCCGATACGATCGACGCCGAAACATTCTTCGAGGTGTTGAGGATAGGAACGTTCGCCGAAGCTGCGTTTGCGAGCTGTCCCTACCTTAAATCAACGACCGAACCTGTAGGGTCTCCCTTGTTAACTTCGCCGTTCCAACAGAAGGGCTACAGTGTTTATCGAGGCCTGGGCGGGGCGGAAGCCATCGACTGGTCTACTCCTATTGCCAACATTCGAGCCGGTTCGCAAAGCCATACCACCCAACTCGCCCTGGCACCTGAGAACAAACATATCTTTGGTATTCGAGCGATCTCTTCAGCCGGAATCGCCGAACAAAACAGCCACATCATCAATACCATCGAACTGGACGACCAGGGCGATCTTTTAGGGTCGCCGCTTTCGAAGTTATCTGAACTGACGGCCAGCGTGTTAGCCAACAACTCCGTCCGGTTAGGAATGTCTTATCAACCAATGCCCGGTACGGACTCGCCTGCGAGCTTGGAAGTTTACACAGACTCCGGCTCGGGCAGTCTCGACCTCGAGAACCCCATTTCAGTCGCCCCTTACATAGCAGGCAGATATGACTTTGAAGTCTTGTTACCCGAGCCCGTTTTACCCGCACTTTTTGCTGTAAGAGCAGTACGAGGCTCCCAAGCCGGCCCACTGAGCAAGTCGATCCGTCTCGCCCTTAGCCCAGCCCCACAAGGTGCGATTATTTTCCAGGAGTAGCAACCAGATGGCCACGCTAACAATACCACCTCTCAGTCAGTCGTCATTGATAACAAAGGCTCATCGGGTACGGATATACGTCAACGGTCTTAGAAGGCGAGACCTGGCTATACTTTCCTGGGTCCAGTCGACAGCCCCCGATTTCGGCAGCGCTATCTTAACTGTTTCCCAAACAGGCACATCTTCTCGTGATGGTGGATTTGATTCACTGGCTGACCTGCCTGCCGTTGGCACGGAAGTGCTTATTCAAACTGAAGGTGATCCCGTTGAAGCTGAGCTTTTCGGCAGGGTCGCCTCGCATGATCTCGATGTCAACGATGAGGCTGGATCTTATCCAAGGGCAACAATTGAACATCACCTGATTGCAGCCTTTGGAACAACCATCAACTCCCGTTGGCAGGAACAAGACGGCGAGGCGGTTCAGATACCCAACAGCCGAGCTGTATTCAACTCCAACCAGTCGAATCTTGTCTGCGACGAAACTGTAACCATCAATGGCCGAAAAGGTCGGCTGTTTTCTTCGGAGGCAACTGCCCGCAGATGGTCCGTCGCTGATGGGCTTGGTTATTTACTTGCTACCGAGGCCCCAGGCGAAATTGTCGTTCCTAGCCAGGGAGAACTTGATGGTCTGGCCGGTGGGATAGACCTCGGCCGAATGAATATTACCGGCATGTCGGCCCTGGAGGCGATGGTCCAAATTGCCAAACGAGGCGGGCTGGGCATACGCCCATCGCACACAGGATTGGGGCTCGTTGTCTATCGCGTAGGCGGCCCGGGGAGGGTGCAAAACGTCAGGCTCCAGGTAGCCGGCGAAAAACTGGAAACAGACAAGACCAATCTATGGCGCGGCTCGATCAGTTTCAAACGAAGGCCTTCGCATCGAGGCGTGCTGGCCTTGGGGCAACGAAAACAGTACGAGTCTACGTTTAACCTATCCAAAGGTTGGGATACTGCACTGGAAACTTCCCGCTGGAGGGACTTCACCCGCAGCCATAGCCCCGACTGGCCAGGCCTGTCGGACGTATATCGAAAATGGGTGTTGAATGAGCACAGCCAGTACAGTCAAAACCCATGGAACCTGTCGACATATAACCTTTCATCACTAGACAGTGATGATTTCCTGATAAATGCGCCCCGAAGTTTTCTTCCATGCCTGGCCCGCAATTGGGCAGGAAGTAGCCTTGGAATCGTTGTCGAATTCCGCCTTGATTCTAGCAGTTTGTGGCAAAGATGGACCGGGCCTATGTGGTCTTCCGGCGATGAATGCTCGGTTTACCTCAGCGGGGACAGCTTGCCCAGCCAGTACTTCCAAGCTGCCGTAGCAGGGACTGTCCAGGTGCGAGTAACCGCTACGGTAACCTCCGATGTAAAACTTTCCGCCGAGATCACCGGCGACATCGGCAACATACGACAGGTAATAGATCTGGCCGATCGAGCAGTTTTTCGAAAGGTACATCCAACCAGCGTATTCTATCAGCACCCATCGCTGCCGAGCCCGGCCGAACGGGACGATACGGCTGTGCTTAAAGGCATCGCCTGGCGACTGGCGGATATCGTTTCAACCGCAACAGAGGCCGAGCTTGTCCTCGGTTCGGTAGATACGACCTATCGCGTCGGCGACATCATCGCCCAGGTCGAAGGGCGCCTTTTCGAACTCGGATCGAACACTTATACAAAGCCTTCAATTCTGTCTGTCAGGCACGACCTTGGGGACAAACAGACAACGACCCTGATCGTTGGGGGATAACAAATGAGTTACACGCAATATTACGACGTAGCGAGACGACTGGGACAGGTCGGCCAGGCAAACGGTATTCAATTGGTTCGATTAACTTCCCTCGATGAAGAAAACCGTTATCTAGCCAGGCCAATCGAATTCGACGAAGATGGGGAAACTGTCTTTGCCTCCGAAGATACGCTTATAGTGGTTAACCTGGCTGAACCTGCCGGCAGCGATGGACAAATCCCAGCCGGGACCGACGCGGTCGCACTGGATGTCGAAGGACAGTGGATTTTTTTCGTCAGGCCAACTTCCTTGGCGTTTTTCCCAGCCCGCATCGTCAGTTCCTCCGGCGAAGCTATCTATACCGTACAGGAACAATCTCTCAGCCAGGGCAGCTTCTCCGACAAACAAGGCGTCTCAACCGTCGCTGCCAAGAACCTGGCAGAGCTGACACTTGGAACAGGCGGAGCCGTCGATGACGATGAGATCGTTCAAGTGATGATCGTCTTCGATGGAGGCTCACCGCCAACCCTCAGCTACATCTTTGACCATCCTGTTTACGCCAAATATCTTTAGGTTGAATTAAATGGCATACAATCCATCATGGTCAAACGGTACTGGCGGAACAATAGTCAGTCCGGATCATCACATCGAGCTCATCGACGCCGAGGAAATCGGCGATGCCCTAGATAGACGAAGGAGAATAGCGTTCTGGTCTGGTTTCGATTTTTCCGGCGACCTGTTTGAAGGCGCGTATGTTAAGGGGTCAACCTTCGGTAGTTTCCGGTCGAAGATAGTATCCGATGTTTGGGGGGCTAATTATGGAGCTCTTGGAGGATCACCACCGACCCCGCTGGCTGTTGATTGGGTTTGGCCTATATCCGACGGCGATCAAGGAACGAAACTTACAGGAGCTTTTGTCTTCGACAAGCTTAACGGTACAGGTGCTTGGGGCAGTTCAGCTTCTGATCGGGCTCCAATCGAAGCCCTTGATATTAACGAACTTCGACAGGCAATAGAATGGACTCGTAACGGTGATTGGCAATTGCCGATTTACACCACGGCAGGAATTCTTTCGACCGTGCCAAACATGCCGTGGATCGGAGATGTCATAGCCAATAACGGAACCGATGAATTACGATCTGTAGGTTGGGCTGTTGTTTATTATGACGATAGGGGTATCCAAAACGCCACCGCAAGAAGTTCAAAGGTAGTGGTGTCAGTAGATATCGCCTGCACGGTCGGCGTTTATCACTGTCAATATCCTGTTGATTTCGACAACCCGCCGACCTGGAATAACCCGTGGTCGTCTCCGGGCGGATTGGCTGACAGTACGCTTATCGGCACAGCCAGTTGCAGCCCGGGCTCACCGGGGACTATTTCCGGCGTTTCGACAGCCTTCCAGGCCATGCTTGATGGGTCCGAGCAGAATTTCTTGTTCCGCCGAATGGATACAGGGACCGAAACGATCACCATGACCGCGATTTTTCACGCCAACTTTGAACTGAATACACCCCCGAATTGAGTTAACTATCGAATGTCTCTATTAAGCTTAATAAGCGATCTTACCAGCTTTGGGGCCGCCGGATTGATGGGTGCAATGTGGCTGTGGGAGCGCAGGCTCAATCGGCTGAGAGAGTATCAACTATCCCAGTCGCACGAGCGCATTATGCGCGACGAACAGAGACTTAGCCGGCTCATCCGGGTAATCGAACAAAACACAACCGCTGTTGCGAGCTTCACCGAAACTCAACGCCAGGTCTGCCAGACACTCAAACAGCTTTCTAAGGAAATTCATCGGGCGGGTAATCGTTAGACACTCAGCCGCAGTTGGCATTGATTACCCCCGCTCCGCCTGCGACATACGGAATCGTCAAACTGGTTCTAAACAACTCATAGGAGATACCATGAAAAAAATCATCGAATGGATAAAGGCCAACAAGGGCTCAGCCATTACGCTACTTGTCGTCGCTGTTATGTTTGCAGGCGTCGGCGGGTGCGAATCCAAGACCCTGGCAGTAGACGGCGGGAAAGAAATGACCCGATCAGAGTTTATAAAGGCCGGCCGAAATACACTTGCCGCCCTGGAAGCTGAGAGTGTAGACCTACAAGCTGCAACCCAAAAGCATAACGCCAGGATCGCCGCGTTTAACGAAGCCTTTGAAGCTGGGGTAGAAGACCTAAACGAACAGGATGACCTGAAGATTGAACTACTGACGGTTGGCACTGGCTTAATTTCGACTGCTGCCGATACTGTCGCTCCGGGTGCCGGCACGATCGTAACCAGCGCGTTAGGTGTCGGCGGCTGGGCCTTGATTGGACGCTCCGCCTGGCGAAGACGGAAAGAAAAGCAGGAGGCTTAACATGAGCCCCGGTACTCTCACGAAGGCCGGGGTTTCTTTATGCGCAGAAGGTTGAGTTAATATTTTGTTTGGGTAAAATTGATAACCATTTAAAAAATCAGATTTTACTTATTTAATATCATTAAAAACTGCCTATTTAATATAGCAGTTTATGCTTGACTCCCTTTGATTCGATATGTATACTTAGCTAGGAAATAAGAGGTGCATTATGGTATATAGTCAAAACATATCGAACCAAATGAACGACCGGCGCCAAGAGATAGGCCTTTCCATAAGTGCTTTAGCTCGTCTGTCTGGACTGAATCGCAACACGGTACGCCGGGCATTACAAAGTCCCGCCCACGAGCGAGTTTCTACCCTCCTAGCGATAGCCAACGTGCTTGGCGTCAGCATTGGCGTTACGCACCCGCGAACAATTAGCGCCGTGCGTAAGGACCGAGCCAAGTCCAAAGCCATTGAAATTGTTGAAATGGCACAGGGGAATTTTGCGCTTGAAGGCCAAGCCGTCAGCGATGAAGAGGAAAGGCGCATTATCCGAAAGGTCGCTGAACGGCTTCTTAGTGGAAAGAACATAAGGCTGTGGTCTTAAGGTGAATCAACTCCCCGGAAGCACCCTCCTGCCTGATAAGTCAGGCCTCAAGATCAAGGGGATTACCACCCGTCAGGAGGTGGATCTAGTTGAGTTTGAAAATTACACGAAGGCAGCAACCAAGTACCTAACCCGCAAGCCGACCCAGAGAATGGCTCCGTTCACAAGCCGGTGGATGCTTAAGCTTCATAAGGAGATGCTCGGCCAAGTGTGGAAGTGGGCAGGAAAACCCCGCACCTCTGAAAAAAACATTGGCGTTAAGCGTCACCTGATTCGTATCGAGTTGGAGGATTTGGCTAAAGATATCCCCTTTTGGGATGGCGACCCACTGGAAAATGCCTCAATGATCCATTATCGCGCCGTCCACATCCACCCATTCGAGGACGGCAACGGCCGATGGGCTAGGTTTATGACCAACATCTGGCTGCGGCAACAGGATACTGCGATGGTTGTGTGGCCCAAGGCTATGCAGGACACGACTAGTCCGATTCGCAATGAGTATATCCTGGCAATTAAGGCCGCCGACAGGCAGAACTACGAGCCCCTTATTGTGCTGCACCAGAAGTACCAGCAAGATATTGGCCAATAACTCCAACCGGACTGGCCGCTTCGGTAGCAAGCCAAGCCTCTTAACAGCCCTTACCTTACCGGCTGGACGTGCAGAGTCATCTTGCCGTCGTCGATGTCGGTCCGATCGATACGAACCGTCTTTTTGCCTACAGGCCAGTTAATGACCGGGCTGATTGGCTCGCCGTCGATGGCCCTCAGCAATTGCCCTATAAGGCGGGCAAGGTCGTCGGCTGAAACTGCTGCCAATGAACCGACCAGTTTATCGTCAGCCGATCCCGCCCCAGCTGGCCGTTGCGGCAGGGCATCAGTGAACTGCCTGATGTGCGAGCGGATCAGCTTGCGTGGCAAGGGCAGCAGGCCGAGGCGCAAGTGTTTCAGGCTGACTTTCACCCGGCCGTCGGCTGTATGATCAAACGAAACGCCGATGGAGATTATCTGGTTCCGCCCCACCCTTCGTGCCATCAAGGTCAGCTCGCCGTCATCCAAAGCCGCAGCCAGGCCGGTAATCCCAGCCGCCGCCAGGACCGCATCGACCTGCCCCTTTTTATCCGGGCCGGGACTAAAAAAATCGGCTATCTCATCCGCCGATGCCAGGTAAGCATTGAGCTGGCCGGCCGTGAGCGTCCAGATAAAGGGCTCGTTGAGCTGCGCTGCATTTCCGAAGTCCATAAGATGGCTGGGAAAGTGCGAGTTAGCGACGGTCGTTCGCATCTCCGCTGAGAGCTTGGCCGGGGTGTAGGCCCGAGGCACCCACGACGTCAGCAGAAAAACAACGACCATAACGACAGCGACTAGCGCTACAACAAATATGGCTGCCTGTTTTTTCCGCTTCATTAATTATTCCTTTGGCCTGGAAGCCATCCCAAAACCTCGATTTGGGCTGACTTCTAGTTAGAACTCGAGCAACCTCGGGTTCTGTATCCACTGGCTGGTAGCGTCCATCATCTGGGCCATCATGCGCCGGGTCTGGCCGATCGGCAGTCGGCTGCACATCGGGTCGGTGGTAACCATGGCCACCAGATCATCGAAACTGCCCTCCAGTGCGATATCGACAAGAGCTTCCTGGCGATAGATGTGCGGCATGACGAGGGCCTTGACTGCCGGCGGCATGGGCGAGGCCATCGGATGAACCCCAGCACCGTCAATTCGGCCACGGGTTTCAACGACCGCACCGGCTGGGGCATCTGGAATCTGCCCTATGTTCATGTAATTGACGGGAATCGTTAGCGACAGACGGCCCAGGAGCGATTCTATCAGCGGCACTATCGGGTCATCGCCATGGCCTAGGCCGCCGGCTAGGCTTGTATCGCGAGATTCGACAATCTCCCGCAGCTTATCGCGACGGGCGAGTTTTTTTTCGCGTCGTTTGGCGATAGTTGTAATTTCAATCCCGTGCGTAAGCTCCCCAGCCTCGGAGAAAAGGAACCAGGGCCAGTTCTCTACTGCATGACGGTCATTGATGCTCGGCATGGTGCCGATCTCGCGCCAGACAGCAAAGATCGCCCTCGAGCCGTAGACGCCGATTTTCTGGTCGTCCATGTAGATCGTCTCGGGCAGTTTATCGTCGCTGCGATAGAACCCCATCTCTTTGATCCGGGCCAGCACATCTGTACCATCCGCCCAAAGTTCGGTCAGCCACGACCCATGATTGATCCCGGTTAGGATGTAATCCACACGATCATTGCTCAAGCCCGCATGGGCAATAAGTGCCTCAGCCAGTTCAATACCACCGGTGCATAGGCCGATACTTTTTATGCCGAAGTATTTCTGAGGTACTCTCGTTAGAGGTGTAAGCGGGTTGGTTACATTAATCAGCCAGGCATCGGGGCACAGATGCGACATCCGCTGGGCTATTTTGTAGAAAACGGGAACATTTCTCACCAGGCGAGACCATCCGCCTGGGCCTACCGTATCCCCTACCGTATGGCACAAACCGTATTTTGTGGGAATCTCGATATCGCAGGCCATCGCTTCCAGATCGCCGGTTGAGATACAGATCAAAACAAAATCTGACCCCTCAAGTGCACCATCGAGGTCGATGGTAGATTCGATCTTTATCGGCGAACCGTGAGATTCGTTATATACCCCACCAGCCGAGCGAACCAACTCGACCGCATCGGCGTCGATATCCATCAGGGTCAGTGTCAGGCCAGTGAACCCTTCACAATCAACAAACTGCCGAGTGACACCAAATGTCCACAAATAGCTTCCGCCACCGATAATCGTAACTTTCATTAGTTCAGTTTCCTTTGGACAGTGGTTTCCAGATGCTAATCCTATCGTGGCCCCGAAATGACCCTTTTGCAACTGCAAAGTTGGCTGGCCTGCAACGCCACCCCACCCGGTGAGATTGACATATTCCCCAGCCGCCGGTAGGCTTGGATGAGTGTAAAACCATACCCACACGGACCATGAGGTAAAAATGAAACTAACCAATATTATCTGCCTGGGTTGTATCGCAGCTATTTCCCTGTCAGCCCTGGCCGGCTGCGATGAACCGGCCAATGATATCCCTGCAAATGTGGCCGGTTTTTCCGCCCCTCAGACCCAGCCTAACGAACGGGATGTAATGGCAATCGTCGACGGCGAGCCGATCTACATGGAGACATTACACAATCTGCTCGTCCACAACGGCGGAATGGCCCTGGCCCAGGAACTTATCGCCAACAAACTGGTTGACCAGGAAGCTGCACGCCAAGGCATTGAAATAACAGACGCTGATATCGATGCTGCCTCGCAAAAAACCCTTAGCCGTATGCTGCCCCAAGCGACCGGCCGGAACCAGCAGGAAAGAGTCCTGGAAAGCATGCTTGCCCAGAGAGGCATGTCGCGAAAATTGTGGCGGTTAAATATGAGGCGACTCGCCACTCTTGCCAAGCTTGGGGAGGCACAAGTCGGCGCTACCGACGAGCAACTTGAAGCAGCCTTTGCCAACGCTTACGGCCGGAGAGTTCAGGTAAGGCACATCCAGACTGCTACGCCCCAGGAAGCACAGGAAGTGCTGAATGAACTCGACGATGGTGCTGATTTCAGCGAGCTAGCCAAGCGGGTCTCAAAGAACCCCTCTGCCCGCAACGGCGGGATGCTGCCCTGGATAGCGGCCAATACCCCCGACATTCCCCCGGCGCTTGCTACAGCAGCGATGGCCTTGACTGAAGTTGGCGAAATATCCGATCCAATCCAGATCGGTACGACCTTTCATGTGCTTAAACTGGAAGATGTTCGCCAGGCTCAAGACATTGACATCAAAAGCGTACGGGAAGAGGTTATAGCTAAGGTCCATGAAGGCCAGATCGAACAGATCAGCAGGCAAATTCTTCGCAGCCTGATGGAATCTGCCCAATTGGCTGGAAAGATACGGCTGGTAAATCCGATATTAAAAGCGCAGAAGAAATAGGAAGGCGCTTAAAAGTGACTGAAGATTGGAAAATAAACGTATCGCAGAGAATCCGCCGTCTACCTCCGTATTTATTTGGACAGTTGAACGCTCTGAAACACCAAAAGCGCGTCGACGGCGTAGACATTATCGATCTGGGCATGGGCAATCCGACCGACGCTCCGCCGCAGGCTGTTATCGATAAGCTCTGCGAAACGGCCCAGGATCCTCGCAGCCATCGCTACAGCGAGTCGATCGGCATGTACAACCTGCGCCGTGAAGTGGCCCGGATGTATGAACGCGTTTACGATGTGAAGTTTGATCCTGAAACGGAAGTCCTCGCATCTATAGGCTCAAAAGAAGGTTTCTCGCATCTTTGCCTGGCCCTTATGGGCCCGGGTGATACCGCCATTGTGGGCGATCCCTACTTCCCGGTCCACGTATATGGCGTTGCACTGGCTGGGGGAAACGTAATTAACGTACCGATGGGTAATGACGATAAGTTCCTATCTGAAGTAGCCCATGTCACCGAACACCTCTACCCCAGACCTAAGCTGCTGATACTGAACTACCCACACAACCCGACAGCCATGACAGTTGATAACGTCCAGTTCTTCGAAGCTGTCGTAGACCTCGCCAAGCGAACCGGGATCATGGTCATCCACGATTTCGCATATGGACGGACATGCTTTGATGACTATAAGGCGCCGTCATTTCTCCAGGCTAAAGGCGCTCGCGATGTAGGCGTTGAGTTCATTACCATGTCCAAGCCTTACAACATGGCCGGATGGCGAATGGGCTTTTGCGTAGGTAATGCCGAGATGATCCGCTCTTTGGCGACCATTAAGGGTTACTACGATTACGGTACCTTCACTGCCATCCAGGTAGCCAGCATCATAGCTTTGCGCGATTGCGAGCAGGATCTGCTCGACCAGGCGAAGTTATACCAATCGCGACGAGACATACTCGTATCAGGGCTGCGAAAAATCGGTTGGGAGGTCGATTCCCCCAGGGCAAGCATGTTCGTATGGGCCAAGGTAGCCCAGAAGCACCTGGCGGGCCAGGGAACAATCGACTTTACAATCAGGTTGATGGACGAAGCCGAAGTAGCCATCGCACCAGGTCGGGCCTTTGGTGAAAACGGTGAAGGTTATGTTCGAATCGCACTGGTTGAAAACGAGCAGCGACTCAAACAGGCTATCCGCCAGATGGACAGGGCGCTGAATAAAGGAATCAAAGCTCCCTCAGCCTCCAAGATCAATAAGCGTAACAACGGCAAGTAATTTAAATAACATCGCTTTCGTCATTTAGCTTTAGAGCGGTTTAAGTAATGATTGTCGTAGCAGTGCATAGCGAGATGTCTTGGGCCGAGGACGGCGAAACAGGCATAGCCGTAGCTATGTCGATGCAGCCGGACGATGCGACCAAGGCATCGCAGTAGCAAGGATGCGACAAGAATTGCTTAAAGTGCTCTAAGTGAAACTGGGGAAAGCCCGGCCACAATGGGTTTGGTAGGACCAATTTATGAGCTTCCGCAAATTCGGCAGCTTCAAGGGTGGCATTAACCTCCCCGAGCAGGAGACCACCGTAGTAGATGCACCTGTCCTGCCCTGTCCCCCTGTTCACAAGTTGAGAATACCTCTCGGTTCAGGCCAAGCCCAACTGCAAGTCCAGCCGGGCCAACAAGTCCAGCCGGGCCAGGTCGTGGCGACCCTTAGCAATGGCAGCGGCGATATTGTAGCATCACTTGGCGGAACAGTCGCCGGATCGGTAGAAGTCTCGATCCCACACCAAGGCAGGCTTATCGCATCTGAGGCGATAGAACTGGTGCAGCTTTCAGATCCGGCCGAGCCTTTCGAATCCCCCCAGGACCAGCACGATTTAAAGACCATAACCTTAGAGGAAAAGCTGGACCTGATCCGCCGGACAGGAGTGAAAATCCACCGCGAACCGGGAGGAAAACTCATCGGTTGGATCGAACGAGCCCGCCGAAAAGGCTGTGCGATTCTGGTAGCAAACGCCATAGAATCTGAGCCGTTGATTGCTTCAGATCACTGCTGCCTTGCCCAGCGAGGTCGCCAAGTCATCGAAGGGCTTTCGCTCCTGGCTGAGTTGATTGGCGCTAAGGATGTGGTCTTGGCGGCTGAGGGTCGCAGGACCGAGCAGTACCGCAAGGTAATCTCAGCTGCCCAGGCCAGCGGAATTAACCTGGTAGCCCTGTCAGACAAATACCCCACCGGGGCAGACCCGATACTAATTGAAATCCTGACCCGGGAGGAAATACCACCTGGTGGGACGACGATGGATGTCTCCGTTGCAGTTGTTAACCCTTCGACCTGCCTAGCCGCCCGAACGGCGGTGGCTACCGATCGGCCACCCACGCACCGAGTGGTAACGATAGCCGGTGAACGGGCCATTAGAACGGGCAACTTCTGGGTGCCCGTCGGAGCGGTGATGTCCGACCTGGTGGGAACCAGCGGAACCATTATCAGCGGCGGGTTTATGACGGGTACCCGCTGCGACGAACAAACGGTAGTTACTCAAACAACAGATGCGGTACTGGCGATAGATGCTGGGGCCCCCGAACCGGCCACGCCATGTATCCGTTGCTGCTGGTGTACAGACCACTGCCCAGCCCGGCTGAACGTAGCGGCACTGAATGATGCGTTCGAGTTGGGCAATATCGACCAGGCCGAGAAATTGACAGCACCGGCCTGCGTTGGGTGTGGAATCTGCGGCTATATTTGCCCAGCGAGATTGCCGCTGGCACAGAGAATGCGCGATTTAAAGAGGGTAATTGCATCGAAACGCAAAAGTGCGACACTTTTCGGCAATTAGTTACAAAAAGTTACAAAAAAATACAAAATGCTGAACAGCCGTCGAAAATTCGGTTAAGACTAACGAAAAACAGGTAACCAATTGGAACAAAATCGAACAAGCTATCACACGCCACCGGGAATAAACGAACTGGGCGCGCCAGTGGCAACCGAGCCTCCATTTCGGTCCGCACCGGAACACGTCCAACACATTTTCCTGGTGACTTTCGCCGCTGCAATGATGCCCCTGATCGCCGGGGCGATATTTTTCGGCTGGCGGGCTGTTCAGATTACAATAATTGCGGTCATCTCGGCGGCTTTGATCGAGCGGGTATTCTACAAGGTAACGCGCACCCCCGCCCTGCTGGGTAGTACGCATGGATACCTTACCGGCCTGCTGGTCGGATTGACTCTTCCAGCCTTCGTGCCGTGGTACGTGCCAATCGTCGCATCAGGGTTTGCGATTATCGTAGGCAAGGCGATCTTCGGCGGGGTCGGCCATTTCCTCTGGGCCCCAGCTGTTGTAGGCAGGCTTGCCGTGGCGGTTATTTTCCCGGTCATCCTCACAACGGCAGCGCCGAATAACCCGGAACTTTCGCCGATCCTGGCTCGCAACAGGATACTGGGCGGCGATCTCCTATCGGCGGAAACTTCCACCCAGGTCGGCCCATGGTCAACCATGCCAGCGCCGCCAGGTGCGGATGCACTGCTGGTCAAACCGCCATCGGTAATCCTGGCAGGCCTTACAAGTTCCACCGAACCAGCCTACAGCGGGATAGCCCGAATTCCGCCCGGCCTGCCTCACGCCAAGCCAACCGTGCTATCGAAACTGCCACCGATGCAGGAGATGATCTTCGGCGCCCGTCCCGGCGCAATCGGCGAGACTTCCATAGCAGCTATCGTTATCGCAGGGCTGTATCTGATATACCGCCACTATGTCAAAGGCGAACTGCCACTTGCAATCGTCGCCTCGGCTGCAATTGTCGTAGCTATCGCGCCGGTAAAGCTGGCCGGGCCCAACGATACGGTTATGTGGATTTTTTTTCCCGCCATCAGGGAAGGTTTCGAGGTCGCGCTGGTCTATGTCAGTTACCAGGTACTTTCGGGCGGACTCTTGCTGGCAGCGTTTTTCCTGGCACCAGAGATGACGAGCCGCCCGGTAACCACCGGCGGGCAAATTCTCTTCGGCTGCGGGGTAGGAGTACTTGCAATGGGGGGCCAGCTCTATACACCAATTCCAATCCCCGCGTTCATGGCTGTGCTGATAATGAACACATTTACGCCCGTAATCGATGCGATGTGGCGGCCTAGAGTACTGGGTGAAAAAAGCTGGTTCCAGAAGATCAACTGGCCATGGCAGCGAGCCCGGTGAGACCTGGCCTGAGGGAAATACATGCCGACCGTCAGAGACGCCACCCAAGCCGACTGCCCATCAATCAGCCGCGTGCTGTGTGCATGTTACCACTGGTTTGGGGACAATGATGTGCTCTCGCCCGAGATAGCCGCCGAACTGGTCACCCAGTGCGGTTCGGTTGAGTATGTGCGGAAGTTGATGTCGTCGGTCGTGACGTTCGTAGCCGAACAAGACAGGCTTGTCGTCGGCACAGCCACGGTAAAGGAAAACGAACTCAACACGCTGTATGTCGACCCTACCTGCCATCGTAAGGGTATCGGCAGGATGCTGTTTGACGAGGCCGCCCAAGCAATCGCCGCCGGCGGCTTCGACGAGATGTTCCTGGGCACCGGCGCGAGCACGTCGATTCGGTTTTATGAAGCGATGGGCATGAGACGATCCGGGGATAAGATAGTAGAGTCCGGCCCGTGCAAGGGTTGGACCATCGCAGTCTATTCCAAACCCCTCAAGCGGGCGACTTAGACTCCGCGCGCTTTGCGGCGCCGGGCTAGCCAACCGAATGGCTACCGGTATCGACAAGATCGAACGGAATACGCGACCAATCCGCACCGGACAGGGAATGAGCTTCAGTTAGGTTGGGTAGGAGTCAACGTGGGGTTCCGAAACGAAATCCATTACCGTCGAGTCCGGCTGAATGTGGAAGCCGAGTCTCGCGAAGAAGGTCTCACGTCCAGGAATGGGGTAGAGTTGGACGATCTCCAGGCCGAGTGGTTTGATGCGGTCCAGTGCCGAACGAACCAGCGTCAACGCAATGCCACGACTTCTGTACGTGGGGTGCACCACGAGATCATCGATGACGGCAAAGTTCACGCCGTCAGATTGGACCGAGACGGTGCCGACCATCGCATCTCCGTTCCAGGCTGTTCCCACAAGGTAGCAGTAGTCCAGAGAGGCACGGGCGTGCCTCTCGGTCCACGATTTGTTGTAGTTGCATGCCTTGAACAACGAAATCCACGGACCGAGGGGGATGTCCTTGTCGAATCTGTACGTAAATCCTGTGCTCACAGGTGGAGCCTCCAGCATATGTCGGCGAATGATACGACAGAAAAGCCGAATGGTCAATTGGATATGGAAGCTCGTTGAATGCCCACACTGACCGAAAAGATCGACTCGCGGGAGTGGGTCACCGGCGACAACCTGTCGGTGACGCTGCACTACCTGCTGGACGGCACGGACAACGACGTGACGGCCCGCGACCTGCTGCTGGCGTCCACGCCGTCGGCCTACGAGGGGGTCATCCGAGATGAATGCACGCTCGAGCCTATCGTCGTTGATACCGTGGCCGCCACGGGCAAGTGGGACTGCCGCGTCCGCTACATAGCCCCAGAAAACTCCGTGCCGCGCGCTTTGCGGCGCCGGGCCAGCGTAATCCCGCCGAGCGCGAGCAATCCCAGCGCAGTCGGCTCGGGCACGGTGGAGATCTGTAAATCGTCAGCCCACACTGACCGGCTGTCGCCTTCGATCATCAGCACCGCCCAGTTGAAGTCGCTATAGGCGGCGTTGACGGCCGGGGCAAGCGTGAACTGACCTAGCAGGGACCCGTCGATGTAACTGTCGATCTGCCCGGTCGTGCGGTTCCACAACCACTTATACAGATGGGCCTCGGCATCCAACTGCCCGCCGAAGTCGACGTAGTAGCTGGCCATGCGGTCGTAATCGCCCAGAAAGCCTTCCCACTGCCCCCACTCGGTCGTGATGTCGACGTGCGAGGTCTGCTCGTCGCGGTTCTTGCTCGACTCGGCCTGGAAGATTAATCCATCGCCGGCGTCGTTGACCAGCGACAGGTAAATGTACCTCCCACCGTAGGCCCAGTTTGGCCCGGGCCAAACGCCGGCGGCGTGGCGGTGAGTGAACTGTATCTCCACGATATCGTCTATGGGGCCGGCTATCGCCGTTCTGCCTCGCTGGCGACGAGTGCTGCCTTGGTTGTAGGCTTCGTTGTCGTCGCCAGGCCAGGTCGAGACGGTCCAGCCCGGCCCGTCCATATACGACCAGACGTTGCCGGGGCCTTCGAAATCCTCTTCTAAGAGGATGCTTGCACTGGAACAGACCGGGACCATGGAAACGATAAGAGCAGTGACGAGCAAGCGATTCACAAACTTCTCCTCCGACTGTGAGCGCCCGGGCCAACCGGCCACGAGCCTTTACAACGTAAATACAGAGCAAAAACAATGATACCGCAAAATAGTACTTTTGTCAACAGCGCAAAGCCTAGGGATCGTGTCAATAATGTTGTGTAAGTTTATTTTTATGCCATCGAGCGAGTTGTCCGAAGACGGCTCGTTCGATGGCTGGTTCATCGTGGAAGCAGCCCATCGGCTTTAAACGCATCCGCAGCGTCTCGATCAGCCGTTCCATCGGATTGTTGGTACGCGATCTTTTCCACCAATCACTCGGTAAATTGTAAAACGACAGGCTGTCCGTCAGCCCATCCATAAAAGCATTCACAGCCCACGGCGACACCGTTTTCCACCGTCTGGCCCACTCA
>SDBT01009107.1_pt1 | contig 16135 bp, 18 predicted proteins | sample 2277101 | NCBI WGS metagenome assembly SDBT01 (sample SAMN10404973, study PRJNA504765) | marine sediment metagenome | isolation source: marine sediment core GS10_PC15, 103 cmbsf | place: Arctic Ocean: Southern Knipovich Ridge | collected 2010 | reverse complement strand
CGCGCAGGTAGTGCATCGGCCCGCCCGAGTTGCCCGGATTGATGGCGGCGTCGGTCTGCAGGAAGTTCTGGTACACGACGCCGCGGTTGAGCAAATCGCGGATGTAGGCGCGCCCGGTGGCGCTGATGATCCCGTGGGTCACGCTCTGCGAGAGTCCGAACGGAGCCCCGACCGCGATTGCCCAATCGCCCACCTGCACCTCGTCCGAGTCCCCGAACTTCAGCGGATGCAGCTCGGACGCCTCGATCTTGAGAATCGCCAGGTCGGTCTTCGGATCCGCCCCGATCAAGGTTGCCTCGTACTCGCGTTCATCCGGCAATTGCACGTAAATGTCACCCCGACCCTCGATCACGTGATTGTTCGTCAGAATGTGACCCGCTTCGTCGAAGACGATCCCACTCCCGCTGGCCGGGTGCAGACGCTCCAGTTGCTCCTGCATTTGGCGTTCGATCGATCGCCGCTGGTTGTGCAGTTCGAGAATCTCCTCCAGCGGCGGGGCCTCATCCGGGTTGTCCTTCAGCAACTGTTCGATTTCAACCAGCCGCCCGCGGATCTTCTGCTGGAGCTCTTCCAGCTCTGCAAGGCGAATCCGGGCCTCCGCTCCACCGGCCACCCGAATGTGCACTACGCCCGGCTGGGCCACCCGCGCCACCAAGCGAAAGGCGTGGGACACTTCTTCAAGACGTGCCAAGTGCCGGTTGACCTCCGCCAACTCTTCGGTGTCCGCCTGCAACCGGCCGCGCTCGACCGCGTAGGCCCACTGCGTCACCAGCCGGCTGGGCAGCCCCAGCGCCACCACCACCAGCAGCATGAGCATGGCGGTCAGCCAGGCCAGCCGCGGAGTTGCCTCTCTCCTCGCGATCATCGCTGAAACCTCCTCAATAGCAGCCGCGTGCGCCCACGGGCGGCCGCGGCGTGACGGCCCCCCCGACCGTCGTCTCGTTCAAGATAGCGCACTACGGTGATTCTAGAGCGTTCTTCGTGACCGTGTAGCGGCCGGGTGGCACGGTCTGGCCTCGCCCGAACTACCCCCCATCTGCCAAGAAATCGTCCTAGCGAGGACAGGCCGTGATCAGCGGCGAGATCGCAATGTCGCACCCGAGCCGCCACGGCCTGGCGTCGCGCCGGCGTTTCCCACGACTCACGGCCCACCCGGCGCGACGCCAGACCGTGCCACCCCAGTCGCCATTGAATCCGGTCACACCAGACCGAGGAACGCCGCGTCAGGGACCGGTTGGCTCGTCGCCCGGCGACATCGGCTGCGTTGACGTCGCCGAAAGCAACTCCTGTAGGTCGAGACCCGCGGCAGCGGCGTAACGCTTCGTAAAATCATCCAGCGTCGCGCGCGTTACCAGCTCGGCGGGTGCGGTGCGCAACTTCCCGGCGGCGTGGCTCTCGGTGATTGCCGCCAGGGCCAGCTCGACCGCCAACGCGCCCAGGTCGCCGTCCAGCACCCCGGCCAACGCGGTTGCAGATCCCGTTTGCAGGTGTCCCCACAAGGCCGGCGACGCACCCACCGTGGCGAAGCGCGCGTTGCGGCCCAGCACCTCCGCGGGCGGCGTGGTCAACCACACCGTCGGCTCGAGCGTCACGACCAGCCCGGCATTTGGAAAGCGGGCGAACATTGCCCGGATGAGTTCGATCGGTGGTTGTTCCGCATCGGCCGCGTTTCGCTCCTCCAACTGAGAGATACTGCCGAAGGAGCGCGCCTTCGTGCGGAAACGCTCGTAGCTGTGCGTCGTCGCCGCATTAAGACCGCTGCGATGCAGCAGAATGTAGCTGCGTTTCCCGGCCACGATCTGTTCGATGTTCTTCCCGAGCAGCTCCGCGGCTCCGGTCAGGTCTTCCCGTACATGCCCAAATACTTCCGCGACGTCCAGCTCGATGCCATACGTCACCAGGGAGGTCGTGTGGCTGATCACCGCCTCTGCGGCGTCCGACGCCGCCCGCGGGTCGCTCACATACATGCAGACCACCTTCGGGTTCAGCGCGAGCGCCCGGTCGGCGGCACGCAGGAGGTTCTCGGGCCGATTATCGGTCGGTGCGATGGTCTCCAATCGTAGATTTGGATAGCGCTCGAGATACCGCCTGGCTCCCCCCGCGATGGCGGGCCACTTGGGGCTCGCGGCGGGCGGTCCGATCAGAACGATCAACTCGCCCGCGCGTGGCACGCGACCACCCGCCGGCGTGGTGGGGGCCGGGTCGCAGCCTGTAACCGCCGCCAGGACAAGAACATAGGAGAGCAAGGCCCTCGCCCGTCCGGTACCGGTCTGTCTGGTGCAGCGTGTCATCGGTCACCCAGGAACAGAGTCAAATTTGCACTGGTGCATCCCAAACCTGCCGATTACGTTATAATACACAGGTGTGCCCGGTGCGATAACCAGGCCGATCGGCATTTGCGAGGATTCGATATGAACCGCCCGCTCGCTAGTCTCTGCGTGTTGTTGTTACTCGCCGCGCCCGCCGCTTGGGCACAGACCTCCGCAAACCGCAGCGCCCCCAACTTGGCCGACAATCCCCCCGCCGTTAATGCTCGCGGCGGTGCCGTGCAAGAACGGGCCCCCGGTCGCCTGATCGATTTCGCCCGCGCCCGGCATATGCAACGCACGGCAGATCGACTTGCGGCTCAACGCAGCGGCGATACCTTCACGCTCGCTCCGGAGCCCGGCACGACTGGCGCGGCGAGCGGCGCTGGAAACCTGATCTCAAACCTGCTCGGCGGTCTCTCGCCCAGCCTGATTAACTCGTTCTTGGGCACCGGCCTTGGGGGCACCGGTACTGGCAACACGGGCTCGACCGGCGGCAATACGTCGGGCTTACCTCCGGAAGTCCTCCAGATGCTCGCCGGGGCAGGCATCGACATCAGCGGCCTCAATCTGAAATCGAACAACGACGCCGCGACCACGACCGGCGAGCAGCCCAAAGAGTCGTCGCGCGCGCAGGCCAACAACGTGCAGGAGGAACGCGATTTCGTCGTGCGCTGGGCCGAGGCGATGCTCTCCACTGTCTTCACCTCGCTCGCCATCGCGGTGCAGACCACTGACTTCATCGATTTGATCAAGGATATCTTCCGTCCAATCTTGGGCCTGGAGAGTCCTGAGGCCGATGCTGCCGCGTCGAGCGGCCGGTTGCACAGGTTGCCCGGCGCCTTCGCCGCCGCGACGGCCCGCCCGTTACTCTGCTGAGTGACTCCCCTTGCCGCGGAAATGTTCCGAGCTTAGGTTGCCGCCCTGGTTCGGGTGCGCCCGGGCATATTCGGTAAATTCACCGCGCCGGCGCCGGAAATCGTGCTGGCCGGTCCGCGCGTGGATCTGAGCGTCGAGCTGCTTGAGATGAACCCCTCCGAGCTCCGTGGTCGTTTTCTGGCGCGTTTCCAGCAGCCCTGCACAGTCGTGGCCCGCGCGCCCGGACGGGTAAACCTGATCGGCGAGCACACCGACTACAACGACGGTTTCGTCTTGCCCATCGCGACCGAGCAGCAGACTTGGGTTGCGGTCGCTCGGCGCGCGGATCAGATCGCTTGCGCTTATTCGGCCCAACTGGATGACCAGCAGAGCTGGCCGATCGACGGCTGGCGCGGCGCTGGTCGGCCGCACTGGACGGCTTACGTCGGCGGCGTCGCTGCTCTGCTCCGCCGGCGAAGTGCCGCGCTCGACGGTTTTAACCTGCTGATTGAGAGCGAGGTTCCGCTCGGTGGGGGGTTGTCCAGCTCGGCCGCGCTCGAGAACGCCACCGCGCTGGCCCTGAGCCGCCTGGCCGGCACATCGCTCCGACCCGCTGAGCTGATCGACCTTTCTCGCCGGGCGGAGCACGAATTCGCCGGTGTCCCGTGCGGGTTGATGGATCAATCCGTCTCACTGCTCGCCCAAAGGGATCACGCCTTGCTGCTCGACTGTCGCAGCCGCGAGTCCCGGCATATCCCCTGCGATCTGTGCGAGTATGTCTTCGTGGTGATCGATTCTGGTGTCCGACACCAGTTGGCGACCAGCGCGTACGCTCGCCGACAGCGGGAGTGCCAGCAGGCGCTCGCGTACTTTCGCGCGCTCGACCCGAAGATCCGCGCGTTGCGTGACGTTTCCGTTGATACCGTTCGCGCGAACTTCGAACAGATGGATCCAGTACCGGCCAGGCGCGCGCGGCACGTGGTCTCGGAGAACCAGCGCACGCTCGCCGCCGCGGAGGCTCTGGGCATCGGTGACCTTGCGCGTTTCGGCGGGCTGATGGTCGAATCGCATTGCTCGCTGCGCGACGATTACGAGGTCTCGTGCCGCGAGCTCGATCAGATTGTCCGGATCGTCTTGGATGTGGATGGGGTCGTCGGGGCCCGCATGACCGGAGGCGGATTCGGTGGCTGCGTGGTCGCCCTCACACGCGACGCGAGCGTAGCGCGGATCGAGCAAGCTGTCGCGGCAGACTTCAGTCCTCCAGGGGGCGGGGCCGCCAGGTTGCACCGGACCCACCCCAGCCGCGGGGCCTCGATCGAATTCAGCAAGGAGTCGTGACGGGCGGGGCGTTGGCGCGGGGTGACACGCGCCGCAAATGCTCCGTCACACTTGTAGTGATGGATAACATCAAGGGTGGCACAGGCGTCTCGCCTGTGTGGTCCTCGGGCGGGTCGCCCAAGTCGCCCATCCACCGAGCCTTTGCGGAGCCACAGCCTTGGTTGACAGTGGCTGGCGAGGAGCGTATCATACGCAGTTTCTAACGCTGGATCGTGTCGCTTATGGGCCGATCCCATAAGCACTTACGGCAATCTGAACCGATCGCGGACGGCCACCGATGGCCAGCAAGAAAACCAACAAGAAGACCAAGGCGAAGTCGGCTGTTGGGAACGCCGCGGCGCGCCGCCGGAAGGCAACCACGGGCAAGAAGACCGCCCGCAAATCCGTTTCCAAGAAGGCTGCCGCCACGGGCAAGGTCGTCAAGAAGGCCAGCAAGAAGGTCGTCAAGAAGGCGAAGAAGTCCAAGCAGGCCAAGAAGACCGTAAAGAAGCTCAAGAAGTCCGTGCGCGGGGCGGCCAAGTCCCGCGCGGTTTCAACGACGGCCACGAAGAAGACCCGCCGGACCGCTACTCGCAAGCCTAAGCGGGGCGTTACCAAGCGGGCGCCCGTGCGTACGACCGCTCCCGCTGCTCCGGCTGACCTCGCGGTTCCGCTGCCGCCGAAGCGGCTAGTCACCAGGCTGAGCGCCAAGGACCTGGATCAATTCCACCAGCTACTTCTGAACAAGCGTGCGGAATTGGTCGGCGATGTCTCGACGTTGCAGAATCAGGCCCTCAGCAATAATCGCCGGGACGCGGCCGGTGATCTCTCGAGCATGCCAATTCACATGGCCGATCTTGGGAGCGACAATTACGAGAAGGAATTCACGCTCGGGTTGATCGAGAGCGAACGTACGCTGCTGCGTGAGATCGACGAGGCTCTGGCACGAATCGACAACCGGACCTACGGCATCTGCGAGGCGACCGGCCAATCGATTGGAAAGGCGCGTCTCAAGGCCCAACCCTGGGTGAAATATTGCTATGAGTACATGCTGGCCCAGGAGAGCGGCCGGCAGAGCAGCGAGTAGCAGGCTCTTGAGCACTTCGCCCGATTCCCAGCCGACAGCCAGCGCTACGGAGACTACATCCGTCGCCGAGCCTGATCCCGCCGCGCGCCAGGCCTATGATTCGCCGCCGGCGGCGCACGCCCTGGGGCACCTGCCATCCTATTTGCGTTTCCTGGCCGTCGCCGCGCTCGGGCTGGTGCTCGACCTGTGGTCCAAGCACTGGGCCTTTCACACGCTCGGCCAGGGGGCACCGCCGAGCGTAGCGATCCCACATGTGCTCGAGTTCCAGACGATGCTCAACCAGGGGGCGTTGTTCGGCATCGGCGGTGGCCAGACCTGGCTGTTTCTGATCGCATCGGCCTGCGCATTGCTGCTCGTGCTCTGGATGTTCGCCCAAACCTCGCCGCGACGTTGGGCGTTGCAGATCGCGCTCGGCGGCATCCTGGCCGGGGCGCTTGGAAACATGTACGACCGCGTCTTCGTCAAGCTCCTGCAGAATCCTCGGTCCGTCGGTGGAGCACCGGTCTTCATGATGCGAACCGGTGAGGAAGAGCGCGGCGTGATCGTGCAGGTCTATCCGCCGCGGGAAGGTGCCCGCACATTTTCGATCCGGGCGGCCGACATGCCGAGCGAGGTAGGTTTCGTCCGCGACTTCATCAAGATCCCCACCACCTTGCCGCGCTGGAACTGGATCCCGCAGAAGGTCCGCGGCAAAGAGCTCTGGCCCTGGGTGTTTAATGTCGCCGACATGCTGCTGGTCGGCGGCGTGGGTATTCTGGCGATCCACCTCTGGCGCGACCGCCGACCCCCGCGGCGTCCAGAGCGAAACCAGGTTGACTCGCGCAGTCCCCCGGCATAAGCTGCGCAGGTAGCAGCCCCGGGGCGTGGCGCAGCCTGGCTAGCGCGTCTGCATGGGGTGCAGAAGGTCGCAGGTTCGAATCCTGTCGCCCCGAATCGCATAATTCACGCCGAACGCTTGGTTTAGCGTACCTGCCTGCGTAGGGCAGTGCGGCTCAGGGATCTGAGAAAAACGGTACGTACCGTTTTTCCGGATTCGGAGGTCGCACAATGCCCAAGCTCGCCGTAGACAAACTTCCTGCTTATCGCCATCACAAGGCCCGTGGTCTCGCCGTCGTCACGCTGAACGGCAAGGATTCTTACCTGGGGCCGTACGGTACTTCGGCCAGCAAGGCCGAGTACGATCGGGTCATCTCCGAGTGGATCGCCAACGGTCGGCGATTGGTGGAGACGCGGGACGATCTCAAGCCTGACATCACCATCACCGAGTTGATCGCTGCGTATTGGCACCACGCCCAGGCCTACTATGTCAAGGACGGGGAGCCGACGAGCGAGCAGGAGTGGATCAGGCTCGCCATGCGTCCGCTACGGAGGCTGTACGGTTCGACGCCTGCTTCATCGTTCGGGCCGCTCTCGCTGAAGGCAGTTCGCCAAGCCATGGTGGAGCATGGCGACTGTCGGACGACCATCAATGGTTACGTCACTCGCGTCAAACGCATGTTCAAGTGGGCAGTGGAAAACGAACTCGTACGCCCAGATGTACACCACGGGCTGCAGGCCGTCGCTGGGTTGCGGCGTGGCCGGTCCGAGGTGCGAGAAGCCGCGTCGGTTCAGCCCGTCCCCGACGTGTTCGTTGATGCGATTCGTCCACACCTGTCACGCCAAGTCTGGGCGATGATCGAGATCCAGCGCTTGGCCGGACTGCGACCGGGTGAGGTCGTGGCGATGCGTGCCTCGGACATCGATATGACGGGCAGTATCTGGCACTACGAGCCGGGGAGTCACAAGACCGAGCACCACGCCCATACTCGCATTGTTGAACTCGGTCCGCGAGCCCAGCGGGTCATTCGACCCTTCCTGAAGCCTGAGCTGGACGCATTTCTGTTCAGCCCGGCCGAGGCCGAGGCGGAACGTGCTGCCGAGCGCCGGCAGCGACGCCAAACGCCGGTCCAGCCGAGCCAACGCAACCGGCGGAAACGCAATCCGAGCCGGCGGCCCGACGAGCGATACACCGTGGCGTCTTACCGGCGAGCGATCCAACGGGGTTGTGACCATGCCGACCGGGAGGCGAAGAGGGCCGAGGATCTGCCGTCTGACGGCGAACGACTGGTTCCACGCTGGCATCCGCATCAGTTACGGCACAATTTTGCGACCCGGATCCGTAGGGAGCACGGGCTGGAGGCGGCTCGCGTTCTGCTCGGCCACCGCTCGATGGCGGTGACCGAGGTCTACGCCGAGATGGATCGGTCGCGCGTGGCTGAAATCGTGGCCCGGACGGGGTAGACTGCGCCCCGCTGCTTAGCGGGAGAACATGGCCTCGCGGTCGTGGGTGGCGCCCCATCAGAGTCTTCGTGGAGGTAGTGCCGGAATGCAGGCGGATCTACCAGAAGACCTAGCGAAGGTCTGCGAGTGGTGCATGGATGCGATCCAGGCCATCTGGGACCTGCACCGGGCGCGGGATTCAGAGGCAATGAGGGCTGCGCGGAAGCGACTGCTCGATCTGGTGAGCGGGCCCTCCGTCCTGTCCGATGCCGTGGAGCGGGAGTTGGTCCTGGCATCGAACCACGTCCTTCGCGACATTCCTGCACGCGAAAGGTGGGCGGCTGCCAAACATGCGGCGGATGTCGTGCGGCAGACCTGTCTGCAGGCTCTTCAAACTGTTCACACGGGGTGTATGAAGGCGATCAAGGCCCAGGTAGATTTATGGAAAACTAGTCCCCCTCAGGAGCGCGATCCCGATTATCAACAGTGGGTGGACGCACTCAAGAGTCTCCGGGCCGTCTTGGATGACCCGCGTCAGCTGGCAGAGCCCAGACACAGAAAGGTGGTCGACCGAGCCTATCGGCAGTTTACGCTGCCACTGCGGGCGCTGCCGTGGCTGCCAGCGGGTCGCCCCCCATTGCCAATGGATGTCCCCCGCCCCGGGGGCGAACTTGCCAGCTTTGTGGAGAAGGCGCTGCACAGGGTCTGGAGCGATCGCCTGAAGCAGCGCGCAGGCGACGCGCGCGAAACCGACACTACGCGATCAGACGTAGACTTGGAGGCACGGAAGAAACCGCGGCGAGGCCGTCCCAGGAAGTGCGGCCGGAAGAAAGACGATGAGATATATGACGCGTGGCAGCCTGGGCGCTTCAAGGACCGAGATGAGTGTGCACGGCATTACAATCTCAAGTTTGCCGATCTCGTTAGGCTCTTGGACCGTGTCAGCAGGCGACGCCGCAAGGCCTCAGAAGGGGCTCTTGGAACAATACCTGTCAAGTCCAAATAGTTATTCCTACAGAAATTCCTCCCTAGCCATAACATCAGTCTGGCAATCGATTACGGTATTGCTGAACACACAAGTCAGTTGGAATATACCGTCAGAATAATCACGAGAATTATTCCATTCCAAAACGCGGGTTAGCATTCCCTCGCAATTGAAAGCGAACCGGTGCGAGGAAGTGCAATGCCGATCGATTTGTCGCATGAGCGAGTTTTGACGCTACGCGAAGCCGCTCGATTCCTTCCGCGTCAGCGTGGCGGCAAGAACGTGCACATAAGCACGCTCTACCGCTGGCGGTCGGCCGGTGTGGGGGGTGTTCGCCTTGAAACACTCAAACTTGGTGGCAGGGTCGTAACGAGCATCGAGGCGATCGAGCGTTTCGCGCTGCGCTGTTCGATGACGGATTCGACCGCTGCGATGATCCCAGCACGACGGCGTGAGCGTGAAGTAGCGCGTGCAGAACGGCAACTCGACGAGGCAGGCATATAGCCCCGTCTGTACGAGCGGCACAATCACGTTGGAGATCGAGGATGAAGACGAAGGCCAACAAGATTAATGCGCGTCGCTCAGCACAGAAGAGTAGCGACCGGTCTGCCCGTACACGGGGACGCGCCGCAAAGGCAGCGTTCGACCCCGAGGCCGTGCTTGCTAGTGCAGTAGTCACGGCGGTCGCGCTGTCTGATATCGACGTCGACGACAAGGAGAATTCCTTCCGCAAGATCGTCAAGCGGTGCGATCCGAAGACTTTCATCCCTGAAGCGGGCGCCGTCGATGGAACAAAGGGGCACGTCATTATTCTGTTGGGCAACGCGGCCACTGGTTCGTACAAGATCCTCAGCGGTTTTCGACGATTGGCCGGGATGATGGTAAATCCGGATGTCACGCACGTGAGATGCATGGTCCTGGAAAGCGTGTCCGAGGCCGTCGCAACTGTTCTTGCCGCACGAGCTAATCTCGACAACGCGCAACCACTCACTAAGGCAGAGGCACGCCAGGCATTCTACGCGGAGTATGAAGCGCTCAAGACGGGGGGATTCAAACTACCGAGTTTGCGTGAGTTCGCCCGCCAATATCACGTTTCGCACGGGTCGCCGGGGAACTGGCTGAAGAAGCTCGACGAGGCGGGCACTCTGGAGAGTGGAGGGAACGGTAGTGTCCAATTTAGCCACCGCGATCAGGGCGACGCCGATGGCTGCACCTACAGCGCGCGAGAGACACTTGAGTCGTTCAAGGTATCCGTCGAGATGATCGAGACGCTGGCAGTTGAACAGGTGGCTGAGCTGATTGAGGACTTCCGCACGTGGCAGCAACGCCTGGACTTGGCACTCGCCCGATGTGCGGTGGGCGCGGAGGAGGCTGCCTGATGAAGTTCCATCCATTGGTGCGCTATTCTCGGCGCATAGCAGCAGAAGACGCGCAGTCGGAAACCCCGCTGGACATACGCACGATGCTCAGCACGGCGAGCAAAATCGGCCCGGCCGACAAGGTGCTCGCGTTCAATCGGTCGCCGGAAGGGTCGTGCTGCGCCGAGCGCCCAAGCGGAATTCGTATCGCGACCGATGTGTGCAGGGCACGTTGCTACGGGTGGAAGACTAGCGAAGGCCGCAACGGAGTACTCGAACGCGCCGAAAAGAACGACGTCATCGCGCAACGGGCCGACTTCGTCCGATTGATGGTGGGGGCGATCCGTCATTCCGGCGTGCACTGGCTCCGCATTCACGATCTCGGCGACTTTGACACCGTGGAGTATGCCGACGCGTGGTATGAGATCGTCAATATGCTCAGCGATGTTCATTTCTGGGCGTATACGCGTAGTTGGCGCGACCCCGATCTCCTGCCCGCGCTGCTTCGATTGGCGAGTTTTCCCAACATGGACCTGCTCTTCAGCTGGGACCGGCAGACGGGTACGCCGCCGCACATAACCGGAATCCCGTGGGCGTGGTTCGCCGATGCCGACGGTGATCCTCCGCCCGAGAAATCACTGGTCGTGCTCCGTGGAACCAACGAACGTAATCGAGACGAAGATCGCAGGCGGAAGGCGGCGCGCGACCGCGGCGAAAAGGTGCCGGCGAGACGCGGTCGAAATGTCGTGCTGCTAAAGTCAATGAACGGATCGCCGGTCTGTCCGCTTGAGACTGGCATACCGGTGAAGGACAAGCACCGCGACTGTATTACCTGCCGCAGGTGCATGCCCGAGGCTCGCAAGCGGACTTCACGATAGGCCGCGCACAGCGTGCCCACGATATGGGAGCGGGGCGAGCAGTCCAAACGCCAGGTCGTCCCGCCCCGTTTGTGAACACCAGTGTAGGTGGAGGCCATACGGCGCGTCGTGAACATCGTGCGACTGACGGTGAGTGCGGAACCGCTTGGCGCTGCTATCAGTTCATCGAGATGCAGGATGCAGGGACCGGGAAACTCGTGAAACGACAAAACTTGCGCCGCGTTGCGCTACGCGCTATATTCCCTGACATGGTCATTCAAGCACAGGAATGCTCTGCAGAGTTGATCCGCATCGGCGAGTTGGCAAAGCTGACGGGCCTAACGGTGTCGCACCTGCGACGCTTGGCCGATGCCAGACTCATTCCCGCTTGTCGCGTCGGCCCCGGCTATCACCGGCGGTTTCCACGCGACGACGCTGTGCAACGAATTCGCGAGGTATTCAGACTGCACCGGTAGGTAAGGCGGGCGCCGCCCTCCGTCGCCGGGTGCACTGCGCGCACTGGGGTGAGGTTTGCGAGGAATAGAAGATGCCGAATCTGCCATCGGTTGTCGATCAGGCAGGTCGACGCACAGGGGGGGCGGGATCATGACCAAGCGGGCGCGCCACTGGTCGCTGGCACGCGTGGTCAGCAAGAGGCCAAGCGCTGCTGCCGTTTGGCTGGCGCTATGCGACATGGCGACCGCGCGCGGCTCACCGGTCGTAACACCGACCCGCGCCCACCTGCGCGAGATGACAGGAAGGAACGAGAAGACCATATCCGCCGCACTTACCACATTGGAGGAGGCTGGTTGGATCGAGCGGTTTCACGTTCCCGTCAACAATGCTGGCAAGCGCACCGCCACATTACTTCGCATCGTACTGCGCCATAAGGGGCGCTCAGCGCCTCGTACGGCGAATCAGAAGGGGGTACCTCGTAGAGGGCGCTCGGCGACTCCAACGGGGCAATCGGTCAGGCGTCCTCGTCAAAGTGATAAGCGTTCGGGGCGTTCAACGCCCCCTACGGAGTCGGTTGCCGTAGAGGGCGTTCAGCGCCCCAAGGGTAGAGGGCGTTCAACGCCCTTTGACTTTCCTTCGGAAAGGCGCGGGGCCCCACCCTCGCCCCCGCCTGCGCTGCGCTGCGGCGGGGCCGAGGGCACCCCGCCTCAGGCACAGGGGTCGGCCGAGGGTGTCGATCAGCACGTCCATCTTCCTGGTCGTTCGGCTGCACGCAAGACAGACGCGGGCGTAGGCGGACCCGCCGATGGGCGTCGAATGCCTGACACTGCGTCTTCCGACACCGTTGTCGACAACATCGACGACATCATCGCCATGATCGGCACCGACTCACCGGATGATCCTGACGGGCTATCGGCACCACTGGACAGCAGGACGCGCGCAAATGCTGGCGACGGGGGCGATTGATGGGTTTTCCCGCAGACCAAGCAGTGATCAGCCCCGACGACTTGAAGCGGATCAAGTCCGATCGCCGTTTCCTGGAGCTGGCCCTGGAGGAAGCCGGCCGGCTGCTATCCGGCCGCCCGACACAGATCTCCGACAACGCGTGCCGTTGCCCTTTTCATCACGACGAGCACCCGTCCGGCAGCCTCCACCAGGACAACGGTGCCACCGGAACCGGTGATTGGCTCTTCACTTGTCACGCCTGCGGCGGTTTCGGCAGCACCGGTGGCTGGAACAACCTGAACCTGCAGAAGCCCACCAGTTCCGGCGATGCCATTGCCGTTCTCCGGGTCGCCGCAAAACGTGCCAGCCGTCAGATGGACTTTCAGGCGGCGTGCCAGTGGCTGCTCAACAAGCACGCACAACGCCACGCCAAGCCGGCCTTCAGCATCCCGTTCGCACCTCCGCCGCCCGTTCGAGTCAGTCCAGACCCACAGTTGTGTGCCCGGGCCGAGGAGGAGGCTGGGGAGGCGCATCAGACACTGATGAGCGACGCCAAGCTGCTCAAGCGCCTGTGGCAGGAGCGGGCGATCGACAAGGCGACAGTTGAGCGATTCGAAGTCGGATACACAATCGACGCGAGGGGGCGTGCGTGGTGGACCTTCCCAATCCGTCATGACGACGGAAGCTTCATGGCCCAGAAGCGCCATGCTGCGGATGGAAAGACTCCGAAATGCCAATGGTCGCCGCCGAATGCCAAGATTGGCCAGCCGTTGTATCCCGTGGCCTTGGATGCGGACGGGCCTGTATGGCTGTGTCCCGGAGAATTGAAGGCCATGGCCGTCATCAGCCTCGGTTTGGCCGCTCTCAGCAGCACGGCCGGCGAGACGGTCAAGGAGCTACCGGCACAAACGATCGAGACGCTCCGTGGGCGGGCCGTTGCCATTGCGCCGGACGGCGACGCGACCGGGCAGGCTTGGGCGGCCGCAGTCCAGCACCAGCTCGGAAGTGCCGGTATCGACTCCCGCATCGTCGATCTCGGAGGGATGCGCGCGGGCGGAGACAGTGGTGATTGGATCGTCGAGCGGCGTGCCAAGCAGGGGCTGGACGCTACCGCCGTGGTACAGCAACTAGTGGAGGCGTTCGAGCGGACACCGGCGACGACGAAGACATCGAGCATCGAAACGCCACATCCCCCCGCAACCGCTGACGGCGACGCTCAGCCTGATGCTAGTGCCCGCCCACGCATCCGGCCCATCGGCGAAGTGTGGCGCGACCAGGAGACATGGAAGCCCGTCGTTCGCGTCGCGACGCACATCACGGCGTTGGACGAAGTGCTGCGCGGCGGCTACGTGACAGGGGGCGTTCATCTGGTCGGCGGGAAGGCTGGACAGTGTAAGACTCAGTTGGTGCTCCAGATCGCCGTCAACGCGGCGCAGCACGGCGTGCCCGTCGGCTTCCTCAGCCTGGAAATGGACAAGGGCGAGGTCGGCCGGCTCGTTCTCGCTCAGCTGAGCAAAGTGCCGCGGACGACGATAGACAACGGCCTCACAAAGCTGCACGACAAGTTGGCGGCACAACATGTTAAGCAGGCCATACGGACATTCAGCGACTTGCCGCTCGACATCATCGATGGAGCCGACGTGTCGTGCGGCTTCACGTCCGAACACCTGCGCGCCGTCGTCGCAGATGGGGTCACAAACCGAAGCTGGAAACTCGTTGTCCTTGACCATCTTGGTGAACTCGCTCCGCTTGACCCCACCGCGCAGCCGCTGCAGATTGACAAAGCCAACGCGGCCACAATGCGCGCCGTGGCTCGATCAAGCGACGTGGCCCTGGTCGCCGTCGTTCCGCTCCGCAAGGCCGCCAGTTTCAAGGATGCGAAAAAGGACGCGTTCCACTTGGATGACGTCATGGGCTCGGCCGCGATTGGCTACGCCGTTCGCACCTGCGTCGTTGTATCGGCCACCTATCGCAAGCCGCCTGCAGACAGCAAAGTGTTGATCCACTTTCTGAAGAACCGGAACGGCCCTCTCCCCGAGAAGCCTCTCCAGCTGTGTTGGCTCGCGCGCTGCGGGCGGATTGCTAACACTGGCACAGGACTCGATGGCACGTGATGGGGACGCCGCCAGGCGCGGAAGGCGACGACACGACAGACGTCACGAAGCGAAACTCGCAATTGCACCGAGACCGGTCGAACAGGGATTTGGACGGACGAACTCCAATCGAAACCGGGCGACACCGCCGGTCTGCGATGATGGGTTAGCGATGATGCTGTCTCCGCCGTCGCGCGCGTGGACCATGGGCGCGATGTCTTTGCTCGTGGCCAGACAGAGGCGAGAGCTGAGTCGGTGCGCGGCCTCCATCTGGGACGCCAGCGCCCGCCCGACGGGGTGGTTCGTACGCATCTTCCTCGGTACGCACTCCGCGCCCGTGCGCGAAACGCTCTCAAGATCCCCTTCAACTTCCTCAGAATGGGGGAGGGTGCCCAGTACACGGTCACCGTTTGCAGTGTGCTCGGGTGGTGTGTTTGGAGCTAATGGGTCGATTGAACCCAACTGCGCATTTGTCGATTTGCGCTCAATCCGACCAGGCGCTAGACTCGGAATCGAGACGACCGCTGGATACTGAGAGGATTCGATATGCTAAGAGTTGACCTGCTCGACGCTCACGTGCGCGGGCTCTCCGCCGCCGATGTCGATGCTGCTCGACCGTTGGCACGCCGATACGGCTTCCGGCCAACGACCGCCGACACGCTCCGATTCGCCATCGAGCTGGCAGCTGCACTGAGTCGGTGTTCCACGGATGACGGCACCGTCGCCGGGTTACCGGAGGAATTCACGTGGCCGAAGCGTGTGCGGCACAAGCCGGACGCTATCGACAGGCTACTGATGAAGCGCGGGGCACGCCGCGCTGACGCTGACCGAAACAGTCCCGCGGCATCGAGCGAGGTGCCCTGATGGGTTTCGTGGTACCTGATCCCGCCCGGTGGGACCCGCTGTATCGCAGGGCAATACTCTTTGCTCGCGCCGTCAAGGGTGCCTTTGCAGAATCCAGTGCAAGGGCACAACTTGGCCCTCTGCTATCCCCGCCTCCGGAAATGCAATACACGTCCGAGTGGCCCCCAAAGCTGATTCAGCAGGTCGCCGAAATGGTTGAAACGGCAGGCGGTTTTGACGAGGCCCACTTGGCGTACGGTGCTTGGCTGGCAGTTTCGCGTGGTTGGCTGGACAGATCAGCTCTGATGCCCTGCGCGAGAACCCCGGACGAGTGCCAGAGGTTCCTCGCCTTCGCCACAATCACAATACGCTGCCTGCGACGCACCGAGGACGAGCGGGCGAGCAAGCCACCGCCCGCGGAACTGGTGATGTTCCAGTTGGCGGACCACTGGGGATCGCTCATCGACGAGCACACGTCGCCGGAGATCGCCCGTCACCTCGCCGCCGCCATCGCGGACGAGCAACTCACGGATCGGCACGCCGAGGCAATCGTGGATCAGCACCGGAGAAAGGAACTCGCGCCATGGCTTGCACGCGAGCTTGCCAGCGTCGCGGTGGAGACGGTTCGCAGGGCTGGGCTGCAAGGCTCCGCAGATACCGGCGGGTCTGATGAGGCCACGGCTTCCTCTCGATGACCTTGAGCATACCGGGCGAATACGGTGCCGAGCCTCGCCCGAGTCGACCGGGGGATCCGCACATTTTCACAAGAAA